>Ga0105251_10000066_pt1 | contig 99856 bp, 83 predicted proteins | sample KBSS64metaG_FD_80424 | JGI IMG/M metagenome (GOLD analysis project Ga0105251, IMG submission 80424) | Switchgrass rhizosphere microbial communities from Kellogg Biological Station, Michigan, USA - KBS S6-4 metaG | ecosystem: Host-associated > Plants > Roots > Rhizosphere > Soil | place...
AATCCCACAGACATAACTGGCCCGAAACAGATGTGGGACCGGGCGAAGCTCGGGAAGCGCCGCGCGGGCGGCGCACGGTCTCAAGGGCGCTACAAAACCATCGACTAGCGCTTGGTGGCCATGATGAGATCTCTAGCGGGCCCCTGAAAGCCTGTCATGAAATCGCATCATGGCCACCATGTGCATGGCTTGGGTTTCTACAGCGCCCTTGAGACCGTGCGCCGCCCGCGCGGCGCTTCCCGGGCAAGCCCGGTCCCACATCTGTTTCGGGCCAGTTATGTCTGGGCCATTGCCTGGTCCGCCTTTTTTGTTTGGCTTGGGATTGGGTCAGGGCCGCCAGGCGCATGGCTTGGGTTTCTCCAGCGTCCTCGAGACCGTGCGCCGCCCGCGCGGCGCTTCGCGAGCAAGGGCTCGGCGCCCCCCTCGCTCCTACATCTGTTTCGGGCCAATTATGTCTGTGGGATTGCCTGGACCGCCTTGTTGGTTCGCCTTGGGATTGGGTCAGGGCCACCAGGTGCATGGCTTGGGTTTCTACAGCGTTCTTGAGACCGTGCGCCGCCCGCGCGGCGCTTCGCGAGCAAGGGCTCGGCGCCCCCCCCGCTCCTACATCTGTTTCGGGCCAGTTATGCCTGTGCCATTGCCTGGTCCGCCTTGCTTGTTAGGCTGTGGATCTGTGAGACGCTCGCTTTTACAGCCCCTTCAACGCGCGATTGATCAACGGCCCCACCTGCGCCATCGAGGCCGGCGAGATGATGTCCACGTGCGCGCACGGCAACCGGTGGACGTTCAGGCTGCCCACGAATGGCCCCCAGGTCTGACGTACGTCCATGCCTTCGGGCAAGGTGTTTTCAGCCACGAACAGCGTCGCTTCGCCCTTGAACGCTGAGCTGCGCGCCGTGGCCAGCAGACGGACGGAATCAGCATAGTTGGCTTCGATGTCGTCGAACATGTCGCCGCCACCCGCGGCCATCGCCGCGTCCTGCAAGCCCTGCTGGGCCGCCAGGAACAGCTCGCGCTCGCGGTTCACTTCGTCCAGTACCTCTTGCTTGAGCACGTTGCGGCCTTGGCGTTCGTCCCAGTTCTGGGTCTCCGGCGGGTAGGTGTCGAGCAACCCCAGGAAGGCCACTTCTTCACCTTCGGCCTGCAACCGCGCCGCCACGCCCTGGGCCAAGGTGCCGCCCAGGGAATAACCGGCGAAATGGTACGGGCCGTGGGGCTGCAGTTCGCGCACGGTGCGCAGGTGCGCGTCGCAGGCGGCGTCGAGGTTTTCGCAGGCCTGCAAGGGGCCGCCCTGGCGCGGTGACTGAATGCCCACCAGCGACCAGTGCGGGTCCAGGTAACGTTGCAGCACACTGAATTGCCAGGCAAACCCCGACGCTGGGTGGAAGCAGAACAGCGTCGGGCCGTTGGCTTGACGCAGGGGCAACACGGTTTCGAAACCGGCACGGCGGCTGGCGTCTTCGCTCTGCTCGCTGGCCAGCAGCGCGGCCAGGCGTTCCACGGTGGAGGCGATCATCACCTGGCCCACCGACACCGGCCGTTGCAGCTCGCGCCGCAACACCGCCGCCAGGCTCATGGCCAGGAGCGAATGGCCGCCCAAGGCGAAGAAATCATCTTCGGCCGTCACGCCTTCGCGCTCCAGCACTACGCCAAAGGCCTCGGCGATGTGGCTTTCAAGACCGGGTTGCGGCGCACGCCCCTGGCTCCTGACGCTGGCCTGAGGCATCGGCAAGGCCTTGCGGTCGAGCTTGCCGGTCGCGCCCAGGGGGAAGTTGTCCAGTTGCACCAGGGCCACCGGCACCATGTGCGCCGGCAGGCGATCGGTCAGGGCCAGGCGCAGGCCCGCCAGGTCGAGTTCGCGACCTTGCTGGGCGATCACATAGCCCACCAATTGGCGTGCGTCACCGCCGCCCACCTGGGCTTCGCCCAGCACCCGGGCATGGGTCACCGCCTGCTCGACGCCGGGCAGGGCCAGCAGCGCATGGTCGATCTCACTCAGCTCGATGCGCTGGCCGCGGATCTTCAGTTGATCGTCGCTGCGGCCCAGGTACTCCACCGCGCCGTTGTCCAGCCAGCGCGCCACGTCACCGGTGCGGTACATGCGCCCGCCATTGCCATAGGGGTCGGCGATGAAGCGGCTGGCGGTCAGGTCCGGGCGGCCCAGGTAGGCGTGGGCCAGTTGTACGCCGGTCAGGTACAGGTCACCGGCCACACCGGGCGGGGTCATGCGCAGGCGACGGTCGAGGATGCGCAGGCCGGTGTTCCATACCGGGAAACCGATGGGCACGCTGGCACCCTCGACGCCCGCCAGGGCTTCGCCATGGGCCGGGTACCAGCTGACGTCCACTGCCGCTTCCGTCGGGCCATAGAGGTTGTGCAAGGGCACACCGGTACGGCGCTGCCACAGTTGCGACAGGTCGGTGGGCAAGGCTTCGCCGCTGCAGAACACCTGGCGCAGGCTACGGCAATGGGCGATGGCCACGTCATCGTTCAGGGCGCTGACGAAAGCGGCCAGCATCGAGGGTACGAAGTGGGTGGTGGTCACGCCCTGCTCACTGAACAGGCGTTGCAGCGCTTCCGGATCACGGTGCGCCTCGGGCGGCGCCATGTGCAGGCGCGCGCCGGTGATCAATGGCCAGAAGAACTCCCACACCGACACGTCGAAGCTGCACGGGGTCTTCTGCAGGACCACGTCATCGGCGCCCAGTGGGTACTGGTGCTGCATCCACAACAGACGATTGACGATGGCTTCATGGCCCACCACCACGCCCTTGGGCCGGCCGGTGGAGCCGGAGGTGTAGATGATGTAGGCCGCGTGCTCAGGGCTCGGGCCCGCGAACTGCAACGGCCCCGCGGGGTCGAGGGCCAGCGGCGCTTCCAGCAGCAACGCCGGGCAGCTGGCAGGGAACCGCGGCGCCTGGCTGCGCTCGGTGATGATCAGCCGAGGCTGGGCATCCTCCAGCATCAATTGCAGGCGGTCGTCCGGGTAGCCGCTGTCCAGCGGCAGATAGGCGGCCCCCACCTCCAGGATCGCCATCAGCGCCAGCGACAGGAACACCGAACGCGGCAGCGCCACGGCGACGATATCCCCCGGCACCACGCCCTGGGCCACCAGGCGCTGGGCCAAGGCCTGGACCTGCTCGCGCACCTGCTGGTAATCGAAACGGTATTGAGCGTCGGACAGCGCCGGCGCATGGGGGGTGAGCAGCGCCTGGGCGGCCATCAGGCTGACCAGGGTGTCGTCGGTCAGCGGGTGAGCGGTGGCGTTGACGCGCTCCAGCAGCGCCAGGTCATCGCTGTCCAGCAGGCTGGCCGCTTCGCAGCTCAGGTGCGGGTTGACGGCAAACTGCTCCAGCAGCAAGGTCAGGCGGCGCAAGTGGCGGGCCAGGGTAGCGTCGTCATAGCGTTCACTGTTGGCCAGCAACTCCAGGCTGACTTCGCCACGGTCATTGAGGAACAACGCCACTTCAAGGTCACGTACCGGCCCCGAGGCCAAGGTGTGGGTGATGCCGGCGATGCCGTCAAGGTCCAGGGCGAACTCGAACAACTTGAGGTTCAACACCGCGCCATACAACGGCTCGGCATCGCCCAGGCGGCCGAGGTCGCGCTGGATCTGTTCGGCATCATAGCGCTGGTGCTTGCGCAGGCGCTTGAGCTCCACGGCAATGCCCTGGGCCAGTTCGTCCAGGGTGGCCTCGGGCGGCACCTGCACTTGCAGGGGCAGCACGTTGATCACCGCGCCGCTGGTACTGGCGGCGGCCGAGCCCATGCGGCGCATGAAGATAAAGCCGGCGGTGAACGCGCTCTGGCCGCTGAGGCGCGACAGCCACAGGTTGACCAGTGCCAGGGCCATGTCGGCGCGGCTGACGGTGCCGGCTTGGGCCGCCATCAGCCGGTCGAACGCCTGGGCATCCAGCTTCAGGGTATGGCGCAACACGCGGCTGCTGGCGGCCTGCCCCCCCAAGGGGGCGCTGGCCAGGGTCACCGGCGGCGGCAACTGGCGGCCCTTGTCCTGCCAGAACCGAGCATCGCGGGCGCACACAGCGCTCTGCTGGTAGGCCTGATATTCCTCCACCACGCGGCTGAAGGGCGTGAACGGCGACGGCCCCGCGTCTTCACCACGGCGCAGGGCGGTATAGCGCTCGGCGATGCGTCGGGTGATGGCGGCGAAGCTGTAGCCATCCACGGCCAGGTGGTGATAGCGCTGGTACCAGAACCAGCGCCCCTCGCCCACCTGCATCAGGTGGTTCATGCAGGCCAGGCCGCCGCTGGCCACCCGCAGGTCGCCCTGCAGGTCGGCGCGCATCCAGGCCATGGCGGTGGCCACCGGGTCGGTTTCACTGCGCAGGTCGGCACAGGTCGGGGCCGCTAAAGGCTGGCTCAGGTCGAACCACTGCACCGCCTGGCCGTCGCGCTCCGCCACCTGCATGTGGAGGGTGTCGACCTCGGCGAGGCCCGCGGCGATAGCCTGCATCAGCAAGGCGCTGTCGAGTTCGCCCTGCAGCTCCACGTAGTGGGCCACGGCATAGGCATTGTGATGAGGGGACAGCTGGTCGGCCATCCAGATGCCGGACTGGGCCGCCACCAGCGGCATTTCACGCAGGGACGTGGGCATGGGGCTTACCGAATTCGGGTTTGACAGGTTCATGCGTGGCTCCAGTTCAAGAGGCGTCGGCCGCCAGTAGGCGGCGCAGCGAAGCGGGACGCAGGTCACGCCAATGGGCTTCCAGCCAGTGGCCACAGGCCTCGCGGCTGGCGGGCCCGTGGACGATGGTCCAGCCCGGCGGCACGTCGCAGAAATCCGGCCACAGGCTGTGCTGGCCCTGGGCGTTGATCAGCACATGGCAAGCCTGCTGCGGGTCGTCGAAGGGGTTGAGGTGCTCCACGCGGTGTTCCTTGTTTTGAAGAATGACCCAGCGGCCTAGGCCGCTGGCAAAAGATCGGCCCACAGGGCGCCAAGACCATCGAGCAGGCCTTGACGCCAGCACAGGGCGTCATGGCCGCCATTGACCACGCGGTATTGCGGGTGGTGCCCGGCGGCGCGCAGCGCCTCGACCATGTGGTCGTTGGCGGCATGGATGACCGGCTCGCGCAGCCCGGCTTCCATGAACAGTTTCAGTGCCTGGCCGTGGCCGAGGCCTGCCGCCACACGCTGGGGAAGTTGCTGCTCAGGCTCGCTACGCGGCCACCAGAACGAGCCGGACTGGGCCAGCACACAGCCGAAGCGCTGTGGCCATTGCAGACCGGCATACAGCGACGCCAGGCCGCCGAAGCTCTGCCCGGCCACCACGGTGGTCGCTGCCGCTGTCGAGTGCGCCTGCCACTGCGCCACCTGGGGCAGCAGTTCATCCTGCAGGGCCAGCCAGAATTCAGGGTTGCAGGCCAGCTCACGGCTGCGGTGGGCAGTGTCGATACTGTCAACGAACAGGTACACCGCGCCCGGCAACTGGCCGGCGTCGGTCAGGGTTTGCAGGGGCGCAGCCAGGGGCAAGGCGCCCGTCCAGAAGGCGCCATCCAGCAGCACGGCCAGCGGCCGGCCGGGGTCCAGGTCGCGGCCGGTACTGAACAGCCACACGCGGCGGCTGTTACCCAGCCGAGCGCTGTCCCACGTGTGGCACTGCAACGTCGCGGCGGCGGCCAGGCCGCTGTCCACCGCAGCCCAGGCCGGGTGAGCCGGTGCCTGGGGCATGTGCAAGGCGGACACGCCCAGCCCTCGCCCGCCGGTCCAGGGTCGGGTGCGGTTCAGGGGGTCGTGTTCAGCCAGGGGAAACGTCGCGCGCCACCAGGGGCGCAGGGCGTTGAGATCGAGGTTGCCCTGAGCGTCGAAGCCGTCGTAGTCGCGGTCTTCGTCACTGGGCATGAAGCTGTAGCTGCCGCGCCAGTTCGCGTCGATACGCGTCTGCCACAGCCAGAGGTCGGTGCCATCGACCCGCGCAAGGCTTTGCGGCGGGCACTGGCGGTGGTGGTCGGTGAGACCGGTGATGTTGATCCAGACGCGGCGGGTGGGCGATGTCGCGGCGCTGCCACGGGGGTCACGCCAGACAAACGTCACGGCGTGCTCCCCGGCCTGCGCCGGGCCGACCAGGGGCGTACCCTGCTCGGCCAGCGCCTGCCACCACGTATCGCTGCCCAGGTCCTTGCGTGCCAGGAGCTCGTGCATGGGGTCCTCTTAGAACTCGTACCGGGCGCCGACGCTGAATGCACGCGACTGGCCCAGGAAGTTGAACGTTGCCGCCGAGCCTACACGCGAATAGTAATCGCGGTTGAGCAAGTTGGTGCCGTCCAGGGTGGCGGTGAGTTTCTTGGTGATCGGGTAGGAGAGTTTGGCGTCGACGGTGGCGTAGCCGGGGGCGGCGACGGTATAGGTGCTGGTGGTCATGTAGAAGTCGCTCATGGCCGTCACGCCGCTGCCGATCGCCAGACCTTCCAGTGGGCCGCTGGCCACGGTGTACTTGTTCCACAGCGAGGCCGAGTGCTTGGGCATGGTCTGGAAGGTGCTGACCGCGTCGCCACTGAGGATCTTGGTGTCCATGTAGGTGTAGCCGGCCATGATGTCCCAGTTCGGCAGCAGCTTGCCGCTGACCTCGAACTCGGCACCGCGGATACGGGTCTTGCCAGAGGCCACGTCATAGGTGGCGGTAGGGTCGTCTTCAGGGCTGGTCGCACGGTTCTTGTCGGTCAGCTGGAACACGGAGACGCGCGTGTTCAGGTCGCCGCCGAAGTAGCTGCCCTTGATACCGGCTTCATATTGCTCGCCGGTGCGTGGCTTGAGCACATTGCCCGCCTGGTTGGTTTCGGTTTGCGGCTTGAACACCTGGGAGTAGCTGAAGTACAGCGAGTTGTTCGGGTCCAGGTCGTAGACCGCGCCGCCGTACGGGGTCACGTGAGCGCTGATGGTCTGGTCGTAGTCCGTCTGGGCACCGGTCTTGATGGTGGTGGTATAGCCGCTGCCCTTGTAGTAGCTCAGGCGCGCGCCGCCGATCAGCGCCAGGTCGGCGATGGGGCGGAAAGTCAGCTTGGAGTACAGGCCGTATTCTTCGGACTGAGTGCCGACCATGGTGGCCGTGCTGCTGCCGTAGATGTTGCTTGGTTTGGCGAACTGCGTCGGGTCGTAGGTGTTGACGTTGATGGTGCCCAGCACCCCGGCCGCGTTCTTGTAGTAGTTGTGATAGTTCTTGTAGTCCGTACCCACCACGAACTCGCTGACGTTGCCCATGGTCTCGAACGGCTGGCTGTAGCTGGCATCCATCGAGACGGTGTTCTCGGTGAATTCACGCCCGGTGTACCCTTCGGTCGCCGTACCGGCGGTCGATACGCCAGCGCGGGTAAAGGCGTACAGGTAGTCGGCGTCGCGGTCCGAGGTGCGCAGGGCGATGCGGCCGTTGCCACCATTGTCGAAATGGTGGGTCAGCTCGGCAGTGAAGTCGGTAGTCTTGCCGTCGAAGTAGTTCCAATCGGCGCCCAGGAACCTGGAATGACTGAAGTTCAGAAGATTGCCCTTCAGGTCGGTCGGGTAGCCGTTGTTCGGGGTGATGTTCTTGACCTCGTGGTTCAGCCCGAACGACAACTGGGTGGCGTCGTCGAGGTCGATGTCCAGAGCGCCATAGTAGGTTTCGCTATCGCTGGCGTTGTAGTCCACCATGCCGTTGGTATCGTCACGCGAGGCGATGAAGCGGCCACGCACGCGACCTTGGGAGTCTAGCGGGCCGGAAACGTCCACCTGCTCGTGGTTGGTGTCGAAGGTGCCATAGCTGGCCTCGACGCTGCCCTGGAAGTCGGCGGTGGGGCGCTTGCGCACCATGTTGACGATACCGCCCAGCTCGCTGGTGCTGCTGAACAGGCCCGAGGGGCCGCGCATCACTTCCACGCGGTCATAGGCAGCCAGCGATGGCACGGTCCCGAAGATACTGGTCATGGGCGCTGGCAGGCCGTCGATCTGGTACTCGTCGTACTCGTAGCCCCGCGAGTAGATGGACGACCGACCGCTGTCGTTGGTCAGCACGCGCAGGCCGGCGGTGTACTTGGCCAGGTCATCGAGGTGCACGAACTTGCGGTCCTTGATGTACTCGTTGGTGAAGGTGGAAATGGATTGCGGGATGTCCTTGAGCGGTGCCGGGGTCTTGGTGCCCACGGTGGCGCCTTGCACGGTGTAGCCACCGGTCTGTTCCGACGGCGGCATGTCGTAGAGCTTGTTGCCTTCGATGGTCAGGCTCTCCAGCTCCACCGGCGCGGCGGTCTGGGCCACCGTCTCGGCCAGGGCGCTGAGCGGGAATGGCGCCAGCAGCCCTGCCAGGATCAAGCCATGGGTGCGCCGCAGGGCACCGCTACGTTTACTTCCGTTCATACCACTTCCTTTGCATGATCTGTTGATGACAGATGTCTTTTCCTGCGCCTTGAAGCGCAGCCTTTGAATGACTCGCACCGCTCCTTGCAGATCGTCTTTCCAGGCACCCTGCCCCGTAAGCGTCGCCAGTGGCCCCCACCACTTCTCATGGGCGAACGTCGGCCGGCCAAGCTTTTGCAGGCGTGAGCGAAACGATCGGGCGAGGCGTAAAGGGCTGATGCCCGCGCTATTCAGCGCTGTTCAACGAGGTGCAACCTGTCGCGGCGCGTTGATGGTAATAACTCTCAATAACAATCGCAAATGCAATTGCTTGTTTTTCAGAAATGATACGTTGCGGTAGGAGGCTGGACGCACAGGTGACGCCCACGCACTGGGCTTTTCCTTTCAGAAAGCGGAGCGGTGACAAAAATTAAACTGTCAAATATGACAGTAGATGGCGTCAAGCCCTCCCCCTAAGCTGGCCATTCACCCCCCCCCATGAATGAGCCCGACCATGACCACTTCCTCTTCGCTACCGTTCCCGCACCTTGACCCAGACTTCGGCGTTGACGGCGAACTCTGGGTCACCAAATTGATGGAAGATACCCCAGGCCTTACGAACGTGGGTCACGTGCTCGCACTTCTTCCGCTGTCTGATGGCTCGATCCTGGTAGCGGCAGAGTCATATTTGGGGCCCGCGGCCACCGGCGGGTACTTGTTCAAGCTGACTTCAGCAGGAAAACTGGACCCCACGTTTGGACAGGGCAAGGGCTATATCCAGGACGATGTGACCGAAAACGGAAACGATTACTATCACGGCGTTCCCTATGCGGTGAGCCTGCTGGGTGACCGCTTGCTTTTGTCATGGCTCATACTGGACCTCAAAGGCAACCAATACCTCTTGGGATGTACCGCCTATGGCCTTGATGGAAACAGGGACACGTCGTTCAGCGACGGCGGCAAGCTTATTCTGAACTTCCCGCCCCTGGCTGCCCTACCGAGCGAGAAGGACTCCCCACCACCTGCGGACCCGCTCATTGGGGCCTGGGAAACGCAAGAAAACAAGATCATTCTATTTTACAAGCATCAGCAGATTAACGGACCGAGATCCCATACCTACCTGATCAGGCTCAACCACGATGGCTCCTATGACAAGGACTTTCATGGCGATGGCTATACAGAGATTCGTATCGGTAGTGAGCTGGTGGACTTCACCACACGGGTGCCGCTATCCAATAACCGATGGGTGATCAGCGGCGAGCGCCTCGGAAAGGCAATCCTGGCCGTGATTGACGAGCAAGGCAACCCTGCCTCCGATTTCGGCGAAGACGGCATGACGGTGATCGACAAGGGGGTCGGAACCCGGATTAGCGGGGTAATGGTGACAGCCGAGCAGCGAATCATTGTCGTCGGCAAATTCGGCACTCAGGTTCAAGAGCCTCCCGCCGAGGGCATCATCCTTGGCTACACGGCAACGGGCCAATTGGATGGCACCTTCACCGCCACGCAAAAATCATTTCTCCCTCACCCATTCCGGTTTCGCAGCATCGCTGCCACACCCACCGCTGGGGAGCGTTGGGTGACAGGAGAAGTGATGGCGCGCGGCAATTACCAGGCGGTACTAGCCCGGTTCTTGCCGGATGGACGGCCCGATAGCAGCTTTGGCGATGAGGGCTATCTTCTGTTTCCCAGTGCGTATAATGTCCCTGCCATCGCCATTCAGAATGATGGGAAGTGCCTGATGGTGGCGGAGCATCTCGTGGATGGCAATGTGCTACCTGTCCTGCGACGATTCTTGCCCTAAGCGCCTCAGAACCCGACAATTCTAGGCTGCGCTGCCGACGCGGGTCACAGCGCCGCCTCGTTCCCAGAGAACAGGGCAACTCAGCCCTGCTGCGCGACCTGCTCGGAAGCGGCGAGGTAATCGGCCTGGAAGGCCGCGGATTCGATCCAGGCCAGGGCCTGGGCTTCGTCGGCGCCCGCCGACCATTGGCGGTATTCCAGCAAGGCGGCGAGGATGAAATCCATGGCGCCCTCCTCGCCTTCCTGTTCGAACACCAGGGTCAGCAACGGGTGGGCCAGGAACGCCACGCACAAGGCCTGCTGGCTTTGCTGTTCAGCGTCGCGCATCAATTTGAACAGCTCGGTCAAATCCACCGACTCAAAGTCGATGCGCTGGTCGTCGGGGTCCAACTCTACTTCGGGCGCGGCGCGCTTGACGCGGTTCTGCTTGGCCTTGGTCTTGGCGCGGGCGGCGCGTTTGTCTTGCTTGTGGGTGGCGGCCATGGGCGCGGTTCCGTGATGCAGGAAAAACGCCCATGGTACCGCAACCCGCGCCCTCAGGTCAGAACAGCGACAACGGGTAGCTGACGATCAAGCGGTTTTCGTCGAACTCGTTGGTGCTGTAGTCGCGGCGAATGCTGGAGTTGCGCAGCCGCACGTTAAGGTCCTTGAAGGTGCCGCTTTGCAGGGTGTAGGCGATTTCACTCTCGCGCCCCCACTCCTTGCCATCGGTGATGGTGCCACTGTGCACATTGCTGCCGCTGATGTAGCGGTTCATCAGGGTCAGCCCGGGAATACCCAGCGCCGCAAAGTTATAGTCATAGCGCAGCTGCCAGGAATGCTCCTGGGCACTGTCGAAGCTGGAGTTGTAGCTGTCATTGGCCAGGGTGCCGCCGCTGGTGCCGTTCACGCGCATCCAGGCGTTCTTGCCGGTCAGCTTCTGCAGGCCCACCCACAGGGTGCCGCCGCCGTAACGCGCGGAGAACATCCCGGACATGGTGCGGTTGTCCAGGTCGCCATCCAGGGCGCTGCCATCCTCCTTGCCCCAGAAGTAGCCCAGGTTGGCACCCAGGGTCCACGCCCCTACCGTCTGGCTGTGCAGCAACTGCACGTATTGCTGCTGGTACACATCCTTGAGCTGCGCGTTCCAGGCGCCAATCAGCGTATGTTTGTCGTTGAAGGTATATTCGGCACCGGCGAAGTTGAAACGGTCTGACGTACCGGTGGTGTTCCCCTGCATGGACATGTCGGTCATGCTCGAATCGTTACGCGGGCTGTTCTGCCGGAACTGACCGCCGTACAGGGTCAGGCCGCTGATTTCCTTCGAGGTGATCTGCCCGCCTTGGAAGGTCTGGGGCAGCGAACGGCCGTCATCGGAACGAAGGATAGGTAGCACCGGCATCCACTCACCGACCTTCAATTCGGTCTGGCTGATCTTCATCTTGCCGGCCACGCCAAGGCGGCCGAAGGTGGAGGCCGGGTCGCCGTCATGGTCCACCGGCAGCAACTGCGAACCACCGCTGCCACCGCCGCCGTTGAGCTTGACCGAATACAGCCCCAGCACATCGACGCCAAAGCCCACCACCCCCTGGGTGAAGCCGGAGCGGGCGTCGAGAATGAAGCTCTGGGTCCACTCCTCCGCCTGGTTCTGGCCATAGCCGGGATTGGTGAAGTTGCGGTTCAGGTAGAAGTTGCGCAGGTTGAGGTTGACGCTGGCGTCGTCGACAAACCCTTCGGCCATGGCGTCCAGCGGCAGGCTCGCGAGCAGTGCCAGGGTGCCGACCAGACGAGGCTTGAATGTCATTTTCATTGTTATTGTTTTCCATTTCATGAGGACAAGCGGGCTCCTGCGCCCAGGCGGCAGGGCGCCGGAGGTGAAGCGATAAGGAGGGAGCTGGCCGGGCTCTCACCCGGCCAGAGGCTCAGGCCGCCAGCGGCTGAGCGGCGCGACGCCGGGCGACACCATTGGCCAGGATCGCCACGGCGGCGAAGAAAGCCGGCACGCCGAGCATGGCAAACAGGGCCGGCAGGCTCAGGCCCATGCTGAGCACGGCGCCGCCGATCAGCGAACCGAAGATCGCGCCGAAGCGACCGATGCCCAGCATCCAGCTGACGCCCGTGGCACGGAAGTCGGTGGGGTAGTAGTTGGGGGCGAAGGCGTTGAGGCCGGTTTGCGCACCGCTCATGAAGAAGCCCGCGGCGATGACGCCCACCGCCAGCAAGCTCGACTCCAGGCTGAAGGCGCCCAGCAACAGGATGCACACCCCTCCCAAGGCGTACGAGGTGGCGATGACCCGGTTGGGGTTGCGACGGTCCATGATCCAGCCCACCACAATGGCGCCCACGGTGCCGCCGATCTGGAACAGCCCGGTGATGGTGGCCGCACGCTCGATGGGCAGGCCACCGTCACGCAGCAAGGTCGGCAGCCAACCCATGGTCAGGTAGATCACCATCAGGCCCATGAAGTAGGTCGCCCACAGCGCCAGGGTGCCGGTGCGGTAGGTCGTGGTGAACAACTGGCTGATGGGCGCCTTGTTCTGCGCCGGTGGCTCGCTGAGGGTGAAGGTGGTACCGGCATCGAAGCGCCCGCCTAGCTTGTTCAGCACCTTGGCGATGCTGGCGGCCGGGGCATTGCGGGTGGCCAGGAAACGTGGCGACTCTGGCAACAACAGCCACAGGAACGGCAGCAACGCCAACGGCAGCAGGCCGCCTGCCAGCAGCACAGACTGCCAGCCATGCGCCGGAATCAACCAGGCTGCCACCAGGCCGCCGCCACCGGAGCCCAGGTTGAAGCCGGTGAACATCACGGTGATGAACAGCGAACGGTTGCGCTGTGGCAGGAACTCCGACAGCAGCGTGGTGGTGTTGGGCATCGCCGCGCCCAGGGCCACCCCGGACAACAGGCGCAGCCCGGCCAGTTCCCACGGGTTGCGAGCGAAGGCGCAGGCCAGGCTCAGTACTGCGAAACCGGTGACGGCAATCAACAGGATCTTCTTGCGGCCCAGGCGGTCCGCGTAGGGGCCGGCGGTCAGGGCACCGATGGCCAGGCCGATCATACCGGCACTCATGACCGGGCCGAACGCGGCTTTGCTCAAGCCCCATTCCTGAGTCAGCGACGGCGCGATGAAGCCCATCACGGCCACGTCCAGGCCGTCGAACACGACGACCAGGAAACACAGCACCATGATCAGCCATTGATAAGCACCCACAGGGCGATTGTCGATCCACGCCTTGATGTCGACGGAGGTGTTGCGCATGTTTTATCACCTTGTTGTTTTTGTAAGGTTGCCGTGACCTCTGCGGGCCATCGGGGTACTACGATGAGCGTGACTTTACGGGCGAATACCCGAAGCGCGCCTCCGGGTATTCCTTAAGCAGGTATGTGATTTGTTTATCGGGTTGGAACCGCAGTGCCAGTTCGCCGAGGTCAGTCTTCGGCGAACCGGAAGGTGCGCTTGTCGCCGGTGAGCTGGCGGGCGATTGCCTTCAGCGCGTCGGGGCATGGCAGGTCGGTGATGCGCGCGATCAGCCGCACATTGGCGCCCAGGGGGCTGGGCGCGGGCGCCAATAGCGTCTTCATCTGGTGGGCCACCTTGAAGATATCCTCGGCGCAGCGGCTGTTGAAGTCGCCGTGCAATTCCAGAAACTGGCCGCTCTTGTCGTGATGGATCTGCAGGTGGTAGCGCCGCGAACCGTCGCGTCCGCCACTGCCCAGCAGCACCGGGGTGAACCCGCGGCCCAGGTAGGCGCGCAGTTGGTCTTGCAATGCATCCTGGATGGCCACGGGCACCTCTTCGGCCAGGGGCTTGGTCGGGCGGGCACGAAGGGCCTTGCGCTTGAGTTTCATCGCCCGCCCTCCACGGCCTGCCAGGGCAGTTGCACCGCCACCGGGTGGGGGAACGCGAACGTGTAGGCGGCCACCTGGCCTTGCACCACATTGAAGTCACAGGCGCTGACGAACACCGGGGTAACCGGATCGACGCACCAGGGGCTGCGCATCACTTTATGGTCCAGCAGAAAGGTCAAACCAACAGAACGTATCAGGTCTTTCATCATCGCCTCGATCACTGAGTACCCAGCGTATCCAGCTCTCCTTGCGCAACTGGCGCCGTGGGAAAAGCTTACGCGGAGGGCAGGTTCAAGGCGGTCAAGGCGATGTAATATTGGGTAAAGATCAACCACGGGAAGCGCAGTGCCAACGGACTGCGCGGGCCTGGCTCAGGCCTGGCGGGGCAAGGCGATATCGACGATCAGCCCACCCTCGGCGCCGTTGCTGGCGACGATCTGCCCGCCATGCATCTCCACTGCGCGCTGGGCAATGGCCAGCCCCAGGCCGAAGCCGGCCTGGGCCTGCTCCGCGCCACGCTCGAAGGGCGTGAAGATGCTGCGCAGGCGGTGGGGCTCCACACCTGGGCCCTGGTCGGTGATTCGCACATGCAACCAGTCCCAGGGCTCACCGGTGGTGGCCGTCACGCACACTTGTGTGCCGGGCGCGCTATAGCGTACCGCGTTACGTACCACGTTCTCGAAACAGCGATACAGCAGCTCGCCATTCACCTGACTGACAAAAGTCGCCGGCGCCACCAGTATCACCTGGCAGCCCTTGATGCCCGCTTCGAACTTCGCATCCTCGACGATATCAGCCAGCAGCTCGATCACATCCAGCCGCTCGCTACCCAGGCTCTCCGGGCGCCCCTGCACCCGGGCCAGGGTCAGCAGCTCCTCGATCAGTGTGTCGATACGTTCCGACTCACGCTCGATTCGCCCCAGCATCTCCAGGCGGTCAGGGTCCTGCAGCAACAGGCCGATGGCAGCGCGCATGCGCGTCAGCGGCGAGCGCAATTCGTGGGAAATGTCATGCAACAGGTGCTGCTGGGCGTCCACCAGCAACTTCAGTTGGGTAGCCATGCGGTCGCAGTCTTCGGCCAGGTCGACGATTTCATCGCGGCGCCGGCCCATGATCGGTTTGACCCGGGTGTCGAACCGCCCCTGGGCGACATTGCGCATGGCCCGGCGCAGGTGCACCAGGGGCCATACCAGGTAATAGGCCAGGTACCAGCTGAACAGCGCGCTCATCACAGTGCCCACCAGCAGCGGGACGGCGTGGCCAGGGCCCCTGCCTTCAGGCGCACCAGGGTCTTGGAGGGTGCGCAGCGTCACCCGCTGGCCATCGCTGGCGGTCACAGCGAGGCTGAAGGCGTCCGGCGGTACCGGCTTGCCCGCCAGCAACTGACCTTGCTGGTCATACAGCCCCACCTGCTTGCCGTGCAGTTCGTCGGCCCACACCGTCAACAGCGGCTTGCCCGCGTCCACGCCAAACCGCTCGATGACGTGCTGCGTATTGAAGAACACGGTGCCGATCTGCGGGTCGCCCGGGAAGAAGCGGCCCAGCAACAAGATCGCCAGGCCCATCAGGAACGTCAGGCTGGTGGCCAGCCAGAACGCCAGGAACAGCTTCCAGAATAGCCGGCTGGGCCTGATCATTCGGCGATCAACAGGTAGCCCAGGCCGCGCACACTCTGAATCCAGGCCTTGGCATCGGAACGCGGCCCCAGTTTCTGGCGGATGCTGCTGATGTGCACGTCGATGCGCCGGTCATAGCGGGTCAACGGCCTGCCCAGGGCGTTGATGGACAGGTTCTGTTTGCTCACCACCTGGCCGGCGTGGCGCGCCAACTCTTCAAGCAAGCTGAATTCGGTGCTGGTCAGGTCCAGCTCGCTGCCTTGCCAGGTGGCCTGACGCTTGGCCGGCCACAAGGCCAGCAGGCCAGTGCGAATGGCATCCGTGGCCGGCGCGTCCTGGGGCTGCACGCGGCGCATGATCGCCCGCAGGCGCGCCACCAGCTCGCCTGGCGAGCTGGGCTTGGGCACATAGTCGTCCGCTCCCAGTTCCAGGCCGGTGATCTTGTCGATATTGTCGCCGCGGGCGGTCAGCAGCAATACCGGCACCTGGCTGGTGGCGCGGATGCGGCGCAGCACTTCGATACCCGACAGGCGCGGCAGCATCACGTCCAGCACCACGATGCTGTAGCGCCCGGACAACGCCTGTACCTCGCCCTCCTCGCCGGTGTGCACGGCGGTGGCGTGGAAGCCCTCGCGCTGCAGATACTCGCTGAGCATCTCGGTCAGTTCCTCGTCATCGTCGACAAGCAGTACGGAAATCATGGCGGACTCGTGAAGGGGCATCGGGCCATTATTACCCTAGTCCCGCCGCGCGTCACCGCAAGCGCACAACCTTTACCTAACTTGACATTGGGTTAACCGCACCGAACTTCCCGGCCTTTTATGCTTCACCCCCCAAGCCAAGCGACCGCCTGGCGCCTTGCCTTACCGCGAGCCCGTGCGGTGCGCCTGGGCTGTCTGTCGAAGCGTCCTGGAACCGATCCTGATGAATTTGTCGCGCCTGCTCTGCTCGGTTGTGCTGGTGGCCAATGCCACGCTCGCACAGGCTGAAGCGTTCAAGATTTCCGATATTCGTATCAACGGCCTGCAACGGGTATCCGCCGGCAGTGTGTTTGGTGCCCTGCCCTTGAACGTGGGCGACCAGGCTGACGACGGCCGCCTGGTGGAGTCGACCCGGGCCCTGTTCAAGACCGGCTTTTTCCAGGACATCAACCTGGCCCGCGACGGCAACGTGCTGATCATCAACGTGGTGGAGCGCCCGTCCATTTCCTCCATCGAAATCGAGGGCAACAAGGCCATCAGCACCGAAGACCTGATGAAGGGCCTCAAGCAGTCGGGCCTGGCCGAGGGCGAGATTTTCCAGCGCGCCACCCTCGAAGGTGTGCGCAACGAACTGCAACGCCAGTACGTGGCCCAGGGCCGATATTCGGCGACCGTGGACGCCGACGTGGTGCCCCAGCCGCGCAACCGCGTCAGCCTCAAGATCAAGATCGACGAGGGTAGCGTGGCTGCCATCAAGCACATCAACGTGGTGGGCAACACGGTGTTCAGCGAAGAAGAGCTGACCGACCAGTTTCAGCTCAAGACCAGCAACTGGTTGTCGTTCTTCAAGAACGATGACAAATACGCCCGGGAAAAACTCTCCGGCGACCTGGAAAAGCTGCGCTCGTATTACCTGGACCGTGGCTACATCAACATGGACATCACCTCTACCCAGGTGTCCATCAGCCCGGACAAGAAGAGCGTGTTCATTACCGTGAACATCAACGAAGGCCAGCGCTACACCGTGCGGGACGTCAAGCTGTCGGGCGAGCTCAAGGCGCCCGAGGACCAGGTCAAGGCGCTGCTGCTGGTGCAGAAGGGCCAGGTGTTCTCGCGCAAACTGATGACCACCACGTCGGAGCTGATCACGCGCCGGCTCGGCAACGAGGGCTATACCTTCGCCAACGTCAACGGCGTGCCCGAGCCCCATGATGACGACCACACCGTGGATATCACCTTCATGGTGGTGCCGGGCAAACGCACCTACGTGGACCGCATCAACTTCGTCGGCAACACCAAGACCGATGACAAGGTGCTGCGCCGCGAGATGCGCCAGATGGAAGGCGGCTGGGCCTCCACTTACCTGATCGACCAGTCCAAGACCCGGCTGGAGCGCCTGGGCTTCTTCAAGACGGTGAACGTCGAAACCCCGGCCGTGCCGGGCAAGGACGACCAGGTCGACGTGAACTACTCGGTTGAAGAGCAAGCCTCTGGTTCGATCACCGCCAGCGTCGGCTTTGCCCAGAGCGCCGGCCTGATCCTGGGCGGCTCGATCACCCAGAGCAACTTCCTGGGTACCGGCAACTACGCCAGCATCGGCCTGACCAAGTCCGAATACCAGACCAAGTACAATTTCGCCTACACCAACCCCTACTTCACCCCCGACGGTGTGAGCCTGGGCTACAACCTGTTCCTCAACAAGACCGACTACAACGACTACTACGACGACGGCGTGTCGTACTATTCGATCAACAGCTACGGCATGGGCACCACGTTCGGCTACCCGATCAGTGAAACCACGCGCATGACCTACGGTCTGACCCTGCAGCACGACGAGATCAGCCCGGGCACCTACAGCGCCGACGAAATCTACGATTTCATCGAGCGCAACGGCGAGAGCTTCACCAACCTCAAGGCCAGCGTGGCCTGGTCGGAATCGACCCTCAACCGGGGCGTGCTGGCCAACCGCGGCCACTCCCAGAGCCTGAGCTTCATGGCCACGGTGCCGGGCAGCGACCTGACCTTCTACAAGCTCGATTACAACGGCCAGACCTTCCTGCCCATGAGCAGCAACACCTCGATCCGCCTGCACACCAAGCTGGGCTACGGCAACGGCTATGGTTCCACCGACGGCCTGCCCTTCTACGAGAACTACACCGCTGGCGGCGAAGGCAGCGTGCGCGGCTTCAAGAGCGGCACCCTGGGCCCGCGCAGCACCCCGGCCACCGGCACTTACTCGTCCATGGGCCAGGAGTACTACTCGGACCGCAGCACCGACTCGCTGGGGGGCAACATCCTGATCACCGGCGGCGCCGAGTACCTGTTCCCGATGCCATTCATCAAGGATCAGAAGTCGCTGCAGACGTCGATCTTCTGGGACTTCGGCACGGTGTACTCGGACAAGTGCTACCTGAGCACCACCCAGAACTGCGGCAACGTCAGCCTCAGCGAAATGGCCGCGTCCCTGGGTGTCGGCGCTACCTGGTACTCGCCACTGGGCCCGCTGACCTTCAGCCTGGCCCTGCCGCTGCGCAGCCCTAGCGGCTCCGAAGCCCAGGTGTTCCAGTTCTCCCTGGGCCAGACCTTCTGACCCCTGGGCTACCCTACGCCTACCCTGCAGGAGCGGGCCTGCCCGCGAGCTTTCGACACTGTAAAAGCTCGCTGGCAGGCCTGCTCCTGCAGTCGTTTCCACACAGGAGCCAACACTGTCATGAAAACATTCCTGGCCGGCGCCCTCCTGGCGCTGCTACTCGGCACCGCCCACGCCGAAGACATCGCCACCCTGCCCGTGGTGCAGCCTACCCAGACCTGCGCTGCCCTGAAAACCCAGGACCTCACCGCACTGGGCGGCGCCGGCAGCCACATTGACAGCGCCAGCGAAGCCACCGCCAATGGCGCCGCCAGTTGCGTGGTCGAGGGCACCCTGGCCCCCAGCATTCGCTTTCGCGTCGCCCTGCCTGTGCACACCTGGACCCAACGCTACCTGCAGATCGGCTGCGGCGGCCTGTGCGGCAACATCAGCAACCAGGTGGGCGCGGCCCAGGGCTGCGCACCGCTCAATGCCGGCGGCTTCGTCATCGCCGCCACCGACATGGGCCACGAAGGCAACAGCAGCGAGTTCGGCAAAGACCGGCAAAAACGCGTGGACTTCGCCTACCGCAGCCAGCACCTCACCGCCCAGGTGGCCAAGCAGTTGATTCAGGCCTACTACGGGCAACCCCAGGCCTACGCCTATTTCAGTGGTTGCTCGGACGGCGGGCGCGAAGCGCTGATGGAAGCGCAGCGCTACCCGGATGACTTCAACGGCATCATCGCCGGCGCCGCGGCCCTGAATTTTCAGGTGCAGAACGCCCTGTACCACGCCTGGCAAGCCAAGGCCAACGAAGGGCCGGACGGCAAGGCCATTCTGCTGGCCTCGCGGCTGCCGTTGCTGCACGATGCCGTACTCAAGCAATGCGATGCCTTGGACGGCCAGGTCGACCGCCTGGTCAGCGACCCGCGCGCCTGCCATTTCGACCCGGCGGTGCTGCAATGCAAGGCTGGCGAAGACCCCGGCCAGTGCCTCACGGCGGCCGAAGTCGGCGCGGTGCGCAAGCTGTATGACGGCCCCCACGACCCGGCCAGCGGCCAGCGCATGATCATCGGCGGCCCACAGCCTGGCTCGGAGCTGGCCTGGGCCGGCGTGTTCGTGCCCATGAGCGCCGACCAGCCGATCTTCAGTCAGAAGATCGCCCTGGATGCGCTGCAGAATGTCAGCTTCGAACCCAACCCGACCACCGAACTGACGCTGGCCGACGCCCGTTTCGACAGCGCCACGTTCGCCCGCTTGCGCACCCTGCATCCTTTGTACGACGCCACCAACCCGGACCTGTCGGCCTTCGCCGACAAGGGTGGCAAGCTGATCATCTGGCACGGCTGGGCCGACCCGCATATCTCGCCGCTCAACTCCCTGGCGTACCACCAGGCACTGATCAAGCAGATGGGCCAGGCCCGCACGGAGGCTTTTGAGCGCCTGTACCTGCTGCCCGGTGTGCACCACTGCAGCGGTGGCGAAGGCCCCAGCGAGCTGGACCTGCTGACGCCGATGATGAGCTGGGTGGAACGCCAGCAGGCCCCCGATGCAATCATTGCCACCCAGGCCGACAGCCACTCAAGCTTTGGGGCGCCGATGGCACCGCCGGCGGGCGACCTGAAGGGCAAGCGCCCGCCCATGGGCATGATGGGCCTGCCACCATCCGCTGCCGACCAGGCCAATGCCGGACGCACACGGCCGGTGTACCCCTGGCCGTACACGGCCGCCTACAACGGCAAGGGTGACCCGCGGCTGGCGGCCAGCTACCAGCGAGGCGGCCCCCAGGACACCTCGCCCACCCCGGCCTGGCTCGGCGCGGACTTCTTCACGCCCGATACACAACAGCCCTGACACGGTTGCAGTACGGGCTGTAATTGCAATTGCAACAATAACCTCTCATCCCTTATGGTGGTGTCAGACTGAAAAGGACATCACCCATATGGACACGACCCACTTCCCCCATACCCCCGACACCGGCCGCGCCGCCCAGGCGCTGATGGACAAGATCCGCGGCCCCCTGGCGGCGCCAGGTCCGGGCGCCAGTTCGCCGCTCTATACCCTGCTGGACATCGCCAACCGCCTGGAAGGCGACCCGCACACCGCACGGCAGATATGGGTGGTGCGCGACACCCTGCGCCCTGGCCACGACGGCGGTCAGATCAGCACCTGGCCGCTGTGGTTCAGCGAAAAAGCGCGCGCCAGCGAGAAACCCTTGCTGTACCTCACCCAGTCCCCTACCTCGGCGGAGCTGTGTGCACTGGCGAACCAGGCCGCCGACCGCGGCATCGTCTGCAACGATATCGAGTCCTCGCCCTCGCGCTGGCCCAAGGGTGCCCACCCCTGGCTGCCGCTGTGGCTGGCGGCCAACCACCACTGCCTGCCGTACGACCCCGCCTGCAGCGAAGAGGCCCGGGCCATCCTGCTCGGCGCCCTGCAGGCGCTGTACGTCGAAGGGCAACCCGGCTTCTGCTACCTGACCCTGCACGACGAACCCGCCATGGAACCCACCCAGGTAGCGGACCCGACCGCAGCGTTCAAGGGCATGTACCCAGTGCAAGGTTTCGACCCCGATGATTCGCGGCCCAAGGTACGCCTGCTGGGCGCCGGGCTGAGCCTGCGCGAGGTGCGGGCCGCGGCGCGCCTGCTGGATGAACGCTGGGGCGTGCAGAGCGAAGTCTGGAGTTGCCCCAGCTACACCCGCCTGGCCCGCGAAGCCACCAGCGCCGAACGCTGGAACCGCCTCAACCCCGGCCGGCCACGCAGGGCCGCGCACCTGCACCAGAGCCTGGCCGGCAGCCAGGTGCCCATCGTCGCCGTCACCGGTTATGGCCAGTACATCGCCGAACAACTGGCCAGCCACGTGCGCGCTCCCTACTGTGCCTTGGGCGCGGACTCACTGGGCGACGGCCAACCCGTCAGCCGCCACTGGATCGTTGTCAGTGCCCTGACCGAGCTGGCGCGCCAGGGCAGCGTCGACAGCGCCCTGGCCGATCGTGCCCTGATCGATGCCCGCCGGGCTCACTGAGCCTCGCTGCTGGCGTTGGCGGCCAGGCGCACCTGCTCCAGCGCCACCGCCATCGGCTGGCGCACCTGTGGGTCGAGCTGGCTGAGGAACAGTTCGTTCACGGCGCCCTCGTACACCACCCACATGCGCTTGCGCAGTGCCCTGCCCTTGTCGGTGATGCACGCCACGGCGCCGCGCCCATCGGCCTGGGAACGCCGGCGTTCGACCAGGCCGTCAGCTTCCAGGCGGTCCACCAGGCGCGTGAGGTTGTAGCGCTCGATCACCATCACATCGGCCAGTTCGTGCATGCGCCGCGTGCCCTGCGGGCCGCTTTCGATCCCCCACAGGGCGTCGTACCAGGCGTACGCGGGCAACTGCTCGGCGGCCAGGCGGCGCTCGATCTCGCGGATCAGCGAGCGGTGCGCACGAACGAAGTTGAACCAGAGGTCTGCTTGGCCCTGAGGCATGGGTTCTCCTGAAGCGGGGGGTAATTTAGTTGCAATTGTACGCCAGCGCGGGATAAATTCAGCGGATAGTTGCAGTTGCAATGAAATAATTCGAGGGCCGGCCACAAGCCGAACAGACCCTCTTGGGCACCGAACAGTGCGGTGCCTGCTCACGCTGCCGAAGGAGACTAGCTATGAAAGAGCAATCGATGTTTCTTGACAGGGACCCACAGGAGACTCGCGAATGGATCGACTCGATGGAGTCGGTCATCGATGTGGAAGGCCGTTCCCGCGCCCACTACCTCATCGATCAGTTGCTCGACTTCGACGTCGCGCGCCACGGGGATTTCCACGGCCGCGTCACCACCCCCTATGTCAACACCATCGCCCCTGAGCGTGAGCAGCCCTACCCTGGCGACCTGGGTATCGAAAAGCGCATCAATGCTTTCATTCGCTGGAACGCCCTGACCATGGTGCTGCGTGCCGGCAAACACTCAGGGGTGGGTGGCCACATTGCCAGCTATGCCTCGGCTGCCGTGCTGTACGACGTGGGCTTCGACCATTTCTTCCGCGGCCGTACCGAGACGTTTGCCGGCGATATGGTCTACATCCAGGGCCACTCCTCGCCAGGCATCTATGGCCGCGCCTTTCTGGAAGGCCGCCTGAGCGAAGAGCAACTGGACAATTTCCGCCGCGAAACCGACCGCGACGGCATTTCCTCCTACCCGCACCCGCGCCTGATGGGTGACTTCTGGCAGTTCCCTACCGTGTCCATGGGCCTGGGGCCGATCACCGCCGCCTACCAGGCGCGCTTCATGCGCTACCTGGAAAACCGCGGCCTCAAGGAACACCAGGGCCGCAAGGTGTGGGCCTTCCTGGGTGACGGCGAAATGGACCAGCCCGAGTCCCTGGCCGCCATTTCCCTGGCCGGCCGGGAGAAACTCGACAACCTGATTTTCGTCGTCAACTGCAACCTGCAACGCCTGGACGGCCCGGTGCGCGGCAACGCCAAAGTCATTCAGGAATTCGAAAGCCTGTACCGCGCCGCTGGCTGGAATGTGATCAAGGTCATCTGGGGCAGTGGCTGGGACCGCCTGCTGAACAAGGACCGCACCGGCCTGCTGCGCCAGCGCATGATGGAGTGCGTGGACGGTGACTACCAGAACTACAAGTCCCAGAACGGCGCCTACGTGCGCGAGCATTTCTTCGGCAAGTACCCTGAACTGCTGGAGCTGGTCAGCGACATGACCGACGACGAGATCTGGAAGCTATCGCGCGGCGGCCACGACCCGCTGAAGGTCTTCAATGCCTACGCTGCCGCCATGCGCCACACCGGCGGCCCGACGGTGATCCTGGCCAAGACGGTGAAAGGCTTCGGCATGGGCGAGGCTGGCGAAGGCCAGAACATCAACCACCAGCAGAAGAAGATGGGCACCGACGCCATCAAGGCCTTCCGTGACCGTTTCAACCTGGACCTCAGCGATGAGCAACTGGCCGAGCTGCCCTACCTCAAGCCCGATGCCGACAGCGCCGAGTCGCGCTACCTGCAGGCTGCGCGCAGCAAGCTGGGCGGCTACGTGCCGGCCCGCCACGCCAACGTCGAGCCGCTGGCCATACCGCCCCTGACCGCGCTGGAAGCGCAGCTCAAAGGTACCGGCGAGCGCGAGATTTCCACCACCATGGCCTTCGTGCGGATCCTCAGCACCCTGCTCAAGGACAAGGAAATCGGCAAGCGGGTCGTGCCGATCGTGCCAGACGAATCGCGCACCTTCGGCATGGAAAGCCTGTTCCGCCAGATCGGCATCCACTCCCATGTAGGCCAGTTGTACACCCCGCAGGACGCCGGCCAGCTGAGCTACTACAAGGAGAGCAAGGACGGCCAGATCATGCAGGAAGGCCTCAACGAATCCGGGGCCATGTCGTCCTGGATCGCGGCCAGTACTTCGTATGCCAACCATGGCGTGATGACCATCCCGTTCTACATCTACTACTCGATGTTCGGCTTCCAGCGCGTGGGCGACCTGGCCTGGGCCGCGGGTGACGCCCGGGCGCGCGGCTTCCTGCTGGGGGCTACCTCGGGGCGCACCACACTGATGGGCGAAGGCCTGCAGCATGACGACGGCCACAGCCACGTGCTGTCCTCGACCATTCCGTGCTGTGTGTCCTATGACCCGACCTTCTCCTACGAGCTGGCGGTGATCATCCAGGAAGGCATGCGCCGCATGTATGTCAACAACGAGGACGTGTACTACTACATCACCCTGCTCAACGAAAACTACAGCCACCCCGACATGCCCGAAGGCGTAGCCGACGGCATTCTCAAGGGTCTGTACCCGTTGTCGACCACCGCACCGGCCAAGGGCACCCCGCATGTGCAACTGATGGGCTGTGGGTCGATCCTGCGCGAAGTGATCGCCGCCGGGGAAATCCTGGCTCGGGACTATGGCGTGAGCAGCGACGTGTGGAGCGCCACCAGCTTGACCGAACTGCGCCGTGACGGCCAGGCGGTGGAACGCTGGAACCTGCTCAATCCACTGGCCGAGCCACGCACCAGCCACGTGGAAGACTGCCTGGCCGGCCGCCAGGGCCCGGTCGTGGTTGCCACTGACTACATGAAGATCCTCGCCGACCAGATCCGCCCCTTCGTTCATGGCCGCCGCTTCGTGGCCCTGGGCACTGACGGCTTCGGCCAGTCCGATACGCGCGAAGCCCTGCGCCGCCACTTTGAAGTGGACCGCCAGTTCGTGGTGCTGGCAGCCCTGAAGGCCTTGGCCGATGACGGTGTGATTGAACGCAGTGTGGTAGCCAAGGCGCTGGTGGACCTTGAGATCGATACCGGCAAGACGGACCCGGCGAGTGTCTGATAGCGTTGGGTGGTAAACAAAGAAGGGGCGCATTGCGCCCCTTCTACGTTGTGGGACCGGGCCTGGCCCTTCCCGAGCTCCGCCCGGTCCCACAGGATTTCCACTGCCAAGCAGCGGACCTGGCCGCGTCGGCGGTGCACGCGGTATGCCTGATGCCGCGCGGCGCCTGTGACGCGGCCGGGTCTGCTGCGAGATGACGTTGACGTTGTGGGGGGCGCAGCCTGGCAGCAGCGCCGTCCTGGGCTACCTCAACCGCTTTACTTTCAGGCTGCCACACTCAGGCCCACCCAACTGCTTGCCGGTCTCCAGGCAGAACACCGAAAAATGCAACGGGCAGGTGATGGTGCGGCGCCCTTCGTTGACCATGCCGTGCTCAAGCCACCCTTCGCGATGCGGGCACTGATGGGGCACCTGGTATTCGCGGTCGGCGACCACCAGGTTGAAGGTCTCGGCACGGTTCAGTTCCTCACACTCGCTCGACATGGCGCTGACGCTCCCGGGTCATTTCCTGGGCCTTCAGCACGGCGGCGTCGAAGGCGGCGTTGATGATCTCGCGGCCCATGCAGATGCCCCGCCAGGCCTTGCCTACGTCCAGGTGGCCGCCGCTGTCCATCGCCTTGAGCAACCGCTGGCCTTCCAAGGCATGGAAGACGTCGATGTGCACATGCTCGGAATAGTAGGCATGGGCCTGGATACCCAGGCGCGTGCACAGGTCGGTGTAGCACTCGAAGAAAAACGGCACCACGGTTTCGAAATAGGTGACGAAACCGGCGAAATAGGACGGGTCATCCGCCCTCATGGTCAGCCAGCAGAACAGGTTGGGGAACGAACACCCCGCCTCACCGTTGACCTGGATGTGGTGTTCCAGGTCGACCGGCATGTCCAGTTCGCGCAACAGCTCCTGGTACAGCGTGGTGTGCGAACGCTTGATGTTCCCCGAGCCGAACTCGTCGATCATCATGCGCAACATGGGCATCTGCGCTTCCAGCGAAAGCCGCGGCATCAGGTGGTAGAACACCTGCGCTTCAGTGAGGCCGTCGAGGGCAAACTCTTGCACCAGGATCTTGAATTCTTCGCGGTCCATGTCATTGGCCACGTAGACGACGCTGTCGGGAGCCTGGTCCTTCTCGAATGCGATCAGCTCGGCCAACGCCTTGCGTAACTGCGCCAGGTCAGTGGGTTGCTCCGGCGTGAGGGTGGCGGCGAAGTTTGCCTCAACCCACTGCTGTTCGAACGCCAGCAGGGCCGGGTCGATAGGTGTCAGCCGCTCGATCAACGCGCGGTTGGCCCGAAACAGGGCCTTGTGCGAGGGGTTCATGGACGTTCGTCCTCCTTTACCAGGTAGTCGCTGGCCAGCACGCCGCGAGCCTTGAGTTCACGTTTGACCCAGGCATACCAGTCATCGGCGCCCAGGTTGAAGCGCTCGTCCAGGCGCGCCACCCACTGGGCCACGCGGGGCTGGTCGGCGACGGTGGCCAGGCGGCATACCGCAGGCTCCAGGTTGGCCAGCGACACCACGTTGCCGTCACTGCCCAACGCACCCGCCAACTGCGCTTCCCAGCCGATCAGGTAGGCCAGGCCGGCGCTGCGCAGGGCCTGGATGTCAGCCGGGGTACGCGGCACCGAAGGCGAGTCCTTGATCGCCGTCACCCGCCCAAGGGCGGCGATGGCCAGCAGCGTGGGCAGGGTCTTTTCATTGCCCGACAACGCTGACTCGTTGTAGATCATCAGTGGCAACGAAGTGGCAGCATGCACGGCCCGGTAATGCTCGATGATCTGCGGCTGGGTGAGCCCGGGGGCGAATGGCGAGGTAAACATCACCGCGTGGGCGCCCATGCGCTCGGCGAGCCAGGCACGGGCCACCACCTGTTCGGTGGTGGCCGCCTCGATGCCGGCGATCACGGTCTTGCCCCCGGCCAGGTCCAGAGTGGCGCCCAGCATCGCCTGCCACTGGGCGTCGCTCAGGCGCCAGCCCTCCCCGGACGTCAGGCAGGGAATGTAGCCATCCACGAAAGGCGCGCAGCTGTGCAACAGACGCCGGACGCTGGCCACGCAAATGCCCTGGGCGTCATCCAGTGGGGTGACCAGAGGTACGAAAATCTTGCCCTCAGACATGCGCCAGGTCCTCCGCCGCCACCACCAGCGCGGTGGAATGCTGGTACAGCGCCTGTAACGTCGCGGGAAAGACCAGCGGGTCTTCCAGGGTCGGGAACGGCTGCAGGTAGGGCTGCAACGCCGCCAGGCCGGTCAACTGCGGGTCATGGGTAAAGAATGGCAGGCGGTACTCCAGCACCTGGGCGGCCAGCAGTTTGCGCTCGGCGTCCAGGCCCTGCAGCTCATCGGCCTGCGCGGCGCGGTCCAGCACGCGCTGGCAGTAGCCCTGGCGCTCGATGTTCATGTCGGTGTGCAGTACGTCCATGAACGGGTAATAGACGTCCTGGAGCGCTCGGGCTTTCTTCCAGATAACCGCGTCGCACAAGCCGATCTGGGCGAAGTTCATCTTCACCGTCTTGTCGAAATAGTTGCCGAAAAACGCCAACGACTGCTGTTTCACCGCGGGGTCGGCATGGTGCATGCCCATGAACACGGTGGCGTCGATCAACGGGGCGCTGACATTAACCATTGAAGGCCTCCAGGGCACGGGCGATGGTCTGCACGGCGGCGGCGAAATCTTCAGGCTTGCGCGCCAACGCCAGGCGGATGTATTTCTGACCGCGCTCGGGTTGGCTCCAGTAGAAATACTTGCCGGGCAACACATAGATCTCATGGGTCAGCAGGTAGGCCTGCAACGCATCGGCCGTGACACCTTCGCGGCGAATCTCGAACCAGGCCACGCTGGTCTCGACCTTGGGCTCCAGGTAATTGAGGAAATCCCCGTGCAGGCATTCGCGGGCGATGGCGCGGTTGCGGTCCAGCAGGTCGCGCACCGAGGCGAACTGGTCCTGGGCACTGTCGCGCACGTACTGGGTGACCACGTTGAGCACGAACGGCGAAACGTTCAGCAGCACGCTGGTGACCAGGCTGTAGATGTCCGGGTTGATGCGCGTGCTGCTCATCAGGGTGGCGCATTTGGTGTCCTGCAGCGGCCAGGTCTTGCCGGTGTCTTCCATGACGATGTAATCGGTGCCCATCTCGTCGAGGATCTGGTAGGCGTCCACGCGCTTGCGGCCGCTGGCCAGCAGGAAGGAGGCAAAGCAGAAGTCCAGAATCAGCAGCTTGCCGTGGTCGCGGCAATAGCGCGCCACTTCCACGAACGGCTCCGGGCCGTCGGCGAACAGGCTGGTGCCGGTGGGGTTGTTGGGGTCGACCAGGAAGATCGCGTCCAGGCCCTCGGCATACTGGCTCAGCTGGCTGTAGACCTTCGCCGGGTCAGCGAAGATCGATTCGGGCAGCGGGGTCATGGGCACTTCCATGTGCTTGAGCAGGTCGTGCAGGTTGTCGAAGCAGGGTTCGATCAGGCCAACGCTCATGTTGCGCTTGCGCAGGTACGTGGCGGTGATGTGCATGGCGATGGACGCGGCATACACCAGGTAGATCTCATCGCGGCGCTTAAGCGCATGGCGCTGGCCGTGAAAGGTGAAGAAGGTCTCGATGAACGCCTGTTCGCTCTGGTACTGGGTTTGCGATTCGGCCTGATACCACAGCGCTGGCAGGTTCTGGATGATCTGCTGCTGGCTTGGGCTTTGCGCCTGGTGCGTATGAGCATCGGCCAGGTTGAAACGCGTCTTGAGGGCCGATATTTCGTGCTGGGTAATATCGTCCTTGATCGGCTGGGCAGTGGTCAGGGCATCAAGGGCCAGTGAACTATTCATTATTTTTATCCTGGGGCGGTGAAAATCGACGTTGGCCACCGAACTCATTCGGCGGCCATTTCATAGTTGCCCGTCGCCTTCATCCCCAACAACTGTACGCAGGTACAGGAGGGGGTCGCGCCTGCCCACCTGTTCTTTGGTCCAGTTGTAACGGCGCTGCACGACCCGCAGACTCCGTGTAGGAAGTTTCTGACAATAAAAAGTACTGCTCACATGCCCGAACACACTATTGCTTTTCATGCCTCTGCTCACCCCGATACCTGCCCTTCGGTACTCTCGCAGTTATACGGGTTGCGCAAGAAAGTATTCGCTGACCGCCTGAACTGGAAGGTTCAGGTGCGCAACGGCCATGAGTTCGACCACTACGACAATGCCGATGCCACTTACATTGTCGGCTGCTGGAATGGCCAGCCCTTGGCCGGGGTGCGGTTGATCAATACCCTGCGGCCGTACATGGTCGAAGGCCCGTTTCGAGCCTTTTTCGATGTAACGCCGCCCAAGCACCCGCGGCTGTGCGAGTCCAGCCGCTTTTTCGTGGACACCGAGCGCGCCAGCGCCCTGGGCCTGGCCGCCCAACCCTTCACGGAGCTGCTGTTGCTGGCCATGCACAACCATGCCCAGGCAACCGGGATGAAAGCCGTGGTGACCGTGGTGAGTGCGGCGATGTCACGTATCGTGCGCCGCGCCGGCTGGCACTACGAGGTGCTCAGCCAGGGCCAGGCGTCACCCGGCGAACGGGTGCTGCTGCTGAGCATGCCGGTGGACGAGGCCAACCGGCAGCGGCTGCGGGCGCGCATCGGCACGCCAGCGGGGCTGGACCTGACCGTGGCTCACTTTCCCACCAGCGCGCCACGGCCGCTCATACAAGACCTAGCGTCGTAGCCTTGAACACGGCCTCCTTGGCAGTGTTGACGCCCAGCTTGCGCACGATATTGCTCATGTGGAATTTCACCGTTCGCTCGACAATCCCTGCCAGGCCGGCGATCTCGCTGTAGGCCTTGCCTCTGACCACCCACGTCAGGATGGTCATTTCCCGCTCCGACAGCCCACCCACCGAGTACGCATCGTGCGCGGTGGGCAGCTCCAGCGCTTGCTGATGAATATCGATCAATACCATCTGCAACTGCGCGGCATGGTCGCCAATACGGGTGTCGAATTCAGGGCACTGGTCGGCATTGCTCAGGCTCAGGGCCGCGAACTGGCCGCACGCGTCATGCAGGATAAAGGTATAGCCGCCGCTCAATTGAAAATGCCGCGACTGGCTGAACAGCGTGTCGCCGTGGTTGGCCGTCACGCCACGGGCCGTGCGCCAGGGAAACGGTGCTACCTGGTTGATGCCATATTGAATAACGGGGTCTATCTGGTGGTAATTGAAACGGCGGTAAACACCCAGCCATGCGGCAGGGTAATTCGAGACCAGGCGGCTGACGCACTGAGTCTGTTTATTGAGCGCGATATAGGCTAACGGCAGGTTATTCAACAACGGCATTGACGACTGCAATGCCCTGAGCAACTTTTTATTATTGGATGTATCGAGCGCCATCGTGGTTTCAATCCTTAAAACCGGGCGTGATACTGTAGCCGCTGGCCACTATGCATGCTAAATATCGATATGTTATGAAAACTAGTGGCGACACCTGATGTAGTGCATCAACTTCTCCACTACTCAGCAAGGGCGGCAGGACCAGGTGCAGTTCGGGAACCGGGCAATGCCCATCATCTGACACTGCGCGGCGTCTGGTTCCCGAGCTTCGCCCGGTCCTACGGCTTCCGGTCAACTCATTGACGGCAGCCCCGCGGCGCAGCGGGCGATTCGGCGGCAAGCCTCCAGCAAGCGCTCGGTGTCCTGCACCAACCCCAGGCGCACATGCCCCGCCGCACTGGGACCAAACGCTTCGCCTGCGAGCACCGACACGCCCTGCTCGTCCAGCAACCGGTCAGCGAACGCCTGGGCGCTGAGGCCCGTGGCGCGAATGTCGACCATCACGAACATGCCGCCGTCAGGCTTCAGCGGGCGTACCCCCGGGCAGTCATGCAATGCCGCGCACACGGCGTCGCGGCGTTCACGGTAGGTGTCGCGCATCTGCGCCAACGCCGGCAACGGTGCTTCGATGGCCACCTGGGCAGCGTGCTGAATGAAGTCCGGCAGCCCGTAGAGCATGCACAGCGCCAGGTGGCTGAGGTGGCTGGCCAACTCCACCGGCGCCACCACCCAGCCCACGCGCCAGCCGGTCATGGCATGGGACTTGGACAGGCTGTTGATGGTCGCGGTGCGCGCCGCCATGCCCGGCAGGCTCGCCGGGCTCAAGTGCTCACCGTCGTACAGCAGTTCGCTGTAGACCTCGTCACTGATCAGCCACAGGTCATGCTCGATGCACAGCCGTGCCAGCGCCTCCCAGGTGGCCAGCGGCAAGGCGGCCCCGGACGGGTTGTGCGGGCTGTTGATCATCAGGGCGCGAGTGCGCGGGGTGATCCGCGCGGCGACATCGGTGGCCTGCACGCGAAAACCGTGCTCGGGGCGCGCCGGCACAGGGACCACCGTGGCGCCACAGGCGCCGAACACGGCTTCGTAGGTCACATACATGGGCTCGGGGACGAGCACCTCGTCGCCAGGGTCGAGCAGGCACTGGGCCACGCTGAACACCGCGCACTGGGCGCCCGGCAATACCACCACCTCATCGGCCTGCACCGTCCGATGGCTGCACTGGCCATGGTGGCGCGCGATAGCCTGGCGCAGCGCCAGGTTGCCGCGCACTTCCGAGTAATGGGTGTGTCCGGCTCGCAGGCTGGCGACGGCCGCCTCCACGATCGGCGCCGGGGTGTCGAAATCCGGGTCGCCCACCGACAGCAGGATCACGTCGCGGCCCTGGTCGAGCATCTCCAGGGCACGGTAGTGGATATTCCAGGCGGCGGCGCCGTCACCGGCGATACGTTGGGTCAGGGCGGAATAACGCATGCACATATCCTTGTCGCGGCATTGCGGCCCTTGACCCTACCACCGCTGTGCGTGCCGTCAAATCACAAATCGCGCGACCATGCCGCTCAGGTCCACGGCCAGGCGCGACAGCTCATGGCTGGCGGCGCTGGTCTGATGGGCACCGGCGGCCGACTGGTTGGCCAGGTCGCGAATGTTGACGAGGTTGCGGTCCACTTCCCGCGCGACCTGGGCCTGCTCTTCCGAGGCGCTGGCAATCACCAGGTTGCGCTCGTTGATCAGCGAGATGGAGTCGGTAATCTGCTGCAGGGCGCTGCCCGCCTCGCGGGCCATGTCCAGGGTGGACTGGCTGCGCTGCGTGCTCTGCTGCATGGACTGCACGGCTTCGCCGGTACCGGTCTGGATACCGCTGACCATCTGCTCGATTTCCCGTGTGGACTGCTGGGTACGGTGGGCCAGCGCCCTAACCTCGTCGGCCACCACCGCGAAACCACGCCCGGCCTCACCGGCGCGGGCCGCTTCAATGGCAGCGTTCAGGGCCAGCAGGTTGGTCTGTTCGGCGATGGCGCGAATCACGTCCAGCACCTGGCCGATATCACGGCCCTGGGCCGCCAGGCCCTCGACCAGCACCGAGGTGCGTTGCACTTCCTGGGTCATGTGCTGAATGGCGCCCACGGTGTCGGTAACCCGGTCGCGGCCTTGCAACGCCACCTGGTTGGAGTCCTGCGACGCCTGGGACGTGGACACTGCGTTACGCGCCACCTCCTCCACCGCCGCGGTCATTTCATTGACCGCCGTGGCGGCCTGCTCGATTTCCTGGTTCTGTGCCAACAGGCCTTTGGACGCTTCCTCGGTAACGGCGCTGAGCTCTTCGGCGGCCGAGGCCAACTGCGTGGCGGAGCCTGCTATCTGTTCGATGGTCTGGCGCAGGTTGCCCTGCATCTGGGCCAGGGCCTGGAGCAGTTGCGCGGGCTCGTCGCGACCGTCCACCTGGATCGGCTGGGTGAGGTTGCCGCCGGCGATGGTCTGCGCGGCCTTCACGGCCACGCTGAGGGGGTTGACGATGCTGCGGGTCAGCAGCCAGGCCAGCAAGATGGTCATCAGGCAGGCGATCACCGACACGATGATCACGCACAGGTTGGCCAGGTCATACTGGGCGGCGGCTTCATCGTTGGCCGCCTTGGCGCCGGCCTGATTGATGGCGACCAGCCGGCCGAGCTGTTCGCCCATCTTGTCGGAACCGTCCTTGATACCGGTATTGAGCAGCGTACGCATCTCTTCCAGTTTGTTCTGGTGCGACAGGTCTTGCAGGCGGCTCTGCAATTGCAGGTAATTGTCCAGCGTGCCCTGGAACTCCCGATAAAGGGCTGCCTCTTCAGGTTCTGCGGGCAACACTTCATAACTGTGCGCAGCCTGTTTGACTTTATCGACCAATACCGCGATGCGCGCGTCGGTATCAGCGACCATTTCCGGTTCGCGGTTGACCAGCAGGCGGAACGAGGTAACGCGCAACCTCACTACGCCTTCGGTGACATTGCCCAGGAAGCTGATACTGGGCAGTTGATTGGTCTGCATGTCAATGGAGGCCTGGCGGATCAATGCCATGCGGTTGGACGCGAACACCCCCAGCGCCACCACCAGCAGGGCGATGAAAGCGAAGCCGAGGAACGCACGCGGGGCGATGCTCATATTTCGAAGGGACATGGAATACTCTCGCAATGCAAAGGGCAGGCATCCATGCAAAGGTGCGGGGGCGATACGTCAGCGCAGCCCCTGCTTATAAGGGCTATCGACTGTTTGGCGAAAACATGAGGGCCGGAAATGAAGTTTCATGTACTGAACGGTTAATTACTTTCGCACTTAAACGTTTGCGCCTTTATCGATTTGCGCGCAGACATCGCCATTGGTCAGTGGTTTTATGACCTGCATCAAAAAACTGGACTTAAGCACACTTTTTACTTAAAAAACCTTCATACCCGGTGTGCTGCAGTGCTACGTTTAAGTTCTCGACAAGGCCGGTACCCACGCCGTATCAGACACAACGGCACGCCAGGCCAGGCTGCACGATGCAGAGGTGGCACAATGAACAAAATGACCTTTCCCAACGCCTGCCAAGTCATGCGTTGGCATTTTCACCCCATGGGGTTCGAGGGCAGCATGGACGCGCCCAGCAGCATGGTGGCGCGCCTGTTCGACCGGGCCAGCGGCGAAACCTTGATCGCGATCGCCGGTATCCCCTGCGCCACGGTGATGAATGCAGCGGATGTGGAGCGCATCATCGAAGCGGTCGAGGCAGAGCTGGAGGCGTTCATTCCACCGCATTCGCTGTCGGCCTACGGCTGACCCGCACGCAGCCCCACAAAAAAACCGATGCCGGTTGCCGGCATCGGTTTTTTATTGCCTCTCGTGCGGGTGCCCCGCAGCAGGACCGCGGTCAGACGAGTGAGGCGCGCACGTCGTCGAAGAACGGCTTGTCACCCGCCACATGGTCGGACGCCCGGGGCAGCGCCGGGGTGTCCTTGGCAGGCGGCTCCACGTACCAGTAGCAATGGCTTACGGCACGGGTCACCGCCACATAGGCCAGGCGCAGGGTCTCGTCCTGCTGGGCCTTGTCATAGGCCTCCGCTTCCCCGGCCTTGCCAAGGCCGGCCAGGCGGTACACCTGGTTCTTGTAGGGGGACCGAGTAACGTGCTGGCAGTCGCCCAGCAGGAATACCGCATCGGCCTGCAGGCCTTTGGCGCTATGGTACGTCAGCTGCCTGATCTGCCGCTCGGCCAGTGGCCGCGCCTGGTCGCGCTGCAACACCCCTTGCAGGTGTTCGACCGCAGCGGCGCGGTCGCTGCCCTTGCGGAACAGCAACAGGATCGAATGCCCCAGCCGGTAATGCTCGGCCACGGTCAAGGCCATGGTCTCGTCGTCGCGCTCCAGCACGCGTACCGGGGTCAGCACCTCTGGCTGCGGGCCGGCCGCCCTCGCCTTCTTGCCAGGGATGGCCGGAGCGCTGCGCACCAGATGCTCGGCGGCATCGATGATGTGCTGGTGGCTGCGAAAGTTATCGGCCAGCATCACGCGGGTGGTGGCTGGCGAAGGGAACTGTCTGGCGAACTCCATGAAGTACTTCGGTGAACTGCCGCGCCAGCCGTAAATGGACTGCCAGTCATCCCCCACGCACAGCAATGAGGAATACTGCGCTACCCGGCCCACGGACAACCGCGGGCCACGGCTGCGAATTTCCCGCAGCGTGGCGCGCAGCCAGGAAACGATCTGCGGCGAAACGTCCTGGAATTCATCGATCATCAGGTGCGACAACGGCCGCAATACCTCGTCGCCGAGGCGGCGCAGGTTCTCCGGGTTGTTCTCGCCGAACAGGGCGAACATGCGGTTGTAGGTCATGACCGGTGGCGCCTGGTTGAGCAGGTGCGCTTCGAAGGCTTTCCAGTAAAGGCTCAGGGCCTCGAAAAACAACCGGTCGCTGTCATCGCTGGCAAAGCTCATCTGCCCCACCGCCGCGGACACGTCCAAGCCCAGGTTCTCGATGAAACCGGCAGCGCCGACAAAGCAATCCAGCAGCGGCGCGGTCACCAGTTCGCCCTTGACCTTGTAGTCGAAGCCCGGCCCGGCCACCGCGTCCGCTGCCAGGGAACCCAGCAGGCGGCGGGCCTGGGCGTAGTTCTCCAGCCAGATCACCGGCTTGGCGCAGAAGGCCTGGAACAGCGTGCGCTTGATCACCCACTCGGCCCACACGGGTAGCTTGGCGCCGGGGCGTTTCATCTGCTGGTCCTGGGACGGGTCGAAACCCAGCACCACCCAGGCGTCCATCTCGGGGATATAACCGTGGAAATGGAAACGGCTGCCGTTGATGTCCACGGTCTCGCGGCTCGGCTCGATACCCTTGATGGGCCAGGCGCCCGCGTTGAACCACAGGTCCTCGATCAGATCACAGAGCTCTTCGTCACGGCGCGCCGACAATTCGGTCACCGCCACGCGCTTCTGCACGTCAGGATGGTCGCGGTCCAGTTCCTTGAGTTGCAGGGCCTGGCGGCGCAGCTGGCCGATCAGCTCGGCGAAGCGGTCGTTGCCTTGCATCAGGTCCCGATAGCACAGGTTCATCTGCTGGCGCTGGGCATCATTGAGGCGCAGGTCAAAGGGGTTGCTGTCAGCCTCTTCCTCGGCGCCCGGCAGTGGCGCCTGGTTGCTCAGGTTCTCGAACGCGCGCAGTTGCTCGAAGCCCGGCAGGCTGCGCACCAGTGGCAGAATGCGTGAGTGGAAGGTACGCACCACCTCACGCACCTGGCGCACGCTGAGGGCGTAGCCCCACAGGCCGAATACCTGCAGCACCTTGTTGATGAAGTCCTTGCGCGACTCGCGGGTGAAGGTCACCACGGTGAGCGCGTCCAGCTCCATGCCCAGGTAGTGGTGCAGGACCAGCAAGCGCAGCACCAACGAGGTGGATTTGCCCGCCCCGGCCCCGGCGATCACGCACGTGGAAGGGGTATCGCTGAAGATCAGTTTCCACTGCGCGGCGCTGGGCTGCGCGGCCTCGGGCAGGCGCGCGGCGACGTCCGCCTTGATGCGCTTCTTCAGTTCGGTGCTCAGGGCTGGCTTCCAGTGGTCGAACAGGTAGTCGTCGACACCGGGCACGCCGTGCTCGTCGGGGCGCGTGTCGCGTATCACCAGCACCTGCCGCCCTTCTTCGAAGCCCTGCTCGTGCCCTTGCTCGAAACCTTCGCGCAGGCCCTCGCCATGGCCACTGCGCTGCCCGGCCACGTGGCCATGAAACCAGGAGTCGCGGTGCTGGGCGCTGAGGCGGCTGAGGCCACGGCCCAGAAGGCGGGCCACCAGGCGCTTGAGCCAGGGTAATTGGGCGGGGGGGACAAGTTCGGCGGGTAGTTCTGACACGCGGGCTCCGGCATGGGTTCGACAGGCACCGACACTGCCAGCCAAAGCATTGTGAATCAAGTATTTAAGACGCCACTCGCCCTGTGGGACCGGGCAAAGCTCGGGAACCAGACGCCGCGTTGCGTCAGGCAGACCGCAGCGAACCCTTCCCGAGCTTCGCCCGGTCCCACAGCGTGAACACATATATATCGATATAGTAGATTGGTTTGTCGAATATTTTACGCTTTTTTTCGATCTATGGACGCGAGACACTAGCCCCGTGATTCAGATTACCCACTTGAGGAGAGCACCATGATCCAGTTAAGACCTTTCGCGTCCTTGGGTGGCGCCAACCACGGATGGCTCGACGCCCATCACCATTTTTCCTTCGCCGAGTACCATGACCCCAAACGCATGAACTGGGGCAACCTGCGGGTGTGGAACGATGACGTGATCGCCCCCGGCACCGGTTTCCCGCAACACCCGCACCGCGACATGGAAATCATCACTTATGTGCGTGAAGGCGCCATCACCCACCAGGACAGCCTGGGTAACAAGGGCCGTACCGAAGCCGGTGACGTGCAGGTAATGAGTGCAGGGACCGGTATCGTCCACAGCGAGTACAACCTCGAACCCGGCCCGACCCGGATCTTCCAGATCTGGATCATCCCGGACAAGCGTGGCGAAGCACCTTCGTGGGGCGCCCGGCCGTTTCCCAAAGGCGAACGTGGCGAAGGCTTCGTGACCCTGGCCAGTGGCCGTGCCGACGATGACGTCAGCCTGCGCATCCGCGCCGACGGCCGCCTGGTGGCGGCTACCCTGAAAGCCGGGGAAACCGCCGAGTACGCGGTAGACGCTGGCCGCAAGGCCTACCTGGTACCGGCCACGGGCGTGATCGAAGTCAACAACGTGCGGGCCGTCGCACGGGACGGTGTGGCCGTGGAGGACGAGCGCGTACTGCGTGTCACAGCCATCGAAGATGCCGAGATCGTGCTGGTGGATGTAGCGTGAAAACGAAAAGGGCCTGCAGCGATGCAGGCCCTTTTTCGTGCTGGCGCGGTATCAGCTGATCGCCGCGTCCACCAATACCTGGGCTTCCGCTACCAGGCGCTGCAGGTGCGCCTCGTCGACAAAGCTTTCGGCGTAGATCTTGTAGATATCCTCGGTACCCGACGGCCGCGCGGCGAACCAGCCGTTGGCGGTCATCACTTTCAAACCACCAATGGCCTGGTTGTTGCCAGGCGCGTGGCTGAGGATCTGCTCGATCGGCTCGCCTGCCAGCTCGGTGGACTTGACCTGTTCCGGCGACAGCTTGCCCAGCAGCGCTTTCTGCTGCGGGTTGGCCTTGGCTTCGACACGGGTGGCGAAAGGCTCGCCCAGGTCGCGGGTCAGTTCCTGGTAAGCCAGGCCTGGGTTGCGGCCGGTGCGGGCAGTGATTTCCGCCGCCAGCAACGACGGAATCAGGCCGTCCTTGTCGGTGGCCCAGACGCTGCCGTCACGGCGCAGGAACGAGGCACCGGCGCTTTCCTCGCCACCAAAGCCCAGGGAGCCGTCAAACAAGCCATCGGCGAAGTACTTGAAGCCCACCGGCACTTCGTACAGGCGACGGCGCAGGCGCGCGGTCACTCGGTCGATCAGGCCACTGCTGACCACGGTCTTGCCCACGGCCGCATCGGCACGCCAGTTCGGACGGTTCTGGAACAGGTAGTCGATGGCCACCGCCAGGTAGTTGTTCGGCGCCAGCAGGCCACCGTTGGGGGTGACGATGCCGTGGCGGTCGTGGTCCGGATCGCACGCGAAGGCCACGTCGAAGCGGTCCTTGAGGCCGATCAGGCCCTGCATCGCGTACGGCGAGGACGGGTCCATGCGGATCTGGCCGTCCCAGTCCACGCACATGAAACGAAACGTCGGGTCAACGTGGGTGTTGACCACGTCCAGGTTCAGCGCGTAGTGCTCGGCGATGGCCGCCCAGTAGTTGACCCCGGCGCCCCCCAGGGGGTCCACGCCCAGGCGCAGGCCTGCGTTGCGGATGGCGACCAGGTCGATGACGTTACCCAGGTCGGCGACATAGGTATTGAGGTAGTCGTGACGGTGAGTGGTGCTCGCCTTCAGCGCTTGCTCGTGGCCGATGCGCTTGACGCCCTTGAGGCCGTCGGCCAGCAGCTCGTTGGCCTTGGCTTCGATCCACTTGGTCACATGGCTGTCAGCCGGACCGCCATTGGGCGGGTTGTACTTGAAGCCACCGCTTTGCGGCGGGTTGTGGGACGGCGTGATGACGATGCCATCGGCCAGGCCCTGGCTACGGCCCTTGTTGTAGCACAGGATGGCATGGGACACGGCCGGGGTCGGGGTGTACTCGTCATTGTGCGAGATCATCACCTGCACACCGTTGGCAGCCAGCACTTCCAGGGCACTGGCAGCGGCCGGGGTCGACAGCGCGTGGGTGTCTGCCCCCAGGTACAGCGGGCCATCGATGCCCTGGGCCTGGCGGTACAGACAGATAGCCTGGCTGATGGCCAGAACGTGCCACTCGTTGAAGCTTGCATCAAACGAACTGCCCCGGTGCCCGGAAGTACCGAAGGCCACGCGCTGGGTGGCTTCGCTGGCATCGGGCTGGACGGTGTAGTAGGCGGTTACCAGTCGCGGAATATCGACCAGCACGTTCGCTGGAGCCGGCTTACCCGCCAATGGACTGAGCTTCATGCATAACCTCTGAAAAGGGAAATCGTGGACACTAAGGGGTCAGTTTACTGGCAGTTTGACCGCAACGCGACGGCTTCGATCCGTATTGCAGGAAAATTGACACAAAGGTTCAGACCGCCCACCACCGCGGCAGCAACGCTTTCACCCGCCCTTCGCTGAAACGGTCATCAATCAGCACCACCACGCCCTGGTCCTGCTGGCCGCGGATCACCCTGCCCGCCGCCTGCACCACTTTGTGCAACCCGGGATACAAGTAGGTGTAGTCGTAACCGGCGCCGAACACTTCGCCCATGCGCGCCTTGAGCTGTTCGTTGACCGGGTTGAACTGCGCCAGGCCCAAGGTGGCGATGAACGCGCCGATCAGGCGCTTGCCAGGCAGGTCGATGCCCTCGCCAAACGCTCCACCCAGCACGGCGAAGCCCACGCCCTGGCTGTGGTCACTGAACTGGCCGAGAAAGTCCCGGCGCTGGGCCTCGTCCATCTTGCGCCCCTGCAGCCACAACGGCACGTCGGGATACTGGGCGGCCATGACCTCGGCCACCTGTTGCAGATAATCGAAACTGCTGAAGAACGCCAGGTAGTTGCCGGGCTGGCGGGCAAACTGCTCGGCGATCAACGCGGCGATGGGTGCCAGGGAGGCACGCCGGTGATTGAAGCGGGTCGAAATACTGTCGACGATGCGCACGTCCAATTGCGACGCGCTGAAGGGCGACTGCACGTCGATCCAGGCGCAGTCCGCCGGCAAGCCCAGCAGGTCGGCGAAATAATGCTGCGGGCTGAGGGTCGCGGAGAACAGCACCGCACTGCGGGCCGCTTTCAGGCGCGGGCTGCTCAGCGGCGCCGGGACCACGTTACGCAGGTTCAACTGCGCCTGACGCTTGCGCCCTGCCCCCTCGCGCTGCTGGATATCGAACACATAGTGCTCGCCATACAGTTCAGCCACCCGGGTGAATTGCAGGGCATCGAAATAGAAGTCCAGCCAGGCACGGTCCAGCCCGGTGGGCTGCTCGTTGAACAGTTCGCCCAAGGCACTGACACAGCGCAGCAAGGCCTGCACGAAGCGGTCCGGCAGGTGTGCATAGGCCTGATAGGGCCCCAACTGGTCCTTGTACAGGGCATTCCATTCGCGGTTGAGCTTCTGCAAGGGGCTTTTCAGCAGCGCGGGCGGGTCGCGGCGCAGCACGCCCAGGTGGTACTGGTCGAGGCTGGCGCTGTACATGCCGCGGGCTCGCTCCACAAGGTTGTGCGCCTCGTCGACCAACAGCGCCAGGCGCCACTGGTTGGCCTGGGCCAGGCCAAACAGCAAGGCGTTGAGGTCGAAATAGTAGTTGTAATCGCCCACCACCACATCGGCCCAGCGGGCCAGTTCCTGGCTCAGGTAATAGGGGCACACCTGGTGGGCCAGGGCGACTTCGCGCACCGCCTGCTGGTCTTGCAGGCGCAGTTGCACCGCTGCGGCGCGGGCCGCCGGCAACCGGTCGTAAAAGCCCTTGGCCAACGGGCACGAATCACCGTGGCAGGCCTTGTCCGGGTATTCGCAGGCCTTGTCCCGGGCCACCAGTTCCAGGCTGCGCAATGGCAGGTCCGGCGCACTGGCGCCGATCTGGCGCAAGGCCTCCAGGGCCAGTTGCCGCCCTGGGGTCTTGGCGGTGAGGAACAGCACCTTGTCCAATTGCTGAGGCACCAGCGCCTTGAGCATGGGAAACAGGGTGCCCAGGGTCTTGCCGATACCGGTAGTGGCCTGAGCCATCAGGCAACGGCCGGTGCTGACCGCCTTGTAGACGGTTTCCGCCAGGTCGCGCTGGCCCAGGCGAAACTCGCCATGGGGAAACTTCAACGCCACCAGCGCCTGGTCACGCACGCCGGCACGCTGCATTTCAGCCTCGGCCCAGGCCAGGAACAGGGCGCACTGCTGGTGGAAATACGCCTCCAGGTCGCTGGCCTGCCACTGTTCTTCGATCAAGGTCTGGCGGTCGCTGTCGACGTCCAGGTACACCAGCGCCAGGTTGAGCTGCGCCAGCCCGTCGCGCTGGCACAGCAGCCAGCCGTATACCCGCGCCTGAGCCCAGTGCAATTGCCGATGGTTGGCAGGCTGGCGCTCGAGGTCGCCACGGTGGGTCTTGATTTCTTCCAGGCGGTTGCGCGCCGGGTCATAGCCATCGGCGCGGCCGCGCACCTGCAAGGATTGATAGGTACCTTCCAGCGCCACTTCACTCTGGTAACCGGCGCCGCGCCCAGCCGTGACGCGCCGGTGCCCGGCCATCCCCTCCTGGGCCGTCGGCGAGGGCGTGAAGCGCAGGTCCAGGTCGCCGACCTTGGCGGTGAACTCGCACAGGGCCCGTACCGCCACGCGGTAACTCATGCCGGCGCCCATTGCACGTAGCAGACCTGCACGGGCATGGCATGGCGCGCGCAGAACTCCAGCCAGCGCAGCTGGTTGTCTTGCAGCCGGTCGCCGGGCCCTTTGACTTCGATCATCTGGTAGCGTCGTTCCTGGGGCCAGAACTGGATCAGGTCAGGCATGCCCGCGCGGTTCGCGGCGATGTCCTGCAGCAACCGCTCGAAACAATGGTGCAGGTGCTCGGCCGGCAAGCATTGCAGGGCCAGCTCCAGCAGCGGCTCGCTGATGGCCTGCCAATGCACGAAGGGCGATTGCAGGCCCCATTTTTCCCGGTAGCAGGTACGGATGCTGTCCTGATAACGCCCATCGTGCAGTTGGGCGAAGCACGCCTCGAACTGCTCGGCACGGCGCTGGCGGAAATCGGCCTGGTGCAGGTCGGCCGGGGCGCTCTGGAAAGGGTGAAAGAACGCGCCCGGGACGGCGGCGAAAATCGCCGGCCAGCACAAGAGGCCGAACAGCGAGTTGATCAGGCTGTTCTCCACGTAATGCACCGGCGCCTGCTCCTGGTCCAGGTGCAGGGCCACACGCAGTTCGACACTGACGCCAGGTTCCGGCGCAAGCGCCAGTTGCCATTCATTGACCACCGGCTTTTTCGTTTTCGGCAGCGCTGGCAGTCCCAGCTTGCGCCGCAGCCTGGGCAGCATGCGGGGCAGCTGCTGCGCCTCGGCGGCGCTCTCCGGCGCCAGGGCCGCGGCCTCTGCCAGGGCCAGGGCAGCCTGGTGCTGCTCGCTGCGCTCCAGCACCCGGATATGCCGGGCACGGGCGCCGGGGTAGGCGCACTGGGCATAAATTCCCAGGGCATCGTCCAGCAGGCCTTGGCGCTCGCATTGCTGGCCCACGGCAAACAACAGCCGCTCGCGGCGGCCCAGCAGCCAGGGGTTGGTGCTTTGCAGGCCCGCCAGTTGCTGGAGTAACAGCGCCAGTTCGGTGCCCTCCTCCAGCGCCTGGCGGCAAGCTTGCAGGGCCAGGCAGAAGTCGATATCCGCGCGGCTCTGCAGGCCCCGGGAGGCCGGGTGCAATTCTACCTGTTCGTACCGGTAGACCCCGAGGTCGGCCAGCACGAATTCAGACCAGTCCTGGCGCAGGTTGCCGAAGAACAGCAGGCGCAAGCGCTCGCACAAGGGCCGTACCGGCAGTGAATAGACCGCATCGTCCATATCCGGGCACCACGCCATGAAGGGCTGCGGTTCAGGCGCGCTCTCCAGCCACAGGGCCAGCAGCTCAGCCTTGCGCAACGAAGCGCGGCCCTTGAACAGCGCCAGCAGTTCGGCTTTCTGCAGCACGTCGGACAGCTGCACAAGGCTCAACGGGCTCTGGCTGTCTACCCAGCCATGGGCGAGCAGCGGCAGCACGGCCTGGCGGGCCGGACCGATCTCTTCATAATTGAGCTTGCTGGCCCGGTACAGCGGGCCCTTGCGCATGACCATCCGAACCAGCAGCGCCTGGGACTCGCGCGGTACTGCGGCGAAGCCACTGATGAACCGGGCTTCCTGTGCGTCCAGCAGATCGGCATAACGATGCGTCAGCCAGTCCAGCACACGCTGAAAGTTGATCAGGTAATAAAACGGGTCGTCCAGATTGCCGGGGGTCACGGTGTTCTACGCAGAGGCCTTGTGGAAAGGCACTGGTTATACATACAGACCTGGTCGCTTGGCAAAGACTTTTGGACCGATGGCGGCACGGCGTCCGCGCTGCAAGCGATGTGTACGTTAGCAGCAGTGGCCGCAAGGCCGCGCCAGGGTACGGTACGCCTGTTTCGGGTCAATGGTTGGCCAGCGCGAGCCCCTTGTGCTCTTCCACCAGCGCTTGAGCAAGGGCATTGAGCAAAGGGCCATGGCTGACCTCGGCCAGTCCCTGCACGCCAATGCGCAGGTAACGCTCATGCAAGCCCTGGGTGCTGAACAGCGGGCCCGGCTCGATCAGCAACCCCTGGGGCAACAACCGTTCGAACACCTTGCGCATGTCCAGCGGGTAGCGGCTGCGCAACCACAAACCCGTACCGCCCACTGGGTGAAAAGCCAGCAGGTAACGGCCCAGCCGGCTGCGTACCTGACGGTCCAGCCGCCACAATTGTTGCTGCAGGCGCATGCGCAACGCCGGCAGTTGCTCGTCCAGCAGGCCTTGCTGAAGCAGGCGCGCCACGGCTTTCTGACGCAGCGGCGGCAGGCGCAGGGCGCGCCGCTGGAATGCCCCGCTCAGCGCTTTGCCGGCACCCCCGGCCACGAGATAGGCAAACGAGGCCTCGGCCCCCAACCACGGCTCCAGGGAGCCAAGGATCAGCACCCGATGGCTGGCCAGCCGTTCGCGCAGCGGGCGCGCCGTGCTGAAGCACAACTCACCCTGCACGTCATTCTCCAGCAGGCGCACATCGTGGCGGTTCAACAGTTTGGCCATCGCCTCCAGGTCGTCCTCAGGCATGCACTGGCCCTGCACCGCGCCGAACACCGCGTCCAGCACCAGCAACCGCACCGGCCCTGCGTTCAGTTGGTCGCGCACCGCCGCCAGGTCGAGGCGCCCGTTATCACTGAGCGGCAACTCGACCAGGTTGGCGCCTGCCAGTTGCAATGCCTGCAGAATCAGCGGGCACCCGGGCGTTGCCACCAGCACTGTCTGCCCGGCAAGCCCCAAGGCCTCGAAGGTGATGTCCAGCACGCCGCGCAGGTCGCTGCCCAGGTACACGTGGTCGGCGTGCCACTGGTGGGCACCACTCTGTGTATAGCGGCCAGCAAGGGCCCGGCGCAACTCGGGGTCGCCACAGGGGTTCCAGGCGGGGCCGGGCAACGTGGCGTACTGGCGCTGCACCTGGCGTTCCAGCCGCAGCAGCGGGCCATCAAGCGCCAGCAAGGGAGCGAGGCTACCCGACTGCCGCCGTTGCCCGGCCTGCAGGCGCTGCAGCAGGTCGCTGCCGTCCGGTGCCAGCGCCACTCGCGCCGGGGGCCGGGCGTAGTAGCCGGACTTGGCCAAGGCATACACACGCCCTTCGCGTTCCAGCAGGGTGTAGCTGTACTGAATGGTCGACACCGATACACCCAGCCGGCCAGCCAGTGCCCGCAGCGACGGAAGCCTGAAGGGCACATCGGGCTCACCCTCCTCGATCAGCGCCGACAGGTAACGGTAGACCGCCTGGTAGGCAAACCCGGTTTTAGACTTGATCGTCATGCTCAACGCCCGCATACCCGTTCGGTTCTGGATTGCCCCGTGGCCAGGTCGGTGACCTGGATGCTGGCGCTGTCCGGGTCAGCCGCCACCACCCGTGCGATCAATGTCTGCTGCCCGGGGCCCAGGCTGGGGCGTTGGCCATAGAGGCGACGCAACGCCTGAATCGGCAGGCCGCTGACCGCTGCCAGCCAGCGAATCTGCTCCGCCGAACCTCGCCCCCCTTGCAGCAATTGATGCAATTGCCCGAGCCAATCCACTCGCTCGGGATGGCAGCAGCGCAGGAAGCGCGCCAGGCCCTTGCCCCCCTCGACAAAGGGCGCGAACAACAGGCACACCAGTTGCGCCTCATCGACCTGGTAATTGGTCAGCGCATGAGCCTGCGCCAGCGCGCGGCGCTCCTGGGACTTGTGCGGGTCGTCATAGGCCGACAGCATCAGGTCCACCAGGTGAGCAGGCATGCCTTTGCGTGCCATCAACTGGCGCGCCGCCCGCAGGTACTCTTCGACCCCTTCGGCATAGTTGCGCCGCTCCAGCTGTTCGGCCCGCAACCCCCGCAGGTGCGCCATCAGCAGCGGGTTGGCGCACGCCGTCTCGCTGAACCCCAGTGCCAGGGCGGAGAAGCGAAAACCCAGAAAATCCACCAGCAGCCGCCAGTGCTGCTCCGGTGCCACCGCCAGCAGGTCATGCATGGGCAGCAATTGAACCGGGGGTTTGCTGCGCGGCAGGCGGCGCACGGTGAGCTTGTCGCCGTATAACTGGCGGTAGTACGCGTCGCCCAGTTGGCCGATGACCTCAAGGGCACCCTCGCCGCCTTCGCTGCCCACTCGCGGGGGCAGGCCTGCGCTGCGCGCCACCCGCAAGCCCCAGGCCAGGTAGCGGCGCTGGCGGGCCGGCGACTCGACACAGGCCATGGCGTGCACGCCACCCTCCCACGCCAGGGCTCGCCGGTAGAAATCCGCGCGCCCCAGGTAACAGCCGTGGCAGAGGCTGGCTCGACCATCACCGCCGCTGAGATGGCCGTTGACCAGCAGGTCGGTGCGGTTGCGCAGCCGCGTCGCGGGCGACAACGGCGCCAGCGCGTCGTAATCCACTACCTGCTGGTCATCGACTACCAGCAGTTCCACGCGCGGGTCATCGTGCAACGACAGCGCCGCGTAACCGCGCTCGATGTTGTCCATCACCGCCTGGTCCATCCCCGAATGGCGGTATGTAGCCACCCGCAGCACGAAGGTTCCGGGGTTGCGCACGGCCAGGCTCAGCTGTGCCGCGCGCAGCAGCGCCAGGCACTGGCCGCTGTTGCTGCCACCCCCATGGGCCAGCAGCACCTTGAACCGTGCGAGGCGGTCGAAACCGCCCGCCGCCACGCCAATACGCTGCACCAGCAACAACAACGCCGACCGTTGGGCATGGGTGAAATGCGCCAGCAACTTCTCCAGTACTTGCTGGTAGATGCCTTGCATGGCCTGGAGATGAATAAGACTGACGTTTTGACTGGCCACTGCTGAATACCCTGAGGGTGATGTTTTATAATCCTAAGAACATTCCTACAACTTCCTACGCATAATTAACACGCACAGGACATTATCCGACACGGCGGCGCGCGCGGGCTCAAGCCCGGGCTTCGCGGGCATTCGCAGATAAAATTGAAGGGCATGTCTCAGTCCCTGAGCTGATTCGAAGGTAAATGGTAGTCAGGGCGAGAAGGGAAATAACAGCAACAGATAGTCGACGAAAACCAGTACAGTTTAAACATGCCCAAGTTAGGACAAGAAGAAACCCCGTGCTAGAGGGGTCGCACGGAGTGGATGCCTTAATTTGTGGGAAATTTCGCTGGAAGTTTGGGAATTTTCAGGCTTTGAATGGGGACTGCTTTAGACATTGCGCCTGAAGCACAGGTGCGCACGATGAGGCGCCACCCTGTGGGCCCGGCGCCGGCTCGAGAGCAGGCGCCGCGCAGTGCCGTAACGAATCACGCCAACCGCTTCCCGAGCTTCGCCCGGGCCCGCAGCGCGCGCCTAGCCGACCTTCAACGCGATTCGCCCACCACACGGGCACTCGTCCATCAACCGGTGCGCCTCTACGAACTGCTCGAAGGGAAACACTCGGGTGATCTGCGGTACCAGCACGCGGTCGGCGGTGAGCTGGTTGATCTCGCGCAGCGCCCGCTGCAGCGCCGCCTGGTCCTGGCTGATGCCCAGTTCCGGCTTGCCGGTGAAGTTACCCAGGCAGTGCACGTAGAACTGAATGTTCTTCTGAAACGCCGCGCAGGCCGGGAACGGGGTCTGGTTGCCGCCTTGCAGGCCATACAGGATCAGGCTGCCCCGCGGGGCGAGCACGTCCCCCAGAATCGACATCTGCGGGCCGCCCAAGCCGTCCAGGACCATATCCACGCCACGACCGTCGGTGTACTTGTTGATCGCCATCAGCAGGTCCTGCTCCTCGGTGACGATCACCTTGGCGGCGCCCAGCGACAGCAGGTACTCGCGCTCATCCGGCGACTTGGTGGCCGCCACCACCCTGAGCCCCAGGGCCTTGCCCAGTTGCACGAAGGAGGGCCCGGCGCAATGGCTGGCGTCGGTGACCAGCGCCACCTGCCCGGGTTTGGCCCGGGCCAGCTCGGTGTAGGCGAACGACGCGATCAGGTACGGCGTGTAATGCACCGCCGCCTCGACCGGGGTCAGCACGTCCGGGTAACGAGTCAGCGCCAGTGCCGGCAGCACGATGCTCTCCCCGTACACCGGGTATTCGTTGGGGCTTTCAGCCGGGAAGCTGGCGACCTTGTCACCCACGGCAAAGGCATCAACGCCCTCGCCGACAGCAGTGACCACGCCGGCCATTTCATGGCCAAGGCCTGCGGGCAGGCGAGCCTGGGACGGCGCCAGGTTCTGACGCCAGAGCACGTCATACCAGCTGATGCCGATCGCCTCGACACGCACCTGCACATCGCCGGGGCCGGGCAAGGCGGCCGCATGCTCTTCGCACTTGAGCACTTCGGCCGGGCCAAACTTGTGAAAACGGATGGTGCGGGACATCGCAAACCTCGCCTTTTGAACCTCTAATGCCATGAACTTTATCCGGGCTTTGGCCGTTCGACCACCCGTGGCCATTAATAGTCGACATGCCTGACATTGATTGCGCGATGAATTGCGCCCCAGGCAAAACTGAATTTACCGGTGCAGGTTAACAGCCTTTGCCCGTAAGATTCACCCATGAACCATTTGTCACCTTTGCCGTGAAGCGAACCCGATGAATCGAAACGACCTGCGCCGCGTCGACCTCAACCTGCTGATCGTCTTCGAAACGCTGATGCACGAGCGCAGCGTGACCCGCGCCGCCGAGAAACTGTTCCTGGGCCAGCCGGCCATCAGCGCCGCCCTGTCACGCCTGCGCAGCCTGTTCGATGACCCGCTGTTCGTGCGCACCGGGCGCAGCATGGAGCCCTCGGCCCGCGCCGTGGAGATCTTCGCCCTGCTGTCCCCTGCCCTGGACTCCATCTCCACGGCCGTCAGCCGCGCCTCGGAGTTCGACCCCGCCACCAGCACCGCGGTGTTCCGTATCGGCCTGTCCGACGACGTCGAATTCGCCCTGCTGCCGCAACTGCTCAAGCGCCTGCGCGCCGAAGCCCCTGGCATCGTCCTGGTCATTCGCCGCGTCAATTACATCCTCGCCCCGCCACTGCTGGCCTCGGGCGAAATCTCCATCGCGGTCAGCTACACCAACGACCTGCCCGCCAACGCCAAGCGCAAGATCCTGCGCCGCAGCCAGCCGAAACTGCTGCGCGCCGACACCATGCCGGGGCCCATCAGCCTCGACGACTTCTGCGCCCGCCCCCATGCCCTGGTGTCGTTCGCCGGCGACCTGAGCGGGTTCATCGATACGGAGCTGGAGAAACTTGAACGCAAGCGCCATGTGGTGCTGGCGGTGCCGCAGTTCAACGGATTGAGCACGTTGCTGTCGGGCACGGACATCGTGGCCACGGTACCGGACTACACGGCCGAGGCGTTGACCGCGGCGGGTGGGGTGCGGGCGGAAGACCTGCCGTTGGAGATGCCAGGGTTCGAGCTGCACATGGCGTGGCGTGGGGCGCAGGACAATGATCCGGGGGAGCGGTGGTTGCGATCGCGGATACAGATGTTTTTTGGCGATCCTGAGAGTCTTTAGGCGTTGTCGGGCAGGCTGTTCAGCTGATCATTTCTGCCTTTCCACAAACCATGGAGTTCCATTCACTTCCGGTAGATTGCAACATTGGGGGCACATCTGAGGGCATACGTTGGATGGTTTGAAAAGGATGCCCCCAGCCTGAAGTCCAACAGTTCCCTTCTAGAAAAGTCCCCCGTTGTTGTTCCCACACACCGCGGTGTGAAGGTAGGCCGATGAGATGCTCTTCTCTGCCCAAGTGCGTGAGCAACCGGATCGTGTCCTAAGGGATGGTGTAACTCATGCTGCGGTGCTTCCGAGCTTTCATCCTGCTTATGCTTAATCAGCAGAAAACCAAGATTGACCAAGTAAGGATTATTCCTTACCATTCAATCAATACATCCGGGAGAACGCCAATGCCTGCCATCCACGAAATCGCAACGCTGACCTCGAAGGGACAGGTCACACTGCCCAAATCAGTGCGCCAGCTTTTGGGCATACACACTGGAGGCAAGATCGCATTCGATGTGCGCGGGGGTGAAATCGTAGTCAGCCGCGCAGAAACTACCCACGAAGACCCCGCCATCGGTGCGTTCCTGAGTTTGCTGGAGGCTGATATCCGAGGCGGCCGCAACCTCACCACCCTGCCGGAAGACTTGACGCAAACCATGCTCGCCAACGCAAACCACTCCGTAAACCTAGACGAAGATATAGATGGTGAGGTCGTGATCTGATGCTGCGACATGGCTGGACACTGTTGTTCCATGAAGGTGTGACTTTACAGCTGCGCAAATTGCAAGAAGCCGCCGCCCGAGCCGAGCAGAACGATCCGCAGGGTTTTGAGAGCAACGCCAACGTCAAGCTGTTTCGAGCATTGAGCAATTTGATCATGGAGGCTGTGCCTGCCGACCCAGGCCGTGATGAATTCCGCCAAGGCAACACGCTGGGCACCGCCTACAGACATTGGCGCCGCGCAAAAATCGGCAGGCGCTTTCGGCTGTTCTTTCGCTACGACTCAAGATCCAAGGTCATCGTTTATGCGTGGGTCAACGATGAAAATACCCTACGGTCCGCAGGCAGCAAATCCGATCCATACGCCGTATTCGAGAAGATGCTGGGCCGCGGCAACCCTCCTGATGACTGGGATGCGCTGACTGCTGCGACGGGTAGCGAGTGGGACGAGCCCACAGCATAAGTTGCGCAAACGGGTGAGGGATTGCACGTTTGAAACCGATCCCTCCTCGTTGCGTCCACTGGAATCCACTCGTAGCTGCTGTTGAAAGGGGTACACCTGGGGTGTACAAATCCAGTTTTCCGTTCTTAACCTTTTGATTTATATGAATGGCCAAATGTTTTTTGGGGATCCGGACAGTCTCTGAGCAAATATCACTGACTTCCATAATTAGCTTCCTGTTTGCCGTCGGCCGCTATCCCGGCATCGGTCTCAGCAAACCAGGCATATTCAACCGCTTACAAAATTGACCTGACTTACCCATCAGGAGGCAGCTGCTTGAACGACCTGACCATTCGAAACGCCTTGATCGCTGACGCAGTTGTGCTGTGCGACGCTGAGCGCGAAACCGCTCGCACACCTGGGCTGCTGATATCCCGCCCGAGTGAACTCAGCTATGAATCTTTTGAGGAAAAAATCGAGGTATTGGGTCGTGAGGGTTTTTACGCAGTGGCCGAGCGAGGTGGCTTGGTGGTCGGTCATGCTCTGCTGGAGCCTAACAGCCTCAAGGCGCTCGCCCACGTCTATAGTCTGACTATCGTTGTGCATCCCGACAATCTCGGGCAAGGCGTGGGTGAAGCGCTGATGACCGCACTTTTGAAATGGGCCCAAGCCCGGCCCGGCCTGCTCAAGATCGAGCTACGCGTGCGTGAAACCAATGTGCGGGCCCGACGCCTGTACGAAAAGTTTGGTTTTATTGAGGAAGGACGCTTGGAAAAGCGAATCCTGCTACCCGACGGCACATTCATTGCCGATATCACGATGGCCTGGTTTGCACCTGATTAAAGTTCTCCGAGCAATGTGCGTTGATCGGGCGCCTACCATGAAAACGCTTGCGCCCAAGCTGGCGTCAGCCTCGTATTCAAACGGCAGGTACGATCATGCCAATCGATAAACAACTGGCCCTTGCCACCGCATGGATTCTGCTTTTCCGGTTGGGGCACAGTGAGCGTCAGGTTGCCTTTTGCACGCCCTGAAAGGCATCATCCTTCCACCACAGCCCAGAAGGCTCTGGCCCCAAGGAGCAATCACGTGGATCTTGCGCAGCGCAACAACATTACCGTTCTGGGCGATGGCCCCGCCACGCTGGTGTTTTCCCACGGTTTTGGATGCGACCAGACCATGTGGCACTACCTGTACCCGCACTTCCTCGGCCGTTTCAGGGTGGTGCTATATGACCTGGTGGGGGCTGGCCAGTCGCACCTTGGCGCCTACAGCCGTGAAAAATACAGCTCGCTGAGCGGCTATGCGCAGGACCTGGTCGAGATCATCCAGCATTACGGCGTTGGGCCCATCGTCCTGGTCGGTCACTCTGTGAGTGCCATGATCGGCGCGCTGGCCGATCGGCTGGTACCTGGGCAAATCGCAGCTCACGTCATGGTCGGGCCGTCGCCCTGCTATATCGATTCCGGCGACTACGTGGGCGGCTTCTCGCTCGAGGATATTCATTCCCTGCTGGATACCCTCGACAGCAACTACCTCGGCTGGTCGAGCACCATGGCCCCGGTCATCATGGGCGCCCCAGGCCAGCCAGCCCTGGGCGAGGCACTGACCAACAGTTTCTGCCGCACCGAACCGGAGGTTGCAAAGCAGTTCGCCCGGGTGACTTTCCTGTCCGATAACCGCCAGGACCTCGCCGGCCTGACCACGCCGACGTTGATCCTGCAGTCGACCGACGATCTGATCGCGCCTGTCGCTGTCGGTCATTATTTACACACGCTGTTACCCGGCAGCACCCTGTGCATGGTGCCCAACGTCGGCCACTGCCCGCACATGAGTGCACCCGGCGCCTGCTCCGAGGCCATGGACCGTTTCCTGCAGCCCTGGGTGCGTGAGCATGTCGACTGAACAGCCGCCACTCCCCGACAGCGATGCCTTGTTCGAGGGCGCTCCCTGCGGGCTGATCGTGACCACCGAGGACGGCACCATTCTGCGCGCCAACTCGATCTTCTGCACGTGGATCGGCCGCCGTCAGCAAGCGCTGCTCGGCCTGCGATTCCAGACCTTGTTGACCATGGGCGGGCGCATCTTCCACCAGACCCACTGGGCGCCGCTGATGCAGATGCAAGGCTCGGTAGCTGAGGTGAAGCTGGACCTGATACATCATGACGGACATACGGTGACGATGCTGCTCAATGGCGTTCGGCGCGAGCATGCCAACGGCGTGTTCTACGAACTGGCGTTGTTTGGCACCACTGATCGCGACCGTTATGAGCGCGAATTGCTCAGTGCACGCAAGCATGCCGAGGAACTTCTGTGGGAAAAGACCGTTGCTGAATCCGCCCTGCATCAGATCAAGGGCGAGCTCAGCATTGCCTACGAAGAATCCCAACGCCGTGCCCTGTTTGCCGAACAGATGGTCGCCATCGCCAGCCATGACCTGAAGAACCCGCTCACTGCCATCAAGATGGCGGCCGACTTTCTGGCCCGCGCCGAGCGCACCCCGCGGGAAGCCCAGTTGCTCACCCATATCAGTCAGTCATCAGACCGTGCTCAACGGATCATCGCCGATCTGCTTGATTTGGCCTTGGCCAGGGTTGGACACGGTATCGCCATTCACAAGCAGCCGCAGCGGTTGCACGACATCGTCAGCCGCAGCCTCGATGAACTGCGCGTTGCCTTCCCCCAGGCAACGCTGATACACCACACTCACGGCACCGGCACGGCGCACGTGGACGCCGACCGCATCCAGCAGGTCATTGGCAACCTGGTCGCCAACAGCGTGGCGTACGGTGACCTGCAGAAGCCCATTAGCCTGCTCTCGACAATCGACGAAACAACCGCCACCCTTGCCGTGCACAACGCCGGCCCGAGCATCCCGGAACCGGTGATCAGCAGGCTGTTCGAGCCGATGACCCGAGGCAGTCACAAGGACGACGATGTACGCAGCGTCGGTTTGGGCCTGTTCATCGTTCGCGAGATCGCCGTTGCCCATGACGGTGATGTGACCGTGAATTCCACCGATACCGGTGGCACGACGTTCACTGTTACCTTGCCCTGTTCGACTTCGTGACGGCCCCTGGTTTGCGAATTTTTTGATCGTGTCCCGGTAGAGGGTGTAACTCATGCGGCAGCAATATCGAGTTTCTGCGCTCCGCAGACAGCAAATCCGCCCCCTACGCCGTGTTCGAGAAGATGCTGGGCCGGGGCAACCCTCCAGATGATGGGGATGCACTCATTGCAGCGACCCAGACAGCCTGGCGCTCTGCTCAGCCTTGCAAGCCCTGATGCCCCCAATCCCGTCCCAGAGCGCGAGACGAGTCATGGCGTAATGGCTACCTTCATCACCCCGTCGCGCTGGTGAGCGAATAACTCATACGCCGCTTCGATGTCATCCAGCTTGTACCGGTGAGTCACCAACGGCGACAGATCCACGCCACCATTGTCCACTACCGCCATCAGTCGCCGCATGCGTTCTTTCCCGCCGGGGCACAGGGTGGTGATGATACTGTAGTCGCCCAACCCTGCGGCGAATGCATCCAGGGGAATGCGCAGGTCACTGGAGTACACGCCCAGGCTGGAAAGCCGACCGCCCGGGCGCAAAACCCGTAGTGCCGATTCAAACGTCCCTTGGGTCCCCAGCGCCTCGATGGCCACGTCGACGCCGCGACCGTCGGTCAGCCCCATGATCTGGTCAACCACGTCGCCGTCCTTGAAGTTCACCACATGGGTGGCGCCCAGACGTGTCGCGACGCTCATACGCTCGGCCACTGCGTCTACGCCGATAATCGTGGTCGCGCCCTTGAGGCGTGCACCGGCCACGGCACAAAGACCGATCGGCCCCAGCGCGAACACCGCGACGGTGTCGCCGATTTCCACATTTGCCCGTTCCGCCCCGGAGAATCCGGTGGACATGATGTCCGGACACATCAGCACCTGTTCGTCGCTGAGCCCGTCCGGGATCGGACATAGATTGGCCAATGCATCGGGCACCACTACATACTCAGCCTGACAACCGTCGATGATATTGCCGAACTTCCACCCACCGGTGGCCCGGAAGCCATGGCGGGTGTCCGGGCCATCCTGTGAACCACAGCCGCACAGGCACGCGTAGCTCTGCCCACTGGGCGTGATCGCGCCGGCGATCACCCGCTGGCCTTCAGTGAAACCGCGCACCTGCGAGCCCAGCCGTTCGATCACCCCTACCGGTTCATGGCCGACCGTGAGGCCTTTCGCAACGGGGTATTCGCCGCGAAGGATATGGACGTCGGTGCCGCAGATCGTGGTGGTGGTGATACGCACCAGCGCATCAAGGGGCCCGACTTCTGGAATGGGTTTGTCTTCCAGAACAATCCGGTCTTTTTCGACGAATACGGCGGCTTTCATGGTGGCCATGGCAATCCCTCCTGAACGGTGCTGGGGTTGAGTTCAGCATCAAACCAGGACTTTGCCGGATTGCCGGATCAGTGGTGGGATCGAGCCCCTATGGCTCATCCTCCTCGTCCTCTTCATCGCTCTCGACGGGCTCTTCGACAAGATGATGGTCCGACGAGGGTTTGTCAGGGTCGTTGATAAACGGTACGCCCCCGGGCCCCTGCTCTTCCATCCCTTCGGTTTTCGGCTGCATGATCAATCCTCCCTAGTGGTGAACATTCGAACCGTTGACCACCCGGATTGTTCAACCCACCTAAGCGCAATGCGCTAAGGCAATCTGCAGCGCAGCCCCTCAATGGTGGTGCACAACGGGCGAGCTGTTGTCTTCCTGCGCCATGCCGGGCTGCTCATCGGTCATGTCCGCGCCGGTGGCGTTGGGCAGCCAGAGCGCCGCGATGAAGGCGATCAGGTAAGAAGTGATCGCGAACAGCCCCATGGCGGTCGGCAACCCCATGCCGGTGGCGGCGAAACCCACCGCCGCGGGCATGATCGAACCGAAACCGCGACCAAAGCTGGTGCAGAAACCGGCGCCGTTGGCGCGAATGCGCGTGGGGTACAGCTCGGCGAACGCCACCGGCAGCCCTGACGCGAGGCCGCCCTGGAAGGCGCCCAGCAGCAGGCCCAGGCCCAGGGTGACCGCCATGTTGATAGGCGCGAAGGTATACACCGCCACTACGCAGGCCTGGCACACCAGGAACAGCATGAACGCCTTGCCACGGCTGATGCCATCGCTGATGCGCCCGTAAATGAACGGGCCCAGCAGTGAACCGATGATATTCACCGCCAGGTAGCCAGAGGTCGAGGCCACTGGCAGGTTCAGTACCAGGCGCATGTAGGTGGGCAGCCACGTGATCATGATGTAGGCGCCGCCGAAAATCCCGCTGGCCAGTACAGTACTGATCAACGTGACCCGACGATGCTCTGCGCCGAATATGTCGCGCACCTCGATGCGCCGACGCTTCTGGCTGGCACGGGTGAACGCTTCGGACTCCGGCACCAGGCGGCGGATAAACCAGATGAGCGCGGCGGGCAGCAGGCCGATGGCGAAGAAGGCACGCCAGGCGATGTCTTCGGGCAGCCAGGCGAACACCACCGGCATCATGGTCAGGGAGATGGCATATCCCACCGCGTAGCCGCTTTGCACCGACGCTGCCACCCGCCCGCGCAAGGCCGGCGCGATGGCCTCGCTGATCAGCACCGCGCCTACCACCGCCTCGCCGCCATAGCCGATACCCTGCAGAAACCGCACCGGCAGAAACGCCCAGAAGCTGCTGCACAACCCTGCCAGGCAGGTAAAGAGCGCCACCCACAGGACCGTACCCTGCATCACCCGGACCCGGCCATAACGGTCGGCCAGCAGGCCCGCGCCCCAGCCACCGATGGCGCTGCCGATCAACGACACCGAACCCAGCATGCCGGCATCGGACTTGCTCAGGGCCAGCACGGTCATCAGCACGGGCATCATCAGTGCGTAGATGGTCGAATCCATGGAGTCGAGGGTAAAACCACCGAAACACGCCCAGTAGGTGCGTTTTTCCTTGGGAGTCAGTGCGGAGTACCAGCCGAGGCGCATGATCGGTTTCCTGTGTTTTTGTCATTGCCCACAGGGTGCAACGCATCCTTGTGCTGGAAGAAGTGCCTATTGGTGATCGAGCGAGTGGATCTTTTTATGAGGTGCTCCGCGATGCATGGTGGATAAGCACCGTACCCTGCTGATCTGCCGTTCGGACCGGGCGCCCGAGCTTTGCCCGGCCCTACAGGGGGTAGCGGCGGGAGGTTTCCGTAGGACCGGGCGGCATCAACGCAGGTGACGGGGTGGGAGAAAACACGCCCCTGGCACGTTACTCAACGCCCAGCCCATGACGGCCAATCTCATTGAGCTGCTGCACGGTGAAGCGGTCCTTCCAGTTCACCTCGTAATCCTCTTGGGGGAAATCGTACGGCGAAGCCCCCTGCTCGAACGCCCTGAAGACGTCCCGCGCGTAACGCAGGTTTTTCGGGCACATCGGCGCTGCCGGCACGTACATGACGTTGCCCCAGCCCTGCTGATCCTCCACCGGTGCGACACTGTGAATGACGTCGCAGTGCCACCACACCGAGTCTCCCGCCTGCACATCGGGGATCGCACTCAGGCCGTTGACCAGCAGCGGGTGCCACTTCTCCGAGACCGGCAACACCTTGCCAGGCGCTACACCACACAACTCGTCTTCAGGTACGTCATCCAGCAACGGGCGCAACAACATATAGGCCATGGCCGCAGGAATAGGCAGCGTGTGAAGCACACCCTGATCGGCTTTCATGTCCGAGAGCGCCGTCCACCCCTGGAACGTGCGGAAGGCCGAGCACTTCACCGTGTCCTTGTACGCGTACTCGTCCACCTCGGTGCGGTGGGCTGCGTCCCAAGGGTCATACGCCTTGAAGTCGTTGCGGTAGATCCTGTCGAATACTTTCAGGTAGGCCGGGTGCAGCCATCGCTCCAAAGCGCCGGAATCGGTGTGCGGGCCCAGACCTTTGGAGCGGGTGCCTGGCGGACGACGGCGAACCCGGTCAGGGTAAAGCGCGTTCACATCCGGGTCGAACCAGGTCTGGCCCTGGGACTGGGTTTTCCACAAGCGGTTCAGGAACGATTGCGCCGTGGCCATGCGCTCATGCTGACGCAGTTGCATCTGCGACTGCGACCAGTAGATAGGGAAAATTTCGGGGCGGGACGCATCCAGGCTGCCGAAGAACTGGTCAACGGGACCGCGGTAGGTTTCATCGAAGGCGTTTTCATCCAGATAATCCAGCAGAGCCTTGTCCCAACCTAGCACTTGCTCGCGCGGGAAATGCCCCCGCACTACAACACAGCCGCGCCGCTTGATCAGCGCCAGTTCGTCCGCCGTCACCACCCCGCGCGCAAGGGCTTCGTACTCCAGCACGGGCCACGCGGACCCGGTTGCGGCCTCCTGCTCACGGATGGACGCGATCTCACCTTCGATGAATGCGCTCACTTCAGCGAACAGTGCATCCACATCACCTATCTGCTCGCGCAAGACGCGCTTCATGGTGATGACATTCTCTTTGTAATCGACGGGAAGGTCGGCGCTTTCGAACGCCTGATAGGTTTTCATGGGTTCATCAACTCTTGTCGTTAAGCCCGTATAGATACACCCCCGTCCGGCGAGGCGGGAGTGTGGATTGGCGCGTCATGCCATACGATTGTGGCGTTCCGGTAATTCAGGCGCGCGCCACGATCAACCCCCGTATCGGGGTGCGTGAAACCTGCGACGCGAGGGCATTGGCCTAGCGGAAATACCGACCGTGCAGCCGGCGGAATTCAGTCGGGGTAATGCCCTTCTGCGCCTTGAACTGACGGTTGAAAAAAGCCAGGGAGGAATAACCGACTTCCTCGGCCACCACCGAAATAATCGCGTTGCCCTCCAACAGCAGCGCACACGCCCGCCCTATTCGTAACCGAGCGATGTAGTCCAGCGCCGTGGTACGGGCATGACGGCGAAACATACGGTGGAACGCCGACACGCTGACGCACGCCAATTGCGCCAACTGCGCAATGGTCACGGGATCGGCGTAGTGCGCATGGATGTAATCCAGGACGCGATGAAAGCGTGGATCCTCACTCAGGGGCCCGGCCGAGACGGCCAGCGGCGCTGGCATGATGCGCTGAGCCTCGGTGTCCTGAATCAGTTGAGTCAAGACATGCAGCAGCGAGACCAGCCGCTGGGGGTCGTTCTGATAAACCATCGCTTCGATGGTCGGACGCAACTGGCGCGCGAAGTGAGGGCTGAAGGTCAACGCACACTGGGCGGCAGCCAACAGGTTACGTAATTGCCCCAGCTCAGGAAACAGCCCCACCAGCGACTGTGCCCAAGCTTCCGAGAACCAGATCACCAGCGCCACGTGCGGCTCAGCAGTGTCGATCAGCTCAGCGGAGCACCAGCTATGAGGCACATTGGGGCCCACCAACGTCAGATCGCAGTCGTCATAACGTTGTACGTGACTGCTGATGTACCTGTGCCCCCGGCTGTTGAGGGTCAGGGTCAACTCATATTCCGGGTGGTGGTGCCACTCGAACGGAATTTCATCGGCCAGGCGCCTGTTGAGCAGCGTCCATGAAGCATTGGGCGGCGTCGGGATCTTCTCGAAGCTGGGTTTCATGCCACTCATTCCTGCATTTGCTGCATAGCCGTCGGTCATCCACTCCACAATCGTACCACTCAACGAAGGTGGGACAACTCAACGTCTCGTAGCGCTCACGCGGGGCCTGGGACATAATTTCGAATGCGGCAAGACCGGCAAAAGCTTCATGCCGTATGATCAGGGCTTCACCGTCAGCGGAGCCTACATGCCCACGCCCAATTCCGGCGTCCGCGCCCAGCAAGCGGATTTGACCCGCGCCCGCATCCTCAAGGCGGCTACCCGCGTGTTCAGCCAGGACGGCTACAGCGGCGGGCGCATCGAGAAGATCTCACGGTTGGCCAAGTCCAACGACCGGATGATCTATTACTATTTCAAGAGCAAGGAGCAGCTGTTCATCCGTGTACTGGAGAGCATCTACGCCAGTTTCAATGAGGCTGAAAGCCGCCAGCGCTTCAACCTGGATGACCCGGTAGCCGCGCTGCGGCAATTGATTGCGTTCGTGTGGCAGTACTACATCCAGCACCCCGAGTTCATCAGCATTCTCAATACCGAAAACCTGCACAAGGCCGCTCATTCGCGCAAGTCCCCCGCCCTCAGGGCCTTGTCCGGGGAGGCCCTGGGCAACCTGGCACCGATCATCGAGGCTGGCCAGGCGCAGGGGGTGTTTCGCGCCGATGTCGACCTCCACCACCTGTACTTGCTGATTTCTTCGTTGTGCTACTTCTACCATTCCAACCAGCACACCCTGGGCGCCTTCCTTGGCACCGACCTGGCCAGCGCCCACGCGCGCGACAGCTGGCTCGCGTATGCCTGCGACCAGGTGCTGCGCGGCCTGCGCAACCTTCCTGATGGCCCGGGTTGAGCGTCAGTGGCTACCCGGGTTGGCGCGCAGCCAGCCGACCTGTTTGCTCAGCTCGGGCCACGCCGGTTCGCGCGGCGCGAACTCGGCGCGCAGATACGCGGCCAGGTCGGCGACCTGGGTATCGCTGAAACTGCCCTTGAAGGCCGGCATGTACCCCAGGTCGCTGGTTGCCGGGCTCTCGATGCCCTGCAAGATCACCTGAATCAGGTTGTTGGGCCGGTCGCTATGCACGCTGGTGTTGGCGGCCATGTCAGGGCTGACACCAAACAGCACCGGGCCGCCGCTCGCCGCCGTGTGGCAACCCTGGCACGCCCCCTCGAAGATCCGCTTTCCCGCCACCTTGTCAGGCATACGGGCACTCAGGGCGGCCTGCGGGGTTGGCTTGGCTTTGGCGGCGGATGGCTCGCCTGGCAGTGACAACAGGTAGTGGGCAATGGCCTGCAGGTCCGCCTGCGGCATGGTGGCCAGCCCCGCTACCACCGGCCCCATGGGCCCGGCGGCAACGCCATGGCCGCTGGAAAAACCGTTGCGCAGGTAGTCCACCAATTGCTCCTCGCTCCAGGGCACCGCGGCGCTGGCCATGCCGGCCAGGGGCGGAGCCTCCCAGCCATCCACCACGGCGCCGGCCAGAAAAGCCCGCCCCCCCTGCTCTGCCCCCATCAGGTTGCGAGGTGAGTGGCAGGCCGCGCAATGGCCCAGGCCGTTGACCAGGTAATTGCCGCGGTTCCACTGAGCGCTGCGCTCCGGTACGGGCTGAAACTCGCCCTGCTTGAGAAACAGGCTGTTCCACCCCGCCATCAGCGGTCGGACGTTGAACGGGAAGCTCATGCGGTTGGCAGGTGGGGTGCTGGCCACGGGTGCCTGGGACATCAGGTAAGCGTAAAGGGCCTGCATGTCGGCCTCGGTGGTCGAGCGAAACGCCGTGTAGGGAAACGCCGGGTAGAGATGCTTGCCATCGCGGCTGATGCCCTGGCGCATCGCCCGGTCAAAGGCGCTGAACGACCAGTTGCCGATGCCGGTAGCGGGGTCGGGGGTGATATTGCTGCTGTACAGGCGGCCAAAGGGTGTGTCCATGGCCAAGCCACCGGCGTTGGTGCTGCCGCCGGGCGCGGTGTGGCATACGGCGCAGTCGCCCGCCGCGGCCAGCAGCCGCCCACGCTCCAGGGTGGCAGCGCTCCAGGTGTTGGCGCCCGGTGGCGCCACCCGAGCGATTTCCTGGCGCCAGGGCATGGCGGTGATGCCCAGCCCCAATGCCGCGCCCAGCAGCCCGGTCAGGCCGCCGAACAGCCATCTCCTGCGCTTGGGCTTTATCGGGGCCGCATAGGGCAAGCCGACCGGATCCACAGGCTCTTTGGCCTTGAGTGCTGCCAGAATGCGCTCCGGGGTGATCGGCAACTCGCGAAAGCGAATGCCCGTGGCGTCGTAGACGGCATTGGCGATGGCTGCCGCGCTGGGCACCGACGCCGACTCGCCGGCGCCCATGGGCGGCTCGTTCTGGCGGGGCATCATCATCACGTCGACCTTGGGCACCTCGGGGAAGGTCAGGATCGGGTACCCCCCCCACTCCTTGCTCGACACCCGCGACTCCTCGAACGTCACCCGCTCCTTGAGCACCCGGCTGGTGGACTGCATGACGTTGCCGTGGATCTGGTGCTGAACCCCCGCGGGGTTGATCATCATTCCGGCATCGTGGCCCACCACCACACGGGTGACGGCCACTTCGCCGGTGGCCTTGTCGATGGCCACATCAGCGACCCAGGCCGCCCACGCAGCGCCGAAGCCGGGGAATTTACTGTGGATGTAGCGCGCATAGGCAAAGCCACGTCCGCGCAGCACACCGTCCTCGGAAGGCGTGGTGCCTGGCTGGGTGCGCGGGGTCCAGGCCGCGCGCTGGGCGGTGGAGCGCACCAGCTCGGCGGCGCGTTCGTCCGGCAGGTAGCGCAGGCGATATTCCACCGGGTCGACGCCAGCGGCGCACGCCAGTTCGTCGATGTAGGACTCGTGGGCGAATACGTTTGGCAATGCCGATACACCGCGCAGCCACGAGGCCCGAACAATGGGGGCCATGTCGTTGATGCTGACACGCAGTTCGGGGTACTCATAGTGGGGAATGGAAGTGCGATCGCCCATTTCGTAGGTGACTGGCACCGGTTCGACCCGGCCAGTCAGCAGCAGCGCGAGGTTGGGCGCACCGTTGGATGGGTAGCTGGTGCGGAAATCGTAGACCGCCAGGTCCCCCGCCGCGTCGATGCCGCCGTCCACCTCCATCAGTTGCGCGGTACCCTTGGGTTCCCACACATGCTCCTGCTCACGGGTCAGTTGCACCCGCACCGGTTGGCCCACGGCGCGGGACAACAATAAGGCGTCGGCACACACATCATCGGCGCAGTTGCGACCGTAGCAGCCCGCGGCCTCCATGCGGATGATTTCAATCAGCGCCTCGTCGCACGCCAGCAGCCAGGCCAGGTCGGCGCGCAGCAGGTGCGGGTTTTGCGTCCCGGACCACAGGCGAATGCCCTCGGGCCGATAGTCCGCCACCGCACATGAGGGCCCGATCGAAGCGTGCAATTGGTAGGGCCACAGGTAACGGCGGGTGAAACGCCGGTCGACGCTGGCCAGCGCCGCGTCGACCCCACCGGTGTCATGCACCACACGCTCGATGTGAGGGTTGTCGCGGATGGCCTGTTCCACATCACCCAGGTCGGGCACGTGGTGCCGCCAGGGTTTCCACTCTACTCGCAGCTGTCGGGCCGCCTTGACCGCCTGCTCTTCACGCTCGGCCACCACGCCGACAAAATCACCGATCACCACCACTTTGACGATGCCGGGCAGGTGGGCGATTGACGACTCATCGACGCGCACCAGGCTGGTACCCACGAAAGGTCCGGTGTCATGGCCATCGTAGGGCGGCCGTACCATGCGGCCATGGAGCATGCCTGGCACCCGCATGTCATGCACGAACGTCAGCTCGCCAGTGGCCTTGGCGGGAATATCCACCCGTGACGAACTCTGGCCCACCAGCTTGTAGTCTTCGATGGCTTTGAGCGGCGCCTCGCCGGAGATCACCAATTCGACGTGCTGGCCGCTGATCAACTGCGTGAAGGCCAGCGCCTGGTCGTTGGGGCCAAAAACGCAGCCGGCTTCGATACGCAGCGCGCTCTTCGGCGCCCCCATGCGCGCGGCTGCCGCATCCAGCAGCCAGCGCCGCGCCTCGGCGGCGGCATTGCGCAGCGGCACGGCGGAGATCTGCAGGGTGGCGCTGGCGATGGTCGCCCCCTGGTTCGGGGCGCGCGCAGTGTCGCCCAGCACCATGCGCAGTTGGTCCATGCGCAGGTCCAGCTCCTCGGCGACGATCTGTGCCAGCGAGGTCTGGATGCCGGTGCCCAGGTCCACATGACCGTTGAATGCGTAGAACTCGCCGGTGTCGCACAGGGCGATGAACAGCCCGAGTTCCTTGGGCTTGAGCACCGGTTGCTGCCCCTTGGGCACCGGCCCGGAGGGCGGCTGGATTTCATTGACCACCAGCAGCACGCCTTCGCGTGCCAGCAGTTGCGCCTGGGTGGGGACGGGGGAAGTCAGGTCAGTCACGGCGTGGGCACTCCCGGCATAGCGTCACGGCGCGGTGCGCCGCCTTGAGGATTTCGAGATGGGTGCCACAGCGGCACAGGTTGGCAGCCAGCGCGCGGCGAATCTGTTCGTCACTGGGCTCGGGGTTGCGGTCCAGCAGGGCCTTGGTGGTCATGATCATGCCGTTGAGGCAGTAACCGCATTGCGCGGCCTGCTCCTCGACAAAGGCCTGCTGCACCGGGTGCAGGTTGCCACGGGCACCCAGGCCTTCCAGCGTGGTGATGGTACGCCCCTGCATGCCTGCCCAGGGCAGTACACAGGAACGCCCGGCCTTGCCATCGACAATGACGGTACAGGCACCACACTCGCCCAGGCCGCAGCCGTACTTGGGGCCGTTCAACGCGAGGTCGTTGCGCAGCACCAGCAGCAGCGGTGTATCAGCCATGGCGGTACGCTGAATGGCCTGCCCGTTGACGGTGCACGAAACGTTGACCAATGCGTCCGGTAGAGCGGCCTTGTCCATTGTGTTACCCACCCACTCATGAAGTACTTACTACATGAAAAGGCAAGAACGGTGCCAACTGACGAACGTCGACAGGCGAGAGTGCCCCACAAGCCAACTCCCACTCCTGCCAAGCCCCGCTACGGACGGGACACTAGGCTTGCTCGGGGTCGTCCATCATCTTGCGCAGCAGGAACATCATGGCCACGCGTTCACCGGCATTGAGGTTGCTGAGCGTCAGCTCGCTGATGGCCTGGGCGCAGGGAACGGTCTGCTCCACCGCGTGGCGCCCGGCGTCGGACAGGCTGACGATGACCTTGCGCTTGTCCTGGGCGTCGTGGCCCAGGACGATCAGGTCACGCGCCTTGAGGCGCTCGACGATGCCCCGAATGGTGGCCTGGTCCACGGCGGTCATTTTCACCAACTCACTCAACGAACTCGGCCCGTGGTCACGTACCGCGCAGAGTGTGATGAACTGCACGGCCGTCAATTGCGACTCGCCGACGTTCTGCTGGAAGATCGCCATGTGCCGCTGGTAGGCCTTGCGCAGCAAATGGCCGACCTGATCGGTGTAGGAGTAGTCTGAAGCGTTCATGCAGTACTGCCCGACAATGGGTGAAAAGGCGCCTACGATAACGCAAGCGGCCGCCGATGCGCACCGCCAGCCGCTTGCAGTGGGCCTTCAGCGGGCGATGGAAGCGGCAGGGGCAACCACGTCACCGGCCAGTACCACGGCCGTGTCATCCAGATAGACATCGCAATTGCGCAGCGCAATGTCCAAGTGGCAAGGCGTCTTGCGCTTGCCTCCCACCTCCGTGTTGGGCCCGGTGGAGAACAGGAAGTTGCCGTAGAACGCCCGCGCGTCCATGCACATGCCATCGTTCTTGTCGTGCAGGCCCATGGCCGTCCACTGGGCGCGCGGTTGCAGGCCCCAGCCGATGTGGGAAATGCCATACACCTCGGGGTCTTTGAAATAGGCCATGTACTCGCGCAGGTACTGGGCTTCGAAGCCGCCGTGGATGGCGGTGATGAAGCCCTTTTCGATCTCCAGCGTGATGCGCTCGCGGCAGTAGTTCTTGAACGGCAGCACGATGTCGCCGATATCCAGCACCAGCACGCCCTCGGCGCTGTCCTCGTCCGGCCAGGTGAACAGGAAACCGCTGGGCCAGTGGTCCCAACGCCCCGGCTCATCGGCGAAACCATACTCGGTCACCGCGGGGTATTGGCCCAGTGGCGCGCGAAAATCGCTGCCTGCCGCCGACCGCATGGTCATCGAGCGGGCGGCCTTGAGCAGTTGCTCCGCGGCCAGCACCCGGGCCTTGTCCGCTTCGCTGGGCAGCATGCGCGCCAGTACTTCCGGCGGTTCCACGGCCAGCAGGATGCGCGTGCCGGTCTTGAGGATCTGCTCCTGTTCCGGGGAGTGCAGCAGCATCATGGTGTCGACGATCAGGTCCGCTGCTTCCAGCGCCCGCTGAGCCGCCAGGTTGCCGGTCAGCGCGGTATCGCCGCAGTAGGCGGTCATGTCATTGCCCATCGCGACCGGCGCATTGAAGGCCGGCAACTCTACCGCGTAAACCTTGGCCCCCAACCGCTGCGCAGCTTCGGTAGCGGCCCTGACCGTTCGGGGGTTGGAGTAATGGCTCTTGAGCACCGCCACGCTCTGACTGGCGTCCACCCGCGAAAGCTTCAACACATGTTCAAACATCTGCACCAACTCACCGTCGCTGACTGCCATTGCATTTCTCCTCGTGCCAAACGCTGCACCATCGCGGCGCACGAGGCGTCAGGATGGTGCAAATTAATAACGTATACACTACTTACTCTTCAATATGGATCTATTCCAGAAATGCTGCAAGCTATTCGAGCGAGTGGGAATAGACGTAACAAATACGGGATAAAACCAGTGTTACCGCCCATGAATAGCTAGCAACTCCCCCATTCCACATTTTTGAAAAAGGCCCTTCCCAAGAAAATAAAAGAGTGCATACACTGTAATTACACGCCGACCCGTTTCCTGGCGCTCGGCTTTCGAGGAGATGAGTGCTATGCCCGCGACACAACGAATTGCCATCATCGGCGCAGGCCTTGGCGGCGCAGCCGCTGCCACCTCACTGCAACAGGCCGGCTTCGAGGTGAACGTCTACGAACAGGCCCCTGCGTTCTCGCGGCTGGGCGCGGGCATCCACATGGGTCCCAACGTGATGAAGATCTTCCGGCGCATGGGCATCGAAAAGCAGCTGGAGGCGATGGGCTCGCACCCCGAGTTCTGGTTCAGCCGCGACGCCGGTGGCGACTACCTGTCGCGCATCCCGCTGGGCGACTTTGCTCGCAAGGAATACGACGCCGCTTACATCACCGTGCACCGCGGCGATTTGCACGCCTTGCAGATGTCGACCCTCACACCTGGCAGCGTGCATTTTTCCAAGCACCTGGCCGCCATCGAAGACACCGGTAGCGAGGTGCGCCTGCAATTTGCCGATGGCACCCACGCGCTCGCCGACATCGTCATCGGTGCCGATGGCATCAACTCCCGCGTCCGTGAGCACCTGCTGGGCGTTGAAGCACCGACCTACAGCGGTTGGGTGGGGCACCGCGCACTGATCAAGGCCAGCGCCCTGGCGAAGTACGATTTCAGCTTTGAAGACTGTGTCAAATGGTGGTCGGGCGACCGCCATTTGATGGTCTACTACACCACGGGCAAGCGCGACGAGTACTACTTCGTCAGCGGCGTCCCCCAGCCAGCGTGGGAAGGCGGCAATGCCAGCTTCATCCCCAGCTCCAAGGCCGAAATGTTCGACACCTTCAAGGGCTACCACCCTTCTGTGCAGGCGCTGATCGACAACGCCGAAGAGATCACCAAATGGCCGCTGCTCAACCGCCAACCGCTGCCGGTCTGGAGCAAAGGCCGCATGGTGTTGCTGGGTGATGCCTGCCACCCGATGAAGCCGCACATGGCCCAGGGCGCGGCCATGGCCATCGAAGACGGTGCCATGCTGGCGCGCTGCTTGCAGGAAACCGGCCTGAGTGACTACGGCACCGCCTTCCGCCTCTACGAAGCCAACCGCAAGGAACGTGCGTCGCGAGTGCAGGCAGTGTCCAATGCCAACACCTGGCTGCGCACCCAGGAAGACCCGGCCTGGGTGTTCGGCTATGACCTGTTCGCCCACCCGCTGAAGTCGGAAACCGCCGCATGAGTACTTTCCAGTACGGCGCCAACGTGCAGGCCAATGGCATCCGTCAACATTACTTGCGCTACGGGGGCAAGGGCCAACCACTGATCCTGGTACCTGGCATCACGAGCCCCGCCATCACCTGGGGTTTCGTCGCCGAACGTCTGGGCGAGCACTTCGACACCTATGTGCTGGACGTGCGCGGTCGCGGCCTGTCCTCGACCGGGCCAGGGTTGGCCTATGACACGGATACCTGCGCCGACGACGTGATTGCCTTCGCCAGCGCGCTGGGGCTGCAGGGTTATCATCTGATGGGCCACTCCATGGGCGCCCGTTTCGTTCTGCGCGCCGCATCCCGCCACCCCGGGGCAACCCACGGGCGCCTGGTATTGATCGACCCGCCGGTGTCCGGGCCGGGCCGCCGCGAATACCCCGGCAAGCTGCCCTGGTACGTGGACTCGATTCGCCAGGCGCGGCAAGGCATGAGCGCGCAGGACATGGCCGCGTTTTGCCCCTCCTGGACGCTGGAGCAGCGTGCGCTGCGTGCCGAATGGCTGCACACCTGCTTCGAGCCGGCCATCGTGCAGGCATACCAGGAATTTCACAGCGTGGACATTCACCAGGACTTCCCTGCCCTGCGCCAGCCTGCCCTGCTCATGGTGGCGGGGCGAGGCGGCGTCATCCTGCCCGAGGACGAAGCCGCGATCCACGCCTTGCACCCGGCCATCGAAATCAGCCATGCCCCCGAGGCCGGCCACATGATCCCCTGGGACGACTTCGACGGCTTTTTTGCCGCCTTGGGCAACTTCCTCGGCCATTCCTTCTGCTGACCTGGAGACTCTCATGAACCAGCTGTACCGCATCGGCCAGATTGTGCCGAGTTCCAACACCACCATGGAAACCGAGATACCGGCGATGCTCACTGCACGCCAGTTGATCCGCCCGCAGCGCTTCACCTTCCATTCGGCGCGGATGCGCATGAAGCACGTGAAGAAGGAAGAACTGGCGGCCATGGACGCCCAGTCCGACCGCTGCGCCCTGGAGCTGTCCGACGCCCGCGTCGACGTGCTGGGCTACGCCTGCCTGGTGGCGATCATGTCCATGGGCCGCGGCTACCACCGCGAGTCCCAGCAGCGCCTGGGCCAGGTGGTCCGAGACAACGACTCCCAGGCCAGCGTGATCACCAGCGCCGGCGCCCTGGTGGATGGCTTGAACGTGCTGGGTGCCAGGCGCATCGCCCTGGTCGCCCCCTACATGAAGCCACTGACCGAGCTGGTGGTGGACTACATCCAGCACGAAGGTATCGAGGTCAAGGTCTGGCATGCACTGGAAATCCCGGACAACCTCGACGTGGCACGACACGACCCCGCACGCCTGCCCGGCATCGTCGCCGGCCTGGACCTGGAAGGCGTGGACGTGATCGTGCTCTCGGCCTGCGTACAAATGCCGTCGCTGGGCGCAGTTGCCAAGGTCGAGGCGCAGACCGGAAAGCCGGTGCTGACCGCCGCCATCGCCACCACCTATGCCATGCTCAAGGCACTGGACCTGGAGCCGATAGTGCCCGGTGCCGGTGCCTTGCTGTCGGGCGCCTACTGAGGAACAGACCATGGTCAGTGCACAGGACAATTATCAGGGCGTGTGGGGCAACCGCATCGGCTTCGGCCAGCGCCCCGCCCTGCTGATGATCGACTTCATGCAAGGCTACACAACACAGGGCGCGCCCTTGTTCGCCCCGGGGGTGGTCAGTGCCGTGGCAGAGAGTGTGGCGCTGCTCGCCGCGGCCAGGCAAGCGGGCATCCCGGTGATCCACACCAACATCCGCTACCACCCCGGCCACTTCGCCGACGGCGGCATGTGGGTCAAGAAAGCGCCGGTCATGAAGGACATGGTTGAAGGCAACCCACTGGCCGCGTTTTGCCCCCAGGTATTGCCCCTGCCTGAAGAAGTGGTGTTGACCAAGCAATACGCCAGCAGTTTCTTTGGCACCGCGCTGGCACCGATGCTGCAGGCCCTGAACGTCGACACCCTGATCCTCGCAGGCTGCTCCACCAGCGGCTGCGTTCGAGCCACGGCAGTCGATGGCGTGCAGCATGGGTTTCGCACCATCGTTGTCCGCCAGTGCGTCGGTGACCGTCACCAGGCGCCCCACGACGCCAACCTGTTCGACATCGACAGCAAGTACGGCGACGTGGTGGACAAGCAGGAGGCGTTGGCTTATCTCGGTACCCGCTGAGAAAAACCACGGCCGAGCAGGGATGCTCATCGCTGGCACACACAGACCGCCCCGGTACAGAGGCGGCTGTACACATTATAAAAAAAGGCCGTCCTGAAGCCTCTCATTCCTGACTGCCCCCCCAATGAACCGACTTGCGCCGCTGTGCTTTCGCGGCAGATCCAGGAGTTCCACCATGTCACTGAGCCAAGCTTCCGCCATGCCGATAGCCCCGGTCAGCAGCACCGCGCTCTACCGCAAGATCATCTGGCGCCTGATTCCATTCCTGTGTTTCTGTTATCTGGCCTCCTACCTGGACCGCATCAACGTCGGTTTCGCCAAACTGCAGATGCTCGACACCCTGCACATGAGCGAGACCGCCTATGGCCTGGGTGCCGGGCTGTTCTTCGTCGGCTATATCCTGTTTGAAGTGCCCAGCAACCTGGCCCTGGAAAAAGTCGGCGCGCGGCTATGGATCGCCCGCATCATGATCAGCTGGGGCTGCTGTCCGGGCTGACCATGTTCGTCACCAGCGAGTGGCAGTTCTACACCCTGCGCTTCCTGCTTGGCGCCGCCGAAGCGGGGTTTCTGCCGGGGGTACTGTACTACCTCAGCCAGTGGTTCCCGTCCTACCGCCGCAGCCGCATCATCGCCCTGTTCATGATCGGCCTGCCGCTGTCCAGCCTGCTGGGCAGCCCCATTTCCGGTTGGATCATGGGCAACTTCGACAAGGTCGGCGGCCTGGCCAGCTGGCAGTGGCTGTTCCTGCTCGAAGCCGTCCCTACGGTGCTGCTGGGCTTTCTATGCGTGGTGGTGCTGCCCAACGGCATCAGCCAGGCAACGTGGCTGAGCGCTATTGAAAAGCTGGAACTCAAGCGCCTGCTGGACCAGGATGACAGCGAAAACAAGGGCGGCCAGTCCTTCCGTGATGGTTTCTTCGACATCAAGGTGTGGATGCTTGGCGGCATCGACTTCTCCATCCTGCTCAGCGCCTATGCGATGGGGTTGGCTGCCCACCTTCATCCGCAACGCCGGCGTGGCCGACCCGAGCCAGATCGGCCTGCTGGTCGCGATTCCCAGCCTGGCCGGGCTGATCGGCATGCTCGCCATCGGTGCCAGTTCCGACCGCCGCCGCGAGCGCCGCTGGCACATCGTGGTGCCGTTCATCATCGGCGCTGCCTCGATGTTCCTCAGCACCTTCTTCACCCACAACGTCGCCATCACGGTGCTGCTGTTCTCCCTGGCATCACTGACCATCATTGGCGCGGTACCGGTGTTCTTCAGTCTGCCCGCCACCTTCCTCAAGGGGACCGCGGCAGCGACCGGTTTCGCCCTGGCGTGCTCGGTGGCCAACATCGCCGGCCTGGTCAGCAACTCGCTGATGGGCGCGGTGATGGACCACTTCCACAGCCCTCAGATCGCCCTGTGGATATTCGCCGGGTGCCTGTTGCTCAGCTCGCTGCTGGTGCTGGCCCTGCCGGCCAGAACCGTGAACCGCTGAGGCAACAGTTGATCCGCTACGGGGCCGGCGGCCATGACCCCCCCGTGGCGTTGCCCTGTGGCGGCAGCCTGCTGGTGCTGGTCGAACACCTGGTGCCAACGGACCGTACGCTGCATGACCTGCACCTGATGCGCCGCGCCCTGTCAGGTGAGGGGGCCGTGGTGCGGCGATTAGACGTGGTAGCACAGACCTGTGAGGTCGTGCAGCACCCGGGGATCGCCGCGAAGGTTATCCTGGATGACGCCCAATCAAAGGTCCAACTGCACGTAGGCCCGGCGCAAAAGCTGTTGATCGCCGGGCTGTCCCCCGTGGCCGAATTCTGCGCCCAGTTCGCCCTCAGCCTGGGGCTGGAGGTGGTCATCTGTGATCCTCGCGAAGAAGCATGGGCAGGGTTTAGCCTGACGGGCGTCACGTGCCGCAGGGAACTGCCAGCGGTGTACATCGAGGCGGGTGGCTGTCATGGGCAAACGGCGGTGGTCGCCCTGACCCACGATCCCAGGCTGGATGACCTGACCATGATGGAAGCCGTGCGCACACCGGCGTTCTATATCGGTGCGATGGGCTCGCAGCGCACCTCGCAGAAACGCCTGGAACGGCTGCAGCGCATTGGCCGTCTGTCGGACGAACAGCTGCGCCGTATTCGCGCCCCCATCGGCCTCAACCTGGGCAGCAAGACGCCGGCGCAAATTGCCCTGGCGGTGATGGCCGACATCCTGCGCGCCAGCAATGGCATCGACCGGGCCCATCTTTAGCCCTGCGGTGGGCATCACGCCCCCCCCGCGTGCTCCCCGCTAAACCGCCTGACAGGGCGATTCCCCCGTTTACCCCGCCAAAGCATGTACAAATTACCGATACATCATTTTTAATATTTTATATTGCTTAGAATTTTGGTTCTGTATAGGATCCTTGGCATCAACAATCATAAAAACAGATGCCATGACCACTACCCAGCTTGCCGCAGCGGTAGACGCTGCCCCCCACAGCTTGCCGTGCCTGCGCACATCGCCCGCGCGCGTCCCTGACCTGGAGCACGCCACCGGCCACCCCAACACGCAGGCGATACCCCCGCATTGCCTCAACGGCCCACGGTCATCTTCAAGTTGATACGTGCCACACGGGCCCGATACGCCCGGCCCTGATACCTGAGTCACCTCAAGCAATGCTGGAAGCGCCGCCTCCGCTGGCAGGGATTCGTGCGCCTTGTGAACAGAGCCACAACAATAATAAAAGAAGGTATCCATGAACAAATACGCCCCGTATTCACTGTTCGCTGTCTCGCTGTTGTGTGCCTCCCCCAGTTTCGCCGAACTGGCACAGCTTGAGCTCGCCAGCCTGGAATACCCCGGTGAACCCATTGGGCCGAGTGTCGGCATTCCAGACTCCTTCATTCCTGTGCTGACCCCGCCGCCACTGGAAAAGCAAGGTAAATGGCTGGACGACCACGGCATCAGCCCGCACCTGGGGTTGACCCAGTTCTACCTGGCCAACCCGGACGTGGGCACGGACACCGGCAACCACGAGTCACTGACGCTGTTCGATGTGGGCGTGGATTTCGATCTCGAGAAGATCATGGGCTGGCAAGGTACCCGCGTACATTTCAACGAGCTGTACGTGCCTTACCGCAATAACCTGGACTTCGGTGCACAAGCCGGGGACGTGCTGTCGAGCAAATCCAGCCCGTACATTCCACGGGTCAGCCACCTCACCTTGTTCACGCTGGAGCAGAAGCTGCTGCAGGACAAGCTGACCGTCGAAGGCGGCATCAGCAATGCCGGCAACTACTTCGCCCTGCCCCTGTGCAACGTGGGATTGGGCTGCACCACCCTACCGGACGCCGCCGGCGCGAACCCTGCCCCCTATGCCAACTGGGGCGCACGGATGAATTACCAGTTCACCCCTGCCTTGAGCGCGCAGGTCGGCACGTGGCGCGTCAATGACGCCTATCCGTTTACCAATGGCTGGGAGCGCGGGGCCGGCAGCTCGGGCGGCAACATGTCCACCACCTACCTGGCCAACGTGGCCTACCGTACGGACTTCTCCAACACGGCCTATCCCGAGTCCTATGAGTTGGTGGGCTTTCACAACACCCGCGACGGCAGTGACCCTTACTACACCGTGGCCGGTACGCCGCAGCTCACCGATTCCACCCACGCGGCCGCCACCACCAACGGCCTCAACGGCTTCTACCTGGGCCTGAAAAAGACCTTCTGGCGCGCCGATGGCGGTCAGTCCAACGACATGAGCCCCACCGCGCTCAGCGCCTATTTCGCTGGCAGCCACGTCTTCGAAGAAGACCTGCCCAATGGCATTCCCAACCAGGTCAGCACCGGCCTGATCCTGTCCGCGCCGTTCAAGTCCCGACCCTATGACACCTACTCGCTGAGCGCCCACTGGGTGCAGCTCAGTGACCACGAACAGAAGTACATCAACGCCGCGTTCCGCACCGCGGGCCAGGACTATTCAAGCCCGGGCGGCGAGTACGCCGTGGAACTGGACGCCAACCTGATCCTGACTCGCGGCGTGGTGGTCAGCCCCTACGTGATGTACACCTGGGACCCGGTCAACACGGTCAACCCTTTCAATGGCATCGCGCCGAAAAGCGGCATGTCCGCCGGTTTCCTGTTCCATGTCCAGCTGGAGAGTTTCCTGGGACTGGATTCGGGCCAGCATCGTTGAACCCCTTCGAATAAAAAGGAAGTGATGATCGTGAAAATCTCCTCTGCCCCCCTGACCCGGCGTGATGTGCTGTTGAGCGGCGCGACCCTGGCCCTTGCGGCGAGCCTGCCTGGCCTGGGCTATGGCGCCAGCAAGAACCCCGCGTTTCCAAAAGGCTTTTTGTGGGGCGCAGCCTCCGCCGGGCATCAAATCGAAGGCAACAACAGCGACTCCGACATCTGGCTGCTGGAACACGTGACCCCCACGGTGTTCGCCGAGCGCTCCGGTGACGCCTGTGACAGCCTGTTCCGCTGGAACGAAGACGTAGACCTGGTCAAGGGTATCGGCCTGAACACCTACCGATTCTCCCTGGAGTGGGCGCGCATCGAGCCCACCGAAGGCCAGTTTTCAGTGGCCATGCTCGACCTGTACAAACGCATGATGGGCAGCTGCCTGGAACGCGGCATCACCCCCATGGTCACCTTCAACCACTTCACCACCCCACGCTGGTTCGCGGCACGCGGCGGCTGGGAGGCGGCCGGGGCGCCGGACCTGTTCGCACGGTTCTGCGAGCGCGCGGCCACCCACCTGGGCGCCCATCTGAGCCATGCCACCACCCTCAACGAGCCTAACATTCTGGCGGTTCTGGACTGGCTGCCGCTGCCCTTTCCACCTGCGTTCAAGGCCGTGGAGGCGCAGATGCTGCAGGCGGCGGCCAGGGCCACGGGCAGCGCCAATTATTCAGTGGCCAATTTTGGCCAATACCAGCCCAAGCTCAAGTTGATGCTGGAAGGCCACCTCAAAGGCTACCAGGCGATCAAATCGGTGGCGCCCAATGCGCTGGTGGGCGTGAGCCTGTCCATTACCGACGACCAGGCCGTAGGCCCGGACAGCAAACGCGACGCCAAGCGTGAAAGCGTGTACGGCCCCTGGATGGAAGCCGCCAAGACCAGTGATTTCATTGGTGTGCAGAACTACGGCCGCCAGCAGCTCGATGCCAAGGGCGCGATGCTGCCGCCCAAGGGCGCGGAGCTGACCGAAAGCGGCGAGGAATACTACCCGGCGTCGCTAGAAGGCGCCGTTCGCTATGCCCATGCGGCGACTGGCAAGCCGGTCATCGTCACCGAGAATGGCATCAGCACCTCCAACGATGCACGGCGCGCCGCCTACATCCCGCAAGCCTTGGCCGGCTTGCAACGGGCCATGCAGGATGGTGTGCCGGTGTTGGGCTATGTGCACTGGAGTCTGCTGGACAACTTCGAATGGCTGTTCGGCTACAAGCCCCGGTTCGGGCTGGTGGCGGTGGACCGCACGACGTTCAAGCGCGAAGTCAAAGGCAGCGCCCAGGTGTTGGGGGCCATTGCCCAGCGCAATGCACTGAGCTGAAACGGTGGGCGTAGCTTGCTAGCGAAACAGCCAGCGCGGTATACCTGACAGACCGCGTCGTACCGTTCGCCAGCAAGCTGTGCTCCCACAGGCTCGTGTCAGCCAGGGAGTGGGAGCGTAGCTTGCTAGCGAAAAACGCAACGCGGTATACCTGATGAACCGCGTTGTCCCTTCGCCAGCAAGCTGTGCTCCTACAGGCTGCGTCAGCCTGGTGGTGGGAGCGTAGCTTGCTAGCGAAAAACGCAACGCGGTATACCTGATGGACCGCGTTGTGCCCTTCGCCAGCAAGCTGTGCTCCTACAGGCTGCGTCAGCCTGGTGGTGGGAGCGTAGCTTGCTAGCGAAAAACGCAACGCGGTATACCTGATGAACCGCGTTGTGCCCTTCGCCAGCAAGCTGTGCTCCTACAGGCGTGGGGGAAGCGCTAGCGGCCCTTGTTGAACATCGGCGAGTCGGATCGCACGATGCTGGCCGTGCGCTCGATATGCCCGCGCAACAACCCCACCGCCTCGTCCGCCCGCCCTTCAACCGCCGCTTCCATGATCTGCTGGTGCTCGGACTTCACATCACGCTTGGCCGTAAACGCCTGGGGCGCCGAAAGGGTACGGTAACGGTGGTGCTGGTCAGCCAGCTGCGCGCAGAACGCCAGCAGCCAGCGCGAACCACAGCCGCCGATCAGCGCGCGGTGAAACGCCCGGTGAGCGGGCTCCCAATCCGGGTTGTCCTCGAAGTGGTCCTGGGACAATGAGCGGGGCGTGCGCGCCAGGCGATGGTGGGCAATGACCACTTCTTCCTCCCACACCCTGTCCCTGCGAGCAATGGATTCGCGCAAGGCAATCTCCTCCAGCCAGCAGCGGGTCTTGGTGATTTCCAGCAGGTCCTGCTCGCTGACCTCCGCCACCACGAAACCGCGCAATTCACGCTTCTCTACCAGCCCGTCGGAGATCAGCCGGTTCAGCGCCTCGCGCAGTGGCGTGGCACTGGTGGCGTAACGCCCGGCCAAGGCATCGATCACCAACTTGCTGCCCGGTTCCAGCTGACCGTTGAGCAGGTCAGCGCGCAACTGGTCATACAGGTCGGTCGCGCGGGTAGAGGGGCGGTTGTCGATGCTGACAGCGGGGGTTCGAGCCATGGGTAGGGACACCAGAGAATATGAAAAACAAGCAGTCGGGGTTGCGATTGCGCGGCCAATCATATCAGATACAGCCACACCGTTAATTTAATATATAAAAAGGAACCGTCATGCCCACCCTCACCCTCGACCAGGCTCAAACCGCTCTGCACGGCGCCTTGCAGGCCGCACGCAGCCACCAGTTCCGGCCCATGGCCATCGTGGTGGTCGACACCGCGGGCACCGTTGTCGCCGCTGCCAGGGAAGACGGCGCAACGCCATTGCGCATGACCATCGCCACGGGCAAGGCCTGCGCCGCCATCGGCATGGGGGCCAATACTCGATTATTAGCAAAGAAAGCCGGTGAAATGCCAGCGTTCTTCGGCTCGATCGCCACGAGTTCTCAGCAGCCGTTCGTCCCGCAAACCGGCGCGATGCTCATGCTAGACGCCTCCGGCACCGTGGTAGGCGCCATCGGGGCGTCAGGCGGAACCGGTGACGAAGACGAACTGATCGTGACGGTGGGCATCGACGTTGCGGGGCTTGCAGCCCGCTGACCCGGCCAGGTAGTCGCGCCGATGGCCTTGCGCATCGGCGCGCTACCGGGCCCGTGAGTGTATGAAAAAACGATACGATATTTTTAATATTTTATATTGCCACTAAAATTCATTTTATATAGGATCAGCCCACACAATCATAAAAATATCCTGCCATGACCTTCCACCTCGCTCCCGATCTGGGCATCGATATTCACGCCCATTTTGTCCCCGGCCAGTTTCCCGCCTGGGCTGACCCGCATGTACCGGCCGGCTGGCCGTCCATGCTGCAAGCCCCCTCACACGATGGCCATTGCCACTGCCACGTGATGATCGATGGAAAACACTACCGTACCGTCTCCGACCAATGCTGGAGCCTGCCCCGCCGCCTGGCCGACCTGCCGGGCATGGGCCTGGGGCGCCAGGTCATCTCGCCGATGCCTGAATTGCTGAGCTATTGGATGCCGGTGCACCATGCGCAGCCACTGCTGCGCTACATCAACGAATCCATCGCCCAGCTGTGCGACGACAGTGGTGGTGCCCTGCTTGGCATGGCCGCCGTGCCGCTGCAGGACGTGGACGTGGCGATCGCCGAGCTGGAGTACGCGGTGCGGACACTGGGGCTGGTGGCTGTCGAACTGGGCAGCAACATCAATGGCCTGACCCTGGCCGACCCTGCTTTGCGACCCTTCTTCCAGGCCTGCGTGGCGCTCGACGTGCCGGTGTTCGTGCACGCCCTCAAGCCGTGCGGCATGGACCGCCTCAGTGGCCCCGCGCCGTTGCAGCAGGTACTGGCCTACCCCAGCGACGTGGGCCTGGCGGCTGCCGCCGTGATCACCGGCAACCTGTTGCACGACTGCCCCGGCCTGCGCCTGGCCTTCAGCCACGGTGGCGGCACCTTCGCCTCACTGCTGCCGCGCCTGGAACAGGGCTGGAAAACCTTTCCCGCGCTGCGCGACAGCATCGCCGTTTCCCCTGGCGAACAGGCCCGCCAACTGTACTTCGACACCCTGGTGTTCGACGCCCCGACCCTGCGCCATCTGGTGGCCACGTTCGGCGCCAGCCAACTGCTGCTGGGCAGCGACTACCCCTTCAATTTCCACGAGCGCAAACCCGTGGCACGCCTGGCGGAGTGCGGCTTGACCGACGCCCAGGCCCAGGCCCTGCTGCACGGTAACGCCGAACGATTTTTCGCACTCTCGACTCACACAGGCAGGGGTTGATCTATGGCTTCCAAATGGATTCAGGCATTGCGCAGCGTCGCGCTGGACGTACCAGACCTGGCGCGCGCTGAGGACTTCTACACCCGCGTCTGGCACCTGGATATTGCCGCGCGTACCGACACGGCCATTTACCTCAAGGGTACCGGTGCTGATCACCACCTGCTGGCCCTGCACCAGGCCGACCACCTGGCCATTCGCAACGTCACCCTGCGCGCCCGCGATGCCGACGCCCTGGGGCAGATTCGCGAAGCCGCGCTGGCCAATGGCGGGCAGATTATCGAAGACCAGGTCAGCGTGACCGAGCCAGGTGGCGGCATCGCCCTGACCCTGCGCGACCCCCACGGGCGCATCCTGCGCGTGGTGCATGGCGACGAGCGCGCCCAGGCCTTCGAAGCCACCGACCGCCCTATCCGCCTGGCCCATGCCGTGCTCAACAGCCACGACGTAGCGCAGTCCCAGGCCTTCTTCGAGCGCGTGCTGGACTTCCGCCTGTCCGACCGCACCAAGATCATGGCCTTCCTCAACTGCGACCGCGACCACCACTCCATTGCCTTGGGCGTGACCGACAACGACGCGCTCAACCATATCGCCTTCCTGATGCCGGACCTGGAGTCGGTGATGCGCGGCGGTGGCCGCATGCGCGACGCCCAGCACCCCATCGAATGGGGCCCAGGCCGCCATGGCCCGGGCAATAACGCCTTCAACTACTTCATCGGCCCGTTCGGCGAAGTCATCGAATACACCGCCGACGTCGAGCAGATCGACGACAGCTACCAGGCCGGCGCGCCCGGCGACTGGACCTGGCCCGAGGGCCGGGTGGACCAGTGGGGCATCTCCCAGCCACCGTCGCCAGCACTCAAGGCCGCACAACGCAACGTCTTCTTCACCTCCCAGGAACAAGGACAATAAAATGAAATTCACCACTTTCCTGCACAACGGTACCCCACGCCTGGGCCTGATCGAAGGCGACCAGGTCATCGACCTCAACGCCGCCCTGCCCCATGTGCCGGCCGATCTACGCCAAGCCCTGGAACAGGGTATCGACCTCAACGAAGCCGCCCTGGCCGCCGCTGACAGCCAGGCCCCGCGCCTGCCCCTGGTGGACCTGCAACTGGCGCCGCTGGTGCCAGAGCCCGGCAAGACCGTGTGCCTGGGCCTGAACTACTTTGACCACGCCAATGAAAGCGGCCGCGGCAAGCCTGAATACCCGTGGTTCTTCTACCGTGGCAAAACCTCGCTGATGGCCCACGAAGTGGCCGGGCGCGTGCCCAAGGTGTCCGAGCGTTTCGACTTCGAGGCCGAACTGGCCGTGGTCATCGGCGCCAAAGTGCCGCGCCACGTGGCCCAGGCCGATGCCCTGGACTACGTGTTCGGCTACACCTGCTTCAACGACATGTCGGTGCGCGACTACCAGAAACGCACCCCCCAGTGGACCATCGGCAAGAACTTCGACGCCACTGGCGCCCTGGGCCCGGTCGTGGTCACCGCCGACGAGCTGCCTGCTGGCGCCACCGGCCTGCGCATCCAGTGCCGCCTCAATGGCGAGATCATGCAGGACGCCACCACCAGCGACATGATCTGGTCGGTCGCCGAAACCATCTCGCTGCTGTCCGAATGCCTGACCCTGGAGCCGGGCGACGTCATCGCCATGGGCACCCCGGCCGGCGTCGGCCAGGCGCGCACGCCGCAACTGTGGATGAAGGCCGGCGACGTGGTGGAAGTGGAAATCGAAAACGTTGGCCTGCTGCGCAACCCGATCCTGGCCGAAGGAGCCTGAGCCATGGCGGCCGACAACTACGATGTGGCCATCGTCGGCTTCGGCCCTTCGGGGGCCATTGCCGCCGCGCTGCTGGGCCAGGCAGGCGTCAACGTCCATGTGTGCGACCGCGCCCATGACGTCTACGACAAACCACGCGCCATCGCGCTGGACCACGAGATCCTGCGGGTATTCCAGCACCTGGGCATCGCCGACGAGGTGGCGCAGTATTGCGAGCCGTTCACCGACTCGTGCTACTACGGCCTGGACGGGCAGATGATCCGCCGCATGACCGTGGTGCCCGAGCCCTACCCGCAGGCTCACCAGCCTTCGGTGGTGTTCACCCAGCCGCCGGTGGAAGCCGTGCTGCGCCGCAAGATCGCCACGCTGGCCAGCGTCACCGTTGAAACCGGCATGAAGCTTGAGACCCTGCAGCAAAGTGACGACCACGTGACCCTGGCCCTCAAGGCCGAAAACGGCGAGCACAAGACTGTCACGGCACGCTACCTGATCGGCTGCGACGGCGCGTCCAGCACCGTGCGCGAACAGGTCGGCCTGACCCTGCAGGACCTGGACTTCGATGAGCCCTGGCTGGTGGTCGATGTGCTGGCCAACGAACAGGGCCTGGCCAAACTGCCCACCACCAGCGTGCAGTACTGCGAACCCGAGCGCCCCTGCTCGTTCGTGATGGGCCCGGGCAACCACCGCCGCTGGGAAATCTCCCTCAAGCCGGGGGAAGACCCGGTGCAGGCCGCCACCCCGGAAGGCGCCTGGCGTTTGCTGGAGCGCTGGATCGGCCCCGCGGATGCGCAACTGTGGCGCCAGGCCAGCTACCGCTTCCACGCCCTGGTAGCCGAGAACTGGCGCGTGGGCCGTGTGTTCATCGCCGGCGATGCCGCGCACCAGCAACCGCCGTTCCTGGGCCAGGGCATGTGCCAGGGCGTGCGCGATGTCAGCAACCTGATCTGGAAGCTGCAAGCGGTGCTCGACGGCCGTGTGCAGGGCAACGCCGCCGAAGCCTTGCTCGACAGCTACAGCACCGAGCGCAAGGAGCACGTGCGCCAGTTGACTACCACCATCAAGTCGGTGGGCGCGGTGATCTGCGAACGCGACATGGACAAGGCCCGCGCCCGCGACGCCCGCCTGCTGGCCGAACAGGGTGGCAGCGTGCGCCCTACCCCGCGCCAGGACATTCTGCCGCGCCTGACCACCGGCCTGCTGGTCGACAGCCCGGCCGCCGGTAGCCTGTTCCCGCAACCCTGGCTGCTGCGCAATGGCGTTCGCCGGCGCATGGACGATGTGCTCGGCGGTGGCTGGCGCCTGCTGGTCACCGACCCGGCCCACGCCCTGGACCCCCAGCTGCAGGCCGCCACCGGCATGCAACGCGTCGTGCTCAACAGCCAGGCCCTGACCGAAGCGGACGGCTTGCTGGCCGCCTGGTTCGCGCGCCACGACGTGAGCGCCGCCATCGTGCGCCCTGACCATTACGTGTACGCCACCGCCGCCGGTAGCGAGCCCCTGGGCGAACTGCAACGCGGCCTGCTCCACAGGCTGACAGCCTGACCCAGTGCTCAGTGACTGCTTACAATTACAAGGAAAAGTCCATGAACGTCGTCTTTCGCAATGCCCGCATCTTCGACGGCAGCGGTGCCGCCGCCTTCGCCGGCGAGATCCGCGTCGAAGGCAACCGCATCACCGAAGTGGCCCGTGCACCGCACACGGTGTCGGCCCATGACGCCCGCATCGTCGACTGTACCCACCACGTGGTGATGCCCGGCCTGGTCGAGCCCCACGCCCATATCACCTGGCCCACCTCGGTGGAAAAATTCGTCCCGGGCATGTACCTGCCGCCCGAGGAACTGGCCCTGACCGCGGCCCGCAACGCCCGCATCCTGCTGGACCATGGCTTCACCAGCGCCTACTCCGCCGGCGCCTTGAGCAAGTCCCTGGAGATCAGCCTCAACGCCCACATCGTCTCCGGTGGCATGCCCGGCCCGCGACTGATCCCCTCGTCGGTGGAGCGCGAACCGCCGAACGAGACCGAGCTGGACCCCGGCAAAGTCGAAGGCAACCAGCGCGGTGCCGACGGCATGCGCAGCTTCGTCAAGGAGTGCGCCGAACTGGGCGCCAAGGCCGTCAAGTTCCTGATCTCCGGCGAAAGCGCCCTCAAGCCCGGCGCCTCCCACGAACTGCTGTACGAGGAAGCCGAACTGCTCGCCGCAGGTGAACAGGCCCGCGAGTCCAACGTCTGGCTGACCGGCCACGCCCACGGCGCCGAAGCCGTGAAAGTGGGCGTGCGCAGCGGCTTCCGCGTGCTGTACCACTGCACCTACGCCGACGAAGAAGGGCTGGACCTGCTGGAATCGCGCAAGGACGAGATCTTCGTCGCGCCCACCATCGGTATCATCCAGGCCACCCTGGACGCCAACCCGCCGCCACACTTTGACATGACCCACATGAAGGCCGATGCCGCCATTGTGCTGGAGCATCAGAAAGCCCTGGTGCCCAAGCTGCGCGCACGCGGCATTCGCCTGCTGCCTGGCGGTGACTACGGCTTCCCGTTCAACCCCAACGGCCGCAACGCCCGCGACCTGGAGCTGTGGGTACGCCATTTCGGCTACACCCCGCTGGAAGTGCTGCAGGCCGCCACCGAACTGGGCGGGCAGATCATGGGCATGGGTGACGAACTGGGGCTGATCAAGCCCGGCTACCTGGCCGACCTGCTGATGATCAAGGGCGACCCCACCGAGGACGTCACCGTGCTGCAGGACAAACACAACATCGCCCTGATCATGAAGGACGGCCACCTGTACAAAACGCCCGAGTCGCGGCCATGAGCGGCATGAGCGCGGCACTGGCCGCACGCATTCGCGAGGTGGCAATGACCTGCCCGCCGTGGCCGCCCTGTACGCCGACGCCCAGCCGGCGCCTGACGGTGACGCAGTCAACCTGCGCGTGGACCTGAGCTACGGCCCCCACGAGCGGCACCGCCTGGACCTGTTCACGCCCACCGGCACGGCACCGCCAGGGGGCTGGCCGGTGCTGGCATTCTTCCACGGTGGCGGTTTCATTCGCGGCAGCAAGGCGCACCGGCAGAACATTGGCCATTTCCTGGCCCGCCACGGCTATGCCGTGGTGCTGGCCAACTACCGCCTGGCACCCGAAAGCCGTTGGCCGTGCGGGCCCCAGGATGTGGGCCGGGTGTGGCAATGGCTGCAGGACAATGGCCAGGCCTTTTCCGTGGACCCGACGCGCATCGTGCTGATGGGCGAGTCGGCCGGCGCCGCCCATGTCGCCGCCACTGCATTGCGCGAAGCGTTCCACCCGCCCGGCTGGAACATCCGCGGCGCGGTGCTGCTGTCCGGCCCCTATAACGCCCGGCTGGAAGGCAAGGCCCGGGCACAATTCGAGATCGACACGCCCGACCCCCGCAACGAGGCCTATTTTGGCAGCGACCCGGCCCAGTGGGACAGCGCCAGTACCGTGGACCATGTGTCCAGCGCGCCCTTCGCGCTGCTGATCGGCTTTACCCAACTGGACCTGGTGCAAATGCAGGTGCAGGCCGGCGAGCTGTTTGCCCGGCTGGTCAGCCAGCACGGCTTCAACCCCCAGTTGCTGGTGCTGCCTGACCATAACCATTTCTCCCAGGGGTTCAGCATCGGCACGCCGGACACCTCGCTCAGCGCGCCGCTGCTCACGTTCCTGGAGGCCGCTACCGCCCTGACATGATCCCCAGTGGGGCCGGGGTGAAGCGCGGGCCTGGCGAGTCGTCCGCCTTCCACGCTTCCCCGGCCCCCCGCAAGCAAGCCATGACCGCTGTACGCACCCTGGACACTAACAATAAATCAGGTGTAACCGCATGAATCATTCCCCCGTTCCGGCCCATCGCTACATCCAGCGTGAAACCCTGCTGGGCTGCGCGATAAACGCCGCTATCGCCCTGTTTTTCGCCGCCCTGCTGTTTCACAACGCCCCCGTCATCCCGTTATGGGGCAGCAAGGGTATCGCCATTGACCTGGTACCCACGGTGTTCATGCTGACCCTGTTCGGCAGCCTGGCCATTTCGCTGCTGACCCGCCAGCGCCTGCGCCAGGGGCGTATCGCCCCGCCGTCCGACCACCCTTCGTCGTGGATTTCGGCGTTGGCATCGCTGCCGCTGCCGGTGCGCACCGTGATCGTCGCGCTGCTGATGACCGTTGCCCTGGTGCCGCTGACCTGCCTGGCGCTGATGACCCTGGCCGTTGATGCCCTGGCGTTCTGGCCCTTCGTCGCGTTCAAGATGGGCTATGCCGCCATCGTCGGCGCGCTGTCCGCGCCCTGGATACTGAAAGCCGCGCTGGCCGTGAGCGACCGCGCGCCTGCTTGAACGCTTACTTGGACAAAGGAACTGCCTCCCGTGCCTATTTCCCCCTTCACCCGGGCTCTGGCCTGCACCTGCCTGGTCACCGGCCTGCCGACGGTGGCCCACGCCGCCGACGACTTCAATCAACTGCGCGCACTGTTCGAAGCGCCCACCCAAGCCTTCAAACCCAGCATCCGCTACTGGCTGCCCGGCGCCCAGGCGGACCACGCCGTGATCGCTCAGGACCTGCACAGCATTGCCCAGGCCGGCTTCGGTAGCGTGGAAGTTGCCGACCTGCCGCAAAACGCCGGCCCCGTGGACCCGACGCGCTACGGCTGGGGCACGCCGGCGTGGCGCGACACCCTGGAAACCACCTTGCGCGCCGCCGGGAAAAATGACCTGCGCGTCTCGCTGACCATCGGCCCGGCGTGGCCCGTGGTCGTGCCGGGGTTGGACCCCAACGGCCCGCAAGCCGCCAAGGAGCTGGTGGTCGGCTGGAAAATACTGGCCGGCAACGACACCTACGATGCGCCCTTGCCAGCCCCCGCCAGAAGCCGCGCAGCGGCCGTCACCCAGCAGCGTCCGGTAGCGGTGCAAGCCTGGCAATGCGCCGAGCAATGCGCTGAAACACCGATCCGCCTGAAGACCGGCTCGCTCATCGACCTCAAGGCTGGCGACACCCTTCACTGGCAAGCGCCCCAGGGCGGCCACTGGATCGTCATCGCCTATTGGCAGCGCGGTACCGGCCAGACCGCCGCCCTGGCCATCATGCCGCAGAACCCCGCCGCCAGTGCGCCCCAGGCCTATGTGCCAGACCACTTCGCCGAGGCCGGTACCCAGGCCGTGACCGGCTACTGGGCAGCCAACATCCTCACCCCGACGCTCAAAAGGCTGATCCGCCAGCACGGCCGCGACCTGTTCGAGGACTCCCTGGAACTGGATTCCCACCTCAATTGGACCCCCGGCCTGCCCACCGCTTTCGCCCAGCACCGCGGCTACGCCCTGGAACCGCTGTTGCCGCTGATCATCGTCGACAACCAGCGCCATTTCGGCGCTCCGCGCACCCGCGTCCCGACCTTCGCGCTGGCCACCGCAACGCCCCATTCCACCGAAGTGTACAGCGACTACGAGCGCACCCTCAGTGACCTGTACCGCGAGCACCACCTGCGGCCACTGGCCAAGTGGGCCCATGGCCTGGGCCTGGGCTACCGCGTGCAAACCTACGGCCAACCCATGGACATGGGCGCCGCTGCCGAACAGGCCGATACCCCGGAAGGCGAGAACCTGACCCTCGACAATCAACTGGACCTGTTCCGCGTGCTGGGCACCGCTGGCCAGATTCAGGGGCGCGGGCAATTCTCCACCGAATGCTGCTCGATAATCGGTGGCAGCTACCGGCAAAGCTGGCCGGACATGCTCAACCTGCTGCACCTGCACTACGCCGGTGGCGTCAACCAGATCACCGTGCACGGCTATCCCTATTCAGGCAAGGTACCGACGGCGCGCTGGCCGGGCTGGTCACCGTTCGAGCCCTTCGGGCCGAGCCTGTTTTCGCCCACCATCGACAACGGTTTCTCCGAAGCCTGGGGGCCACGCCAACCCTCCTGGCCAGACATGCCGGTGATCACCCGCTACCTGGCGCGTACCCAGGCGCTGTTGCGCCACGGTATTGCGCAGACCGAACTGGTGGTGCTCAACGACGAACTGGATCACGAAGGGCCACTGCTGCCTGAACCGGCACTGGCGCAGGCGGGCTACCACTATGGGTTTATCAGCAGCCAGCAGTTGCTCAGCCACGGCCTGGCCTGGCAGGGCACGCATCTGGTGATGGGCCATGCATCGTGGCGTGCACTGTTGCTGGACGGCCGCCGGCCGCTGGCTGCCGATGTCCAGCAGAAGCTGCAAGCGCTGATCGCCCAGGGCGCGCCGGTGATCGTGGTGGGCGGCACCTTGGCAGTGGACGGGGCAACCCCTGTTGCCGATTACCCCCATGCCCTGGCCGCCCTGCAAACGCTACAGGTACTGCCCGGTTTCGTCCCAGGTGTGGCTGACGTGTACAGCGTGCACCGCCGCGACGCTGGCAGCGATTACTACTGGCTGGTCAACACGGGCAAGCAGGTCTACAAGGCACAGGTCGCACTGCGTGGCCAAGGCAAGCTGGTGCAACTGGATGCCTGGAGCGGCAAGGTCGTGCCGGTGGCGTTCACGCCCCAGGCACAGGGCACGCTGACTACCGCCGTGGAGCTGCAACCTGGCCAGTCGATCGCCTTTGCCCTGGGCGAACAATTCGCCCTCGCCCCTGCCACCCCCGCCCGGCAATGGCAGGCGCCCCTGGCCTTGACCCACTGGAGCCTGCGACTGGAAGACTGGGGCCCGGCGGCGGATGGCTATACCACGCGCATCCAGCCCAGGTACCTTGGCACAGCCCCTGACGGTCCGTGGTCAGACGTGGAAGCCCTGCGCAACCTTTCGGGCCGGGCCAATTACCAAGGCACCTTTCAGCTCGCGCCTGGCGACACGGCCGTGCGCTTGCTGGTGCCGGCTGCCGACGGCCTGTGGCAGTTGAAGGTCAACGGCCACGCCGTGGCCGTGGACCCTCACCTGCGTGAAGTCGCGGTCAGCCAGTATGCGCACCCCGGGCGCAACACCGTTGAGCTGAGTGTTGCCTCCACATTGAACAACCGCATGAAGCAGCAGGAAGCCGCTATCTACGGCGCGTTGCCCTTCCAGCCATACGGCTTGCAAGGGCCGCTGATGGTCCAAACGGGGCACTGATACCGGTCGCCCGGCCGTGCCTTCGTGTGAAGACACGGCCTCTGCCATTCCATCATCTTCAGGTGAATCACATGCCAGGAAGCACACCTACCGCACGTCACGGACTCATTGCCCGCCCATTGCTGGCGCTGGCCATCGGTGCCACGCTTTGTGCCACCGGCCATGCCAGCGAGCTGGACACGGACGCTACCGCCAGGGCAAACGGGCTGCTGGCCAAAATGACCCAGGATGAAAAAGTCAGTCTGGTCCACGGCGCCGGCTTCTTCACCTCACCCATCGGTGGCGGGGGGTATGTACCGGGCATCGAACGCCTGGGTATCCCACCTGTCAACTATGCCGACTCCAGTTCCGGCATCAACCTGTCGGGCAAGAACACCACGCCATTACCCGCCACACTGGCGCTGGCTGCCAGCTGGGATCCTGCCCTGGCCCACCGCTACGGCACGCTGATCGGCAGCGAGTTGCGCACACTGGGTTTCGCCGGAGGCCTGGGCGGCGGCACCAACCTGGCCCGCGAGCCGCGTAACGGCCGTACCTTCGAGTACCTGGGCGAAGACCCGCTGCTGGCCGGTACCCTGTTAGCTGAACGCACCAAGGGCACCCAATCACAGCACGTGCTGGGCATGGCCAAGCACTTCGCGGTCAATGGCCAGGAAACCGACCGTTTCAATTCCAACTCGGTGGTCAGTGAGCGCGTGCTCCGCGAGCTGTACCTGCGCCCGTTCGAGATCGCCGTCAAAGACGGCCAACCGGCCATCGTCATGTGCGCCTACAACAAGGTCAACGGCGAGAAAGCCTGTGAGAACAAGCATCTTCTCAGCGACATCCTCAAGGGTGAATGGGGCTTCGACGGGTATGTGCAGTCCGACTGGGTGATGGCGGTGACCGACACCGCACGCGCCGCCAACAGCGGCACCGATGAAGAAGAACCCGGCTCGGCGAATGACGATGAACCTGGCCTGATGGGCCGCGGCACCTGGTTCAACCAGAAACTCAAGGCCGCCCTGCACAATGGCCAGGTCGCACCCGAGCGGCTCGATGACATGGTACGCCGCAAGCTGACCATGCTTTACCGCCACGGCATCATGGACACACCGCCGGTGCCGGGCGGCCAGGTCGACCGAGCAGCGGGCGACGCACTGGCGTTGTATGCCGCCGAATCGTCGATGGTGCTGTTGAAAAACTCGCCCCAGGCCGGTGCCGGTGCTCGCGCGCCGCTGCCGCTGGACGCCAGGCAACTGCACAACGTGGTCGTGGTGGGTGGCCACGCCGACGCTGGCGTCATGGGTGGCGGTGGTTCCGCTTCGGTTCCGGCCCGCGACGGCAACGCCGTGCCGTGCCGGACACCTGGGGCGAAGGATTCGGTCATCCATATCTTCGATCTGTGCGCCATATGGCACACGTCTTCCCCCCTGCAAGCCATCCGTGCACGACTGCCGGGCGCCACCGTCACCTACTTCGACGGCAGCGATGCCGCGGCCGTGTCGGCAGCCGCCGCGAAAGCGGACGCGACCATCGTGTTCGCCACGCAGTACACCATGGAGCAAGTGGACCTGCCGGACCTGTCACTCCCCGACGCCAAGCGTGACCCGGCCAACCAGGGCTACGACCAGAACGCGCTGATCGACGCCATCGCCAGCCGAGCCCACAACACCATCGTGGTACTGGAAAACGGCACGGCGGTGACCATGCCCTGGGTCGACAAGGTGCAATCGGTCCTGGCGGCGTGGTTCCCAGGTGCGCAGGGTGGGCCTGCCATTGCTCGTGTCCTGTTTGGTGAGGTCAACCCCTCCGGGAAACTGCCGATCACCTTCCCGGCCTCCGAACAGGACCTGCCGCAACGGCAGATCAGCACCCGCACCCCTGATGTCCACTATGACGAAGGGCTGCTGATGGGCTATCGACGCTACGACGCAGAGCACCGCACGCCGCTCTTCGCGTTCGGCCATGGGTTGTCCTATACCCACTTCACTTACACTGGCCTGCAGGTGGTTCCGACCGCCGAAGGCGATGTCCGCGTCAGCTTCACCCTCACCAACGACGGCCCCCGCGAGGGCGCCGAGGTGGCCCAGCTCTACGCCGGGCTGCCAATCGACAGCGGCGAGCCACCCCAGCGCTTGGTGGGGTGGCAGAAAGTGCATCTGAAGCCGGGCGAATCGCGCACGCTGATCCTTGCCCTGCCATCGACCCGGTTCAGCGTGTGGCGTGATGGCTGGTATGTACCCCAGGGGCTGGCGACGTTGAAGGTCGGTGGATCTTCACGGGACGCCCATGGGTTGAGCGCCTCGTTCACGCTGCGCAAGCGCCTGTTGACCGCCGGGGGGTGAACACCTTTCAGGCGCCCTCACAGGAAGTCGATCAGGGGGCTTGCCTGTGGAAGACGTAATGGCTTCTCTGGCCGCTGACCCGGCCGGGTTTCGGCCAGGTGGGCAAGGGTGGCCAACGTCTGCGAGCTAGCTGCGCGGGCTCAATCCTCGGGCATGAATCTGACGCCCGCGTTCTTGCCCAGCCGCGCGACCAGCGCCTCATTCAGCGCGGCGGCAGGCGTCCAGCATCCGCCTGGGGTCTGCTCGCGACTGACGTCGAAGGCCAACGCCAGTGCCGACTCCGAGAGCATTTTCGAGGTGGACAGGTAGCCGGGGTCTTCGTCACAACTGACCGAGGCTTTCACCACCCTGCCGTCGCCCACTTCGGCGTAGAACACAACGTCGTAGAAACCGGCATCGATTTCTGCCTGGGTAGGCCCCTGCCCTGGCTGGGGATGCCCGGCTTCGTTATAGGAAAACCCGGCAAGGCTCGGTGCGTCGTTGCTGGAAGGCGCGGCCGCCAGCATCAGCATTTCGTCATACTGGAAGCCTTCACCCCACGGGTGGCCCTGCAAGTAGTTGGTGCGGTGCACGGCCTTGGTGTTGATGGTCGACATGATGAACGGCCCCACCCAACTGCCTGCCACATCATCCACGTACGGCGTCTGCCCATCAGGTTGTCGAACCCCCTCGAAGCCCGGCGTGTAGGCAAACGGATCGTTCAATACAGCGGCCAAGGCCGGATCGGTCGCTGCCGCTGCCTCGACGGCGCCGACACTGGCGAAAGTACCGCCCGACAAAACACCCTGCATCTTGCGCATGCGCGCCCGAACACGGGGGGCGTACTGGCCGAACCGCTGCATGGCCAATTGCTGGGTGTACCACACGCCCAGGTCGAAGGGCACGGAGTCGAAGCCGCAGGAAAACACCAGCCGGGCACCGGACGCGTTGGCGGTGGCCTGGTGGCGATTGATCATCTGCGCAATCCACGGGATCTCCCCGCACAGGTCGACATAGTCGGTACCGAGTTCGGCGCAGGCGGCCACCAGGTCGGCGCCGTACAGCGAGAACGGCCCCGCCGTGCTGATCATCACCCGGGTGGCGGCGGCCATGGCGTGGACACTGGCTGGCTGGTCGGCATCAGCCATGATCAGGGGCAAGGCCGCGGCATCGGCCCAACTGTCACGGATGGCCGCCAGCTTGCTCAGGTTGCGGCCGGCCAGGGCCCACTTGACCGGGCCAGCGACCCCGTGGGTGTTGTAGAAGTAGTCGGCTACCAGCCGACCGGTATACCCCGTGGCGCCGAAAATGATTACATCAAATGGCCGATTGCTCATGTGGCTGTGTTCCCTGCACGTGAAATAAAACGAGGGCGCCACTCTAGCAACGCAGGCCAGTGATGATTAGCCGGTATGATAGGAATGGACCTATAACCACAAGGCATCAATCATGCGTGACACGGTAACCGACCTGGTCGCCTTTCTGCGGGTGGCCCGCGAAGGCAGCTTCACGAAGGCCGCCGCGCAGCTGGGTGTGTCGCAACCGGCGCTGAGCCGTACCATCCGTAAACTCGAGACGCGCCTGGGCGTGCAGCTGCTCACGCGCAGTACCCGCAGCGTCGCCCCCACCGAGGCCGGGGTACGCTTGATGGACACGATCGGCCCGCACTTCGACGGCATCGAAGCGGGCCTGGGCGAACTGAGTGAATTGAGCGGCAAGCCCGCGGGGAATGTGCGCATCACGTCCCTTGAACATGCCAGCCCTTGGGTCTTGGCACCGGCGGTCAACCAGTTGATGGCTGACTACCCGGACATCACAGTCGAAATCAGTGACAACTACGCCTTGGTGGACATTGTCGCCGAGCGCTTCGACGCAGGTATTCGCATGGGTGAACAACTGGCCAAGGACATGATCAGTCTGCGCATTGGTCCAGAGTTTCGCATGGTCCTGGTGGGCGCCCCGGTTTACTTCGAACGCAGAACGAAACCGCACGCCCCTGAGGAGCTGACCGCACATGCCTGCATTGACCTGCGTCTGCCCACCTCAGGTGGCCTGTGGTCCTGGCCGTTTGCCAAGGGCGGACGGGAAATCAAGGTACGCGGGGACGGGCACCTGGTCTGCAACAGCCTGGCGCTGATGCTTGATTTTGCCCGCGCCGGTAGCGGCCTTGTCTATGTGCCAGAGCATGTCGTGGCGCAGGACCTGGCCCAGGGCCGGCTGGTGAGGGTGATGGAAGATTGGTGTGAAACGCCCTTGGCTTACCATCTGTATTACCCGAGCCGTCGGCAACACAAGCCGGCTTTTCGCCTGTTGCTGGAGATCCTCCGTCACCCGCTTACCGCTTGAAGTCATCACGTCCCCTGCCGCCCTTGGCATTGCTGGCCAAGGGAACGCGGGAGATCGCCTGTTCAGGTGCGATTGGAATGGCTGAGCCGTTCGGATATCTCGATGAGATTCAGGTCTGGGTCGCGCACGTACACCGAACGGATCGGCCCCGTTGCCCCGGTACGCTGCACCGGACCTTCGACGATGGGCCAACCCTGTGCTTGAAGGTGGCCTATGACCTGCTCCAGGCTGACGCTGGCGATGAAACACAGGTCCAGCGCGCCCGGCACCGGCAGATAGGCCTTGGGCTCGAATTCGTGGCCGCGCAGGTGCACGTTGATTTTCTGGTCACCAAACCGGAAGGCGACGCGGCCGTTCCCGAACGTTTCCTCGCGCATGCCCAGCACACGCACGTAGAAGTCCTGGCAGGCTTGCAGGTCGAAGGTGGTGAGTACCAGGTGGTCAAGGTGATCGATCATTGCGCACGCTCCAGTGGGGTGTCGGGCACTAGTCTGGCGAGCGCGTGGGCTTGTTGGGGAAACGGGTGCAGGTCAAGGCGCCTGCCTGCCTTCAGGAGCTGGCTGGGGGTGTCATGGCCGACCAGGCCGGGTAGCCTGGCGGACGCAGCCAGCACGCGATCCAGGTCAATGCCGGTGTGGTGCCCCATCAGGTCCAGCATGTGCACCAGGTCTTCCATGCACACATTGCCGCTGGCACCGGGGGCATAGGGGCAACCGCCCAGGCCACCCAGCGAGGCATCGAAACGGTCGACACCGGCTTGCAGGGCCGCCACCGTGTTGGCCAGGGCCATGCCGCGGGTATTGTGAAAATGCAGGGTCAGTTGCAACGAGGGGAAGCGGTCGCGCACCTGCTGTGCCAGCGCTTGCACCTGGGTGGGGTACGCCATGCCCGTGGTGTCGCACAGGCTGATGCCGCGTACACCTTGTTCGGCGAAACGCTCGATCCAGGCCAGCACCTCATCCAGCCGCACGTCCCCCTGCATGGGGCAACCGAAGGCCGTCGACAGCGACACATTGACAGCGATCGAAGCCTGGCCAATGACGCCGATCACCTCCTTCAATTGCGCAAAAGACTGTTCGCGGGTCATGCGCAGATTGGCACGGTTATGGGGTTCGCTGACCGACATCACCAGGTTGGCCTCGTCAAGGCAGCAGCCCAGGGCACGCTCGGCGCCACGCACATTGGGCACCAGCGCCGTGTATTCGACCCCTGGCTGACGCTGGATGCCGGCCATCACCGCCTCTGCATCGCGCAGGGCCGGGATGGCCTTGGGCGAGGTGAACGACGTCACCTCGATCTTGGCGTAGCCGCAGTGGCTCAAGTCATTGATGAGGGCGATCTTGTCCTCGGTGTCGATAAAGGTCTTTTCATTCTGGAAGCCGTCGCGGGCGACGACTTCCTGCAGGAACAGTCGTTTCATTAAGGGTGCTCCGGTAATCAGATGATGCCGCGGCTGCGCCATTGCTCGCGGGTGTGGGCACCGATACCCAGGCCCTCGAGCACTGCATCGGTATGCTGGCCCAACGCCGGTGCGCGGGTCTGGACCCGCCCGGGCGTGGCGGTGAGTTTGGGCACGATCCCCGGGAGGGTCACCGGTGTGCCGTCGTCAAGCTCACTGGGCAGCAACATGCCCCTGGCCTGGTAGTGGGGGTCGGCCGCGATGTCGCCGGCATCGTAGATCTTGCCGGACGGAATATCGGCGTCCTTCAGTGCAGCCAGCACCGCCTCCAGCGGGCGCTCGGCCGTCCAGGTGGAAATGGCGGCATCGATGCGGGCCACGTGGCGCACGCGCCCGTCGTTGTGTTCAAGCTCGGGATCGCCCGCGAGGTCGTGCCGGCCGATTTTCTCCATCAGCCGCTTGTAGATGCTGTCGCCATTACCGGCGATCAAGGCGTACTTGCCGTCCTGGCAACGGTAGGCATTGGTCGGGGCGATACCCGGCAGGCTGCTGCCGGCCGGCTCGCGGACGGTGCCGAATACCGAGTGTTCGGGTATCAGGCTTTCCATCATGTTGAACACCGACTCATAAAGCGCAACGTCTACCTGCTGGCCCGCCCCGTGGTTCTGCTCCCGATGACGCAGGGCCAACAGTACACCGATGACCCCATGCAAGGCTGCCAGCGAGTCACCAATGGAAACCCCGACCCGCACCGGCGTGCGGCCGGGCTCGCCGGACAAATGGCGCAGCCCGCCCATGGCTTCGCCAATCACGCCAAAACCGGGCAGGTCACGGTAAGGCCCGCTTTGCCCGTAGCCCGACACCCGCAGCATGATCAGCCCCGGGTTGATGGCGCTGAGTGAGTCCCAGCCCAGGCCCCAGTTTTCAAGGGTGCCGGGGCGGAAATTCTCGATCAGGATATCGGCGTCCTTGACCAGGCGCCTGACCACGTCATGGGCCTCGGCCTGGCGCAAATCCAGGGTTACCGATTGCTTGTTGCGCGCCTGCACAGCCCACCACACCGAAGTGCCGTTGTGCAGAAGCCGCCACTTGCGCAGCGGGTCACCCGTCACCGGTGGTTCGATCTTGATGACGTGGGCACCGAATTCGGCGAGCATCTTGGCAGCGAAAGGCCCGGCGATCAGTTGGCCCATTTCCACCACCTTGATACCTTCCAGGGGTAGGCTCATGACGTTTTCCGTTCTTGTGGGTAATGGGCTGATCATCGCGCCTTTCAGCGCACGGGAGAATTTCAAATATTTCCACTAAGCTTTCCTGAATGGAAAGCCTAGAGGCATCGATGTTCAATTTGCTCCCGTTGGATCTGCTGTCGCTGCGCTTGCTGGTGCTGGCAGCCGACAGCTCAAACCTGACAAAAGCCGCCGACAGTGCGCACATCACCGTCTCTGCGGCGAGCAAACGGCTCGCCGAACTTGAGCGGCTGACCCGTTGTGCGCTGTTCGTGCGGCTGCCCCGCGGCCTGCAATTGACCCCTGCGGGGCGCGGCCTGGCTGAACATGCGCGGCACATCCTCGACGGTGCACAGCGCATGGCCCAGGATGCCAGTGACTACGCCAGCGGCGTGCGCGGCCATGTCCGGCTATTCGCCAATACCTCCGCCGTGATCCAGTTCTTGCCTGATGATTTGACGAGTTTCCTGGCCGTGAACCCTGACGTGCGCATCGGCCTGGAAGAAGCTCTCAGCGAAATGACCATCCACGCGGTGGCGGACGGCAGGGCCGACGTGGGCATTTTCGCCGATAACATTCCGGCGCCGGGGTTGGAAAAACGGGTCTATCGCAGGGACACCCTGGTGGTGCTGGTGCCGCGAGGGCATCCACTGGCCGAACGCAAGGCAGTCGCCCTGGCCGAGACACTGGGCTACGATTACGTTGCCTTGAACCAGGGCAGCTCACTGTTCCGCCGAATCAGCGAAGCCGCCGCGGCAACCGGCCAACGGCTGCGGGTGCGCATCCAGGTCAGCAGTTTCGACGGTATCTGCCGCATGATCGAAGCCGGGCTGGGAATCGGCATCCTGCCGCTGGGCGCCGTGCACCCTGCCTCGCTGGGTACCACGCTCACCGCCGTTGCGCTGGTCGATGCCTGGGCGTCGAGAACCTTGTACGTTGGCGTCGCGACTGAAGCGAAACTGTCCCCCGAAGCCGCCAACCTGTTCAACTACCTGGCGGGCCTCGCCTGAGCAGCCAGTGACCGTTCCGGGTCGGCGCTGCTTGCGGTTTGCCTGGCGGTGCAAGGCCGGTTTTACTCGGTCACCAACTCCCCGCCCAGGTATTGCTCGTCCGTCACAGGCTCCATCCAGTCGGTGTTCTTGCCGTCGACCGTTTCGGTGACGGCGAAGTGCGACATTGCCGTGGTCGCGGCGGCGCCATGCCAATGGCGCTTGCCACAGGCGCACGAAACCACGTCACCTGCGCGAATTTCGGTGCGCGGGCCGCCTTCACACTGGGTCCAGCCCACCCCGGTGAGTACGACCAGTGTCTGACCCATCGGGTGTGCGTGCCAAAAGGTACGCGCCGATGGCTCGAACGTCACGATTGCACCCGTTGCCCGGCCAGGCGCCGTTGCCTGGAACATATGGTCGATACGCACGGCACCGGTAAACCAGGTATCAGGGCCTTTGATCGAGGGTTTGCTACCGCTGCGGATGATGGTCTGGTTGGAACTGCTCATGAATACTCACTCTGATTCGTGGAGGCTTGGCCGTGGACAGGGCCAATTGGCTGCCGTGCGAAGCACTGTAGTGCTTCCGGCATAGACCGACTAGGTGGCAAAATAGGGATAAACTTATGCACAGGTGAATCAATGCCCGGTACCGATCTGAACAGTCTTGTTGCCCTGCTGACCGTGGCACGGGAGCGAAGCTTCACCAGGGCAGCCATTCAGTTGGGTGTTTCCCAGTCGAGCCTGAGCAGAACCGTGACCGCGCTGGAATCCAGGCTGGGAACGCTGCTGCTTGCGCGTACCACAAGGAGCGTGTCACCCACCGAAGCCGGCCAGCGCCTGCTGGACCAGGTGGCGCCCAAGCTGGAGGAAATCGACGCGCAGCTGCTCGCCATGGCCGAGCTCCGTGAAAAACCGGTGGGCACCGTGCGGATATCGGCCACCGACTACGCCGCGAACCAGTACGTCTGGCCAAAGCTGCAGGGGTTGCTGGTCGAACACCCCGAGCTGCATATCGAGCTGATCAACGACTACGGCCTGTTGGACATCGTGGCGCAGCGTTTCGATATTGGCGTGCGGTTGGGGGACCAGGTACAGAAAGACATGATTGCCGTGCGTATAGCACCGGATGAAACCCTGGCTGTCGTTGGCTCGCCGTCCTACCTGCAGAACAGGCCAGCGCCCGTCCAGCCTCAGGACCTGACCACTCACAACTGCATCAATCTGAGGTTACCCACCAGGGATTCGCTCATGACCTGGGAACTGAGCAAGGGTAACGAGCGCATGGACGTGAAGGTGAACGGCCAATTGGTGTTCAACAACTCGTACCAGATGCTGGATGCCGCCCTGAAAGGCTTTGGCCTGGCGTACCTGCCCAAGGCGCTGGTGGAAGCACACGTGCAGGCAGGACGGCTGTGCTGGGTACTCGAGGACTGGTTTCCGACCTTTACCGGGCACCACGCTTATTATGCGACCCGTCGCCAGTCGTCATTGGCGGTACGCTTGGTCATCGCTGCCCTGCGCGCCAATTAGGTAGCTGTGGCGCGACCGCTTGCTTCCTGCCTTGTGAAATGGGCACTGCGCAATGTCAAGTATAGCGGCGGTGCCTGCTTCCGAGCTTGAGCCCGGTCCTGCAAAGGGGGCGGCACCCTATCGGCAGACGCCATAAAAATCCCGAATCTTCTGCGTGAAAAGGGGTCGACTTCATAAGGTTGTTCAACCCCCGCGCCACGGGAGGCGCCCATGCCACACTCGCCCAGCAAGTCCGGTGTTGTCCTGTTGCCCGGCGCCACACCGACCCCCGAGCACGAGCGCGTGGTTCAGCAAGCCTTGGCGGTGCGCATTGCCGCCTTGCTGGGCACGCGTTTTGTACAGGACGATGAACGTCAGGCCATGGCGGGCCAGCCGCTGTACTACCTACCCGCAACCACCTTGATCGACCCGGCCGATTGCAGCCAACGCCACGGCATCCAGTGCATCGACGACTTTTTCGGTGGGCTGGTCAGCCAACCCTTCATGGCCACCAAGGCCATTTCCCATCCCCGTGTACCGGGCGGAAGTTGCCCCGCAAGCTGGGCCGACGCCTTCGCCGAAGAGGCTGGCGATGCCTTGCTTGATGGCTATACCGTGTTCAGCCTGGCCGATGCGCGTCAGGCCGCGGGCCTGCTGCTCAAGGACGCACCCTTGCGGCTCAAGCCCGTGCGCGCCACTGCCGGGCGCGGCCAGACCATTATTCGCGACATTCAGGAGCTGGACCTGGTGCTCCCCCATCTGGACGAGGACGAGATCAAGGTATGGGGGTTGGTGCTTGAACAGAACCTTACGGAAGTGCGTACCTACAGCGTCGGCCAGGTACAGGTCGGCGGCCTGATGGCCTCCTACTACGGCACCCAGCAATTGACCGAAGACCACCGGGGCGAACTGGTGTACGGCGGTTCGCAACTGGTGGTAGTACGCGGCGGCTACGACCGGCTGCTGGCCCTGGAGCTGGATGATGACACTCGCCATGCCGTGACCCAGGCGCGCCGTTATGAGCAGGCGGCCTTGAACGCCCTTCCCGGTTTCATCGCCTCGCGGCGCAACTACGATGTGGCACGCGGCCTGGATCACCAAGGCCAGGTGCGCAGCGGCGTGCTGGAGCAGTCCTGGCGAGTGGGTGGCGCCAGCAGCGCCGAGGTGCTTGCCCTGCAGGCCTTTGCCGCCGACCCGGCGCTGGACTGCGTGCAGGCGTCTACCCATGAAGTCTTCGATAACAGCCCCATACCGGCTGACGCCACCCTGTTCTATCAAGGCGACGACAGTGAGCTGGGGCGCCTGAGCAAATATGCAAGGATCCGCGACTATGAGCATCCGTAGCGAAGCCCTCGACATTCAGGTAGACGGCGAAACCATCGCCGGTACGCTACTGACGCCAGGCAGCAAGGTGCCCGGCATACTGTTCGTCCACGGTTGGGGCGGCAGCCAACAGCGCGACCTGGCCCGGGCGAAGAACATCACCGGCCTGGGCTGCGTGTGCATGACCTTCGATCTGCGCGGCCACGAGAAAACCGAAAGCCAGCGCCAGAGCGTGACGCGCGAACAGAACCTGGACGACCTGCTGGCCGCCTATGACCTGCTGGCCAGCCAGCCCGCGGTGGACAACGGCGCCATCACGGTGATCGGCAGTAGCTACGGGGGTTATCTGGCAGCCATCCTGACCCGCCTGCGCCCGGTGCGCTGGTTGGCCTTGCGGGTGCCGGCGCTGTACTGGGACAACGAGTGGAACGTACCGAAGTTCGCCCTGGACCGGGCCGGTTTGCAACAGTACCGCCGCGAACACCTGGGGCCCGCGGACAACCGCGCCCTGGCGGCGTGTGCGGAATTTGAAGGGGATGTGCTGCTGGTGGAATCGGAGCAAGACGACTACGTGCCCCATACCACCCTGATGAGTTACCGCTCGGCGTTCATCAACGCCCATTCGATGACCCATCGCATCGTCGACGGTGCCGACCATGCCTTGTCCACCGATGCCAATCAGAAAGCCTACAGCGCGATATTGACCCAATGGGTCAGCGAGATGGTGGTTCGCGAACGGCTGGACAACTACCCGCACCATTCACCACGCTATTCCTGACGTTCAGGCGCCCTCGCCCGCTGCCTTGATGCTGCTGGCCTGCTGGCCGACGACTTCGTGAACCTGGGCGCGCTCGATGCGGGCATGTTCGCGCTGGTATTCGTCAAACGACAGACCGCGGCGGCTCAGGGCTTCCAGGGCCAGTTCATGCTGTTCCTCGGCGCTGTAGGGACGGTCTTCGGGATGGCTGGTGGCGCAGCCGGCCAGTGTAGCGGTGGCGATCAACAGCGCCAGGGCGATTGCTTTGTTCATCAGGGGCCTCCTGCACCGTGGGTGCTCTGGGGAGTGATTCGATGAACAAAGGTTAAGGGTTTGGGGGGTGGAGTAATAAATCATCCCTCGTGATAGTGGGTATTGGCGTGAAGGATCACACAAGTGTGTGCCAGGCATGACCGGCCATGCACCTGGCGGCCTTGATACGGTTCCAAGCCGGAAAAGCAAGGCGGTCAAGGTAATCTCACAGACATAACTGGCCCGAAACAAACGTTGGAGCAGAGCTTGCTCGCGAAGCGCCGCGCGGGCGGCGCACGGTCTCAAGGGCGCCGGAAAAACCCAAGCCATGCACCTGGCCGCCCTGACCCGATCCCAAGCCAAACCAACAAGGCGGACCAGGCAATGGCACAGACATAACTGGCCCGAAACAGATGTAGGAGCGGGCTTGCTCGCGAAGCGCCGCGCGGGCGGCGCACGGTCTCAAGGGCGCCGGAAAAACCCAAGCCATGCACCTAGAGGCCCTGACCCAATCTCAAGCCAGACAAACAAGGCGGTCCAGGCAATGGCACAGACATAACTGGCCCGAAACAGATGTAGGAGCGGGCTTGCTCGCGAAGCGCCGCGCGGGCGGCGCACGGTCGCAAGAGCGCTACAACACCATCGACTAGCGCTTGGTGGCCATGATGAGATCCCAGCGGGGCCCCCAAAAGCCTGTCATGAAATCGCATCAGGGCCGCCAGGTGCATGGCTTTGGTTTAATGGCGCTCTTGCGACCGTGCGCCGCCCGCGCGGCGCTTCGCGAGCAAGCTCTGCTCCTACATCTGTTTCGGGCCAGTTACGCCTGTGCCATTGCCTGGTCCGCCTTGATTGTCCGCCTGGAGATTGGGTCAGGGCCGCCAGGTGCATGCCTTGGTTTTTTCGGCGCCCTTGAGACCGTGCGCCGCCCGCGCGGCGCTTCGCGAGCAAGCCCGCTCCTACATCTGTTTCGGGCCAATTATGTCTGTGGGATTACCTGGACCGCCTTGTTTGTTTGGCTTGGGATTGGGTCAGGGCCGCCAGGCGCATGGCTTGATGCTTCTGGCGCCCTTGCGACCGTGCGCCGCCCGCGCGGCGCGGCCCTGACCCAATCTCCAGGCGGACAATCAAGGCGGACCAGGCAATGGCACAGACATAACTGGCCCGAAACAAACGTTGGAGCAGAGCTTGCTCGCGAAGCGCCGCGCGGGCGGCGCACGGTCT
>Ga0105251_10000067_pt1 | contig 99481 bp, 89 predicted proteins | sample KBSS64metaG_FD_80424 | JGI IMG/M metagenome (GOLD analysis project Ga0105251, IMG submission 80424) | Switchgrass rhizosphere microbial communities from Kellogg Biological Station, Michigan, USA - KBS S6-4 metaG | ecosystem: Host-associated > Plants > Roots > Rhizosphere > Soil | place...
CCGCGGCGTCGACGTCGCCGCCGCGCGCCATGCGCTGCGCCGGCTCCAGCGCCGCGCCGGCCGCGCGCGCGTCGGCGATGCTCAGCAACGCCGGCAACGGCGCGTAGTCGACCACCGCCAGCCGCGCCGCCCGGCGCGCCGCGGCATGGCTGTCGGCGGCCACCACGAACAGCGGCTGCCCGTGGTAGAGCACCGTGTCGCCGGCGAACAGCGGGTCGTCGTGCGCCACCGGCGCGACGTTGTTCTCGCCGGGGATGTCGGCGGCGGCGAACACCGCCACCACGCCGGGCGCGGCACGCACCGGGTCCAGGTCCAGCCGCAGCACGCGCGCATGCGCCTGCGCGCTCAGGCCGAAGGCCAGATGCAGCAGGCCGGGCGGCTCCGGCAGGTCGTCGATGTAGCGCGCCTGGCCGCTGACGTGGCCGTGCGCGCTGTCGTGGCGCAGCGATCGGTGCACCTGCGGCGCGGCGGCGTCGAGCGGCATGCCGTCAGCCATCGGCCAGCTCCGGCGCCAGCACCGACAAGGGCTCGCGCGGATGCTGCTGCGCCAGCCACAGCCGTTGCAGCAGGTTCGCGGCGACCGCCAGGCGGTAGTCGGCCGAGCCGCGCACGTCGCTGAGCGGGCTGAAGTCCTGCGCCAGCGCGGCGCCGGCCGCGGCGACCGTGGCCGCGCTCCACGGCTGCCCGAGCAGGGCCCGCTCGGCGGCGTGCGCGCGCTGCGGGATGCCGGCCATGCCGCCGAAGGCGATGCGCGCCTGCGCCACCGTGCCGTCGGCGATCTCCAGCGCGAAGGCGCCGCAGACCGCGGAAATGTCGCTGTCGAAGCGTTTGCTGAGCTTGTCCGCCCGGTACAGGGTGCCCGCGCGCGGACGCGGCACGTACACGCTTTCGACGAACTCGCCGGGCATCCGCGCCTGCCGGCCATAGGCCAGGAAGAACGCCTCCAGCGGCAGCGTGCGCCGGGTCGCGCCGCGGCGCAGGGTCAGGGTGGCGCCGAGCGCGATCAGCGCCGGCGGCATGTCGCCGATCGGCGAGCCGTTGGCGATGTTGCCGCCGATGGTGCCGGCGTTGCGCACCTGGGTGCCGCCGATGCGCCGCAGCAACTGCCCCAGCGCCGGATGCAGCGCGGCCAGCGCCGGCTGCGCCTCGCTGTAGCGCACGCAGGCGCCGAGGCTCAGTCCGTCCGGCGTCTCGCGCAGTTCGCGCAACTCGGGGATGTCGCCGATGAACACCACATCGTCGAGCACGCGTTGCTGCTTGGTGACCCACAGGCCGACGTCGGTGGCGCCGGCGACCAGACGCGCCTCGGGCCGTTCCAGCAGCAAGGCCGCCAGCGCGTCGGCGCTGCGCGGCGCGGTGCCGCGGCGCATGCGGCCGGCGTGCGGATCGTCATGGCGGTGGGTCAGCGTGGTGTCGCGACGCAGCGCGCGCAGCGCGGCCACGGTGGCCGCATCGTCGCGCGGCACGGCCGGCACCGCCGCGCCGGCCTGCAGGATCGGGCCGTAGCCGGTGCAGCGGCACAGGTTGCCGGCCAGCACGTCGGTCAGCGCGGCATCGGTGCCCAGCGCGCCGATGCTGCGCGCGTACAGCGACATCACGAAGCCGGGCGTGCAGAAGCCGCACTGCGTGCCATGGCACTGCATCAGTTGCTCCTGCACCGGGTGCAGCGCCGCGCCGGCGCCCAGGCTCTCCACGGTGAGCAACGCCTTGCCGTCGAGCATGGGCACGAACAGGATGCAGGCGTTGAGCGCGCGCCAGCGCACCCGCTCGGCGCCGTCGGCGCCGTCCAGTTCGCCGACCAGCACGGTGCAGGCGCCGCAATCGCCTTCGGCGCAGCCTTCCTTGGTGCCGGTGCGGCCGAGCCGGCAACGCAGCAACTCGAGCACGCTGGCGGTCGGGTCCACCGCCTCCAGCGTCTGCACCTGGCCATCGAGCAGGAATCGCACCGCGTCCATGCTCAACTGCCCCGGTAGGTGGAATAGCCGAACGGCGAAACCAGTAGCGGCACGTGGTAGTGCCCGGCGGCGGTCATCCCGAACACGATCGGCACCACCTCCAGGAACGGCGGCTCCGGCAACGCCACGCCCTGGCCGCGGAAATAGTCGGCCACGGCGAATTCCAGGCGGTACGTGCCGGCAGCGAGGATCAGCGTGCGCAGCGCCGGACAGCGCCCATCGGCATCGGTGAGGCCGTCGTGCAGCACGCGCTCGCCGGCGCACAGGCGTACCGCCATGTCCGCCGCGGGCACGCCGCGGCTCAGGTCCAGCACATGGGTCGAGAGCGTGCTCATCCCGCGCGTTGCTCCAGTTGCGGCAGCGGCCATTGGCCGACGAATTCGGGTTCGGCGTAACTCATGTAGTCCGCCACGATCGCCTCGCGGTCGTCCAGGAACAGTTGGTCGGCCACCGCCTTCACCAGGCGCGGCAGCGCATGCCGCAGTCCGGACAGGGCCGCCGCCGACAGCCCCAGGCTCAGCAGCGCCGAGTAGTTGAAGGCGAACAGGCCGTGCAGCAGTACCGCATGCTGCGGCGTGCGCGGCTGCAACTCGAACCCCGGCCCCAGGTAGGGATGCGCGTCGAGCAGCGGCACCGCCTGCGCCGGCGGCGGCCGGTAACGGTCGGACCAGCGGGCGATGCCGTCTGCCACCGCCGCCAGCTCCGGGCGCAACGCCGGGTCGGTGACCAGGCCGGTGGACAGCACCACGAAGTCGAAGCGCTCGCAGCCGTGCGGCGTGGTCACCGCCACCCCGTCGCCGTCCGCGGCCACCCGCTGCCACGGGCTGCCCAGGTGCAGGCGGAAGTTGGGCCAGGCCGCGGCGCGTTCGAAGGTGTCGTTGGTCGGCGGCTGGTTGTGGTCGAAGAACCGCGCCATCATCGCGTACTTGTCCGCATCCGGCAGCGCGGCGAAGCGCGGGATGATGCCGCTGCGCTCCATGTGCCGGATCGGATTGATCCGCGGCAAGGCGTCGCGGCGCACGAACACGTGCACTTCGCCGACACCGGCGGCCAGCGCGTAGTGGGCGTTGTCGAACGCCGAGGCGCCGCCGCCGAGGATGCCGATGCGCCGCCCGGCCAGCGCCGCGTAGTCGATCGGCTCGGAGGTGTGCGCGTAGCGCTGCCGCGGCAGGGTCCGCGCCACCAGCGGCGGCACGTGCCATTGCCCGCCGCCCTGGATCCCGGTCGCCAGCACCACCTTGCGCGCCAGCAGGCGGTCGCCGCCGGCCAGGTGCAGGCGGTGCAGGCGCTGCGCCGGCAACGGTTCGATGCGCAGCAGCCGCGCCTGGTTGCGCACCGGCAGGGCCAGCACCTCGCGGTACCAGCGCAGGTAGTCCATCCAGTCGGAGCGCGGAATCTTGCCCAGCGCGTCCCAGGCCGCGGCGCCGTGCCTGGCCTCCCAGTACGCGCGGAAGGTCAGCGACGGCATGCCGAAATCCAGCGCGCTCAGTTCCTTCGGGGTGCGCAGGGTGACCATGCGCGCATAGGTGACCCACGGCCCCTCCTGGCCCGCCGGGTTCTCGTCGATCACCAGCAGGTTGGACACGCGCTCGCGGATCAGCCCGAACGCCGCGCCCAGGCCGCTCTGGCCGCCGCCGACCACCACCACGTCGTAGACATGGCCGTCGGCATGGCGCGGCGTGCGGGTCCAGTCGGGGCCGCCGAGGCCGAGCCGTTGCAGGTCGCGCGCCACCTCCGCGGCCAGCGCCTGCAAACCGTCGCGCGCCGCGCTCATGCCAGCGCCTCCAGCCGCAGCCGCACGATCTGCCCGATCTCGGCGAGCGCGGTGGCGATCTCGTGTTCGCGCGTGTTGCCGAGCCGGGCCTGCATCGCCGCCAGGATCCCGGCCCTGTCGGTCAGGCGCACGCAGATCACGAACGGGAAGCCGAAGCGTTCCCGGTAGGCGGCGTTGAGCGCGTGGAAGCGGGCGAATTCCTCGGCGCTGAGACTGTCCAGCCCGGCATGCGCCTGTTCGGCCGCCGAGGCGGCGGTCAGCCCGGCGCCGAGCGCGGCCTTGCCGGCCAGCTCCGGATGCGCGCGGATCAGCGCCAGTTGTTCGTCGGGGCTGGCCGCATGCAGCACCTGCAGCAGGCCGGCGTGCAGGTCGGCGAACGGACGCTGCGCCGCGGCCCGCTCGACCACCCACGGCGAATGCTCGAACAGCGTGCGCAGCCGCGCCACGAAATCCGCCGCCGGCAAGGCGTTCCAGTCGGCCGGGCTCATGCGTGGTCTCCTTCCAGCGAGACGTGCGCCGACACCACCTTCCAGCCGTCGGCGAAGCGGACCCAGCTCTGGCTCTGGCGGCCGCGCCGGGTCGAGCCGTCACGGAAGAACTCGGCGTCGGCGGTGGCGAAATCGGCGCCGTAGGCGACGAGTTGCACCCGCCCCAGCCGCCGCGGCGGCGAGCCACCGCGCGCGCGGCGGAACGCACGGATGGCCTCGGCGCCGTACAGCACCTCGCCGATGCCGTAGCGCACCGTGGTCGGCGCATCGTGGAACAGGCGGTCCAGCGCGGCCACGTCGTCGTCCATCAGCGCGCGCTCGTAGGCGGCGAACGCCGCCCGCACCTCGGCCAGCACCTCGGGCGCATCGATGATCATGCCGGATGCACCTGCTGCCAATGGCGGGCGATGTCGATGCGCCGCGCGATCCAGGCCTGGCCGCTGGCCAGCGCGTGGTCGACGAAACGCGCCAGCGCCAGCGCGCGCGCCGGGCGCCCGGCGATGCGCCCGTGCAGGCCCACCGACATCATCCGCCCGCCTTCGGCGCACAACTGCTCGAAGCCGTCGCGCAGGTAGCGGAAGAACGGTTCGCCGTCGGCGAAGCCGTTGTAGGCGACGAACTTCATGTCGTTGGCGTCCAGCGTGTAAGGCACCACCAGTTGCGCGCGGCCGTGGCGGCGGTCGTAGTACGGCAGGTCGTCGGCATAGCTGTCGGCGTCGTAGACGAAGCCGCCCTCCTCGGCCACCAGCCGCGCGGTGTTCGGGCTGCTGCGGCCCTGGTACCAGCCCAGCGGGCGCGCGCCGGTGACCTGCGCATGCAACGCGACCGCCGCGGCGATGTGCGCGCGCTCGGTCGCTTCCGGCACGTGCTGGTAGTCGATCCAGCGCAGGCCGTGGCTGGCGATCTCCCACTGCGCGTCCTGCATCGCCCGCACCGCCGCGGGGTTGGCGGCCAACGCCTGCGCCACGCCGAACACCGTCACCGGCACGCCGCGCGCGGCGAACAGCCGGTGCAGCCGCCAGAACCCGGCGCGGCTGCCGTATTCGTACAGGCTCTCCATCGCCATCGCGCGCGCGCCCGGGTGGCTCTGCGCGCCCACCATCTCCGACAGGAACGCCTCGGAGCCGGCATCGCCGTTGAGCACGCTGTGCTCCGCGCCCTCCTCGTAGTTGACCACGAACTGCAGCGCCACCCGCGCGCCGCCCGGCCATTGCGGGTCCGGCGGCCGCGCGCCGTAGCCGACCAGATCGCGCGCCGCGCTCACGCCTGCGCTCCGTCCGCGTGCCAGGCCGCCAACGCCGCGTCCACGCCGGCGCCGGGCGCGCAGGCATGGCCTTCGGCGCGCAGCACCGCTTCCAGCGCGCCGAGGGTGATCAGCACCTTGTGCTTCATCGCGTTGTAGCCCATCGCGCCGATCCGCCACAGCTTGCCCTGCAGCGGCCCGAACGCGGTGCCGATCTCGATCTCGAAATCCTCGCGCAGGCGCCGCCGCACGGCCTCGCCGTCGATGCCGGCGGGGATCGCCACGCCGGTGACGTTGCTCATGCGGTAGCGGTCGTCGCCGAACACCTGCAGGCCCATCGCGCGCACCCCGGCGGCGACCGCGCGCCCGGCCGCGGCGTGGCGGGCGAAGCGCGCCGGCAGCCCTTCCTGCAGCGCCACGCGCGCGCATTCGCGCGCCGCGTACAGCATGCTGGTGGCCTCGGTGTGATGGTTCAGGCGCTTGTCGGACCAGTAGTCCATGATCATCGCCAGGTCGAAATAGTTCGAGCCGATGCGCACGCCGGCGCCGTTGGCGATGTCGTCGCGGACGATGCCGCGTTCGACGTGGCGGCGCGCGAAGATCGCCTCGGCCGCGCGCGCGGACACGGTGATCGGCGCCGAGCCGGACGGCCCGCCCAGGCATTTCTGCAGACCGCCGGTGACCACGTCCACGCCCCAGGCATCGCTGGCGATCGGCATGCCGCCGATGGTCGCGGTGGCATCGACATAGGACAACGCGCCGGCGGCGCGGCACAGCGCGCCGAGCCCGTCCAGCGGCTGCGCCATCGTGGTCGAGGTGTCGCCGTGCACGCAGGCGACCAGCTTCGGCGCGAAGCGCTCGATCGCATCGGCCACCGCGTCCATCGGCACGACCTCGCCCCACGGCGCCTCTACGTTCTCGACCACGGCGCCGATGCGGCCGAGGATCTCGCCCAGCAGCAGACCGAAGCGGCCGAAGTTCAGCACCAGCACGCGGTCGCCCGGCGCCACCAGCGACACCAGCGCCGCCTCGATGCCGGCGCGCGCGGTGCCGTCGACCAGGAAGGTCCAGTGGTTCCCGGTCCCGAACAGCGGCCGGTACAGCGCCATCACCTGGTTCATGTAGCCGGTCATTTCCGGATCGAACTGGCCGAGCAGGTCGGCCGACATCGCGCGCAGCACGCGTGGGTGCGCGTTGACCGGGCCCGGCCCCATCAGCAGGCGCTGCGGCGGATCGATTTCGCCGAACAGGTCGGCAGGCAGCGGCTCAACGGACAAACGTCTCTCCCAGTGCATCGATGAAGTGCAGCATCGCCGCCACTGCCAGGTCGGCGTCGGCGGGATCCACGTGTTCGGCCGGGTGGTGACTGACGCCGCCGGCGCAGCGCAGGAACAGCATCGCGGTCGGGCACAGCGCGGCCATCACCATCGCATCGTGGCCGGCGCCGGACACCAGCCGCCGCGGCACGATGCCCTGCGCGGCGATCGCCGTTTCCAGCGCGGCGACCAGGCGCGGATCGCAGGGACTGGCCGACAGGTCCTGCAGGCACCGCAGCTCCAGTTGCACGCCGCGCGCCGCGGCGATGGCCTGTAGTCGCCGTTCGATCGCCACCGCCGCGCCATCGCGGGTGGCGTCGTCGCCGGCGCGCACGTCGATCGAGAACTCGACCCGCCCCGGCACCACGTTGACCGCGCCCGGCGCCACCTGCAGCCGTCCGACCGTGGCCACCAGGTCGGGGCTGCCGGCGCGCGCCACCGCTTCCACCGCCAGCACGCACTCGGCGGCGGCGGCCAGCGCATCGGCGCGCAGGTCCATGCGCGTGGTGCCGGCATGTCCGGCACGGCCGCCGAGCACCGCGCGGTAGCGGCGCTGCGCGGCGATGCCGGTAACCGCGCCCAGCGGCAGGCCCTCGGCCTCCAGCACCGGGCCCTGTTCGATGTGCGCTTCCAGGTAGGCCAGCACGCTGCCGGGCGCGCGCGCCGCGGAAGGCAAGGCGTGCACGTGCAGACCCCAGGCGGACAGGGCGTCGGCCAACGCCACTCCATCGTGGTCGACCACCTGCAGCGCCGCCGGGTCCAGGGTGCCGGCCACGGCGCGGCTGCTCAGCATCGACGCGGGAAAGCGCGAGCCTTCCTCGTCGCCGAACCCGAGCACCTCGATCGCGAACGGCAGGCGCCGCCCCCGCGCATGCAGGGCGGCCACGCATTCGATGCCGAGCATGACCCCGAGCGGCCCGTCGTAGCGGCCGGCATCGCGCACGCTGTCCAGGTGGCTGCCGATCAGCAGCGCCGGCGCCTGCGCCATGGCCCCTTCGTAGCGCCCGACCAGATTGCCGGCCGGATCGATGCGCGGCTGCAACCCCGCGTCGTCCATCCACCCGCTCACCGCCTCCAGCGTGGCGCGGTGCGCCGGGCTCAGCCAGCCGCGGAACAGGCCCTCGGCGGTGTCGCTGTAGGGCGGCACGCCCAGCACATCGCAGCGGGTCACCGCGCGCAGGCCCGCGCTCGCCGCCGGCGTCGCCACGGCCGGGGCTGGCGCGGGCGCATTGGAGGTGGGAAGGACGTGGCTGGCGAACATGGCGCGGTCACGAAGGAAGGAGGGGCAGACGCTGGCGCCCGGATTGATGCCAAAAATCCATTTGATTCAATGGATTGGATAGGAAATCAGCGATTTTTGCGGGTCCCAGGCACTATACGAAGCACCACGAATGCAGGCAAACGCCGTTTTCGCGCGGACGCATTGCAAAAAATGCAACGCAAGCGGATGGCGTCTCCCGCGGGGCCATCGCTGGCGGTGCGGGCGAAAGCCTCGTGCACCTGACTTCGCGCGTCGCTTTCGCGCCGCACCCTCACCCCTAACCCCTCTCCCGGTGGGAGAGGGGCTCGGCTGTTCCCTTCTCCCCTCGGGAGAAGGTGCCCGAAGGGCGGATGAGGGTACGGGCGCAGCCTCGTGCACCCAGACTCCGCGAGTCGCCTTCGCGCCGGACCCTCACCCCAACCCCTCTCCCGGTGGGAGAGGGGCTCGGCTGTTCCCTTCTCCCCTCGGAAGAAGGTGCCCGAAGGGCGGATGAGGGTACGGGCGCAGCCTCGCATGGACAAATCGGCGCAGCGCTTCGCGCACCGTACCCGCCCCGACCGCCAATGCCCTACACCGCCAAGTCACAGGCAAGCCGCGCTGCGACGCGCGCTACGCGCTACGCCCCGGGCGCGGCTCCAGGATCGTTTCCACCCGCGGCGCCAAGGCCTTGAGCATGGTCTGCGCGGCCCGCGACAGTTGCCGCTGCGGAGCCACGCACAAGGACAGGGTCATCGGCTTGGCCAGGCCGGCGCGCAACGGCACGAAGGCCAGGCGCCCCTCGGCCAGGTCCGGCAGCACGTCCAGTTGCGACAGCAGCCCCACGCCCACGCCCTGCCGCACCAGCGCGCGCAACGCCCGCACGTCGTTGCAGCGGATGCAGCGGCGGGTGTCGATGTGCTGGCGCTGGTAGACCACCTTGGCATGCTCGTTGACGATCAGCGGCGCGGCCGGCAGCAGCAGACGGTACTCGTCGATCACCTCGGTCAGTTGCAGGCTGCCCCGGGCGCTGAGCGGATGCCCCGGCGGCATGCAGATGCCCAGCGGGATCTCGGCGAAGGCGACCACGTCCAGGTCGATGCCGCTGACCGGGTCCAGCAGCAGGCCGAAATCCACCTCCGCGGCGATGACCTTGTCGGCGACCTTCTGGTTGTCCTCGCTCTGCAGGCTGAAGGTGATGCCCGGATGCGCCTCCAGCAGTTGCGCCACCGCTTCGATCACGATGCCGTCGCCGAGCGCGTCGATCATCGCGATGTCGACGTGGCCGCGGCGCAGTCCCTTGAGTTCGTCGAACTGCTCCAGCGTGCGCCGATAGCTCTTCTCCCAGCGCCGTGCGTCCACCAGCAGCAGTTCGCCGGCGCTGGTCAGGCGCAGCCCGCCCGGCAGCCGCTCGAACAACTGCACGCCCAGTTCCTGCTCGGCCTTGAGGATCTGCCGGTCGATCGCCGAGGCGGAGACATGCAGGGCTTCGGCGGCGCGGCGGATGCTGCGCCAATGCGCCACTTCCATGAAATAGCGGGTGAAGCGGGAAAACGTCAGCATGGCGGCAGCAGGGGTCCTGTCGGGGCCGGGCGCGCGGCACAGCGCGCGGCGGCATGCGCGTCCATAGTACGGAAGCGCGCCGCGGCCGCGGGCATCGCGCCAGCGATCGCGGCCGGCACGGCTCAGTGCGCGCATGGATCGAAATGGGCCGCCCACGACGCCGGCGACGCGGCGGCTACCACCCGGCCACCGCGCCGTCGCTGCGCGGATCGCTGGCGCCGCTCAGGGTGCCGTCGGCCTCGCGTACCAATGCGCCGGCGTGGCCCATCACCGCGGTGAACGGCGGCAGCCGTTCCACCACATGGCCGGCCTCGCGCAATGCCTGCACCACGGCAGGGTCGAACCGGTCTTCGAGCTTCAGCGAGGTGCTGTCCTCGCCCCAGGTGCGGCCGAGCAGCCAGCGCGGGGCGCTGACCGCCTGCTGCAACGGCATGCCGAAGCGCGCGTAGCGGCTGAACACCGCCGCCTGGGTCTGCGGCTGGCCCTCCCCGCCCATGGTGCCGTAGACCATCAGCCGGCCGTCGTCGAACCGCGCCAGCGCCGGATTGAGCGTGTGGAACGGCTTGCGCCCCGGCGCCAGCGCGTTCCAGCCGTCGGTGGCCAGGCGGAAGCTGCAGCCGCGGTTCTGCCAGACGATGCCGCTATGCGGCAGCACCAGCCCCGAGCCGAACTCGAAATACGTGGACTGGATGCAACTGACCGCGCGGCCGGCGCCGTCGATCGCGCCGAACCAGACGGTGTCGCCGGCGTGCGCGGGCTGCGGCCACGGCAGCGCGCGCGCCGGGTCGATGCGCGCGGCCATGGCGTCGAGCGCGGCGGCGTCGTCCAGCAGCGCCTGCGCGTCCAGGGTCATCCAGGCCGGGTCGCCGACATGCGCGTCGCGCACCAGGAACGCCTGCTTGGTCGCCTCGACCAGGCCATGCACGTGCGCGTAGCCATCGGCGCCGGCCACGTCCAGGCGATCGAACAGGGCCAGGATCAGCAGCGAGGCCAGGCCCTGGGTGGGCGGGGCATGGTTGTACAGGCGCGCGCCGCGGATCGCCACCGACAACGGCGACCCGGCCTCGGCCTGGTGCGCGGCCAGGTCGGCGGCGCGCAGCGGGCTGCCCAGCGCCTGCAGATCCGCGGCGATCTGCGCGGCCAGCGCGCCGCGGTAGAAATCGTCCAGGCCGGCCTCGGCCAGGCGCCGCAGGGTCGCGGCCAACCGCGGCTGGCGCAGCAGCGCGCCTTCGCGCAGCGGCCGCCCGTCGGGCTCGAAGATCGCGGCGTAGGCGCCTGGCTGGGCGCGCAGTTCGGCGCCCTTGCTCGCGGCGACGTCGGCGCCGCCGAGGGTCACCGGCACGCCGGCGTCGGCATGGGCGATGGCCTCTTCCAGCAGCCGCGCCAGCGGCAGGCGTCCGCCGCCCTGGCGCAGCGCCAGCGCCCAGCCGGACACGGTGCCGGCGACGGTGTTGGCCGCGCCCGGACCGCGCCAGGGAATCGCGCTCTGGCCGGCATAGTGCGCCAGCGTGGCCGCCTGCGCGGCGCGGCCGCAGGCGTCGATCGCATGCACGCGTCCGTCGGGCTCGGCGACCAGCCAGAAGCCGTCGCCGCCGATGCCGGTCATGTGCGGATACACCACCGCCAGGCACGCCGCGGTCGCCACCGCCGCTTCCACCGCGGTGCCGCCGTCGCGCAGCACGTCGCGGCCGGCCTGCGCAGCCAGATGGTGCGGCGCGACCACCATGCCGCGCCGGGAACGCAAGGTCTGCAGCATCAGCGCGGCTCCGGCGGCGGGGTGGAACCGATCAGGCCATCGCGCTCCAGTTGCGCGGCGAGCGCGAACAGGCGGTCCTCGCGTCCCGGCGCGGCGATCAGTTGCACGCCCAGCGGCAACCGCCCCGGGCGATACAGCGGCGCGGCCAGCACCGGGCAGCGCGCCAGGCCCAGCGGCTGGGTGAACACACCGAGGTTGGCGCGCGCCGACACCACCACGCCGTCGATGAGGATCGTGTCCTGGTCGGCGCGCGGCGCCACGCACGGCGTGGCCGGCGCCAGCAGCACGTCCACCTCGTCCCATAGCCGTTGCATCGCCGTGGCGAACCAGTCGCCGAACCTGTGCGCATCGGCGATCGCCGCCGCCGGCAAGTGCAGGCCGGCGAGCAAGCGATCGCGCGTGGCCGGATCGAAGCGCGCGCCGTCCGTCGCCAGCGCCTGGCGATGGCGGTAGCCGCCTTCGGCGGCGGTCAGCACGAACGCCGCCGCGCGCGCGCGTTCGGCCTGCGGCAGCTCGCGCAGCGCGCCGCCGCCGAGCGCGGCGTGCAGCGCGGCCAGGCCGGCCTCCAGCTCCGGATCGAGATTGCGCTGGAACCAGCCGCCCAGCCGCGCCACGCGCAGCGCGGCGGTCTCCACCGCGGGGAGCGACTGTCCGCGCATCGCCGCGTACACCGCGCGCAGGTCCGCCACCGTGGTCGCGAACGGCCCCACCGTGTCGAAGGCGTCGACGAACGGAAACACCCCGTCCAGGTCCAGGCTCGCGTGGCTAGGGCGCAGGCCGTAGATCCCGCACAGCGCCGCCGGTACGCGGATGGAACCGTTGGTGTCCGACCCCAGCGCGAACGGCACCCAGCGCGCGGCCACCGCCGCCGCCGAGCCGCCGGAGGAACCGCCGGCCAGGCGCTGCACGTCGTGTGGATTGGCGGTGGTGCCGTAGTGCGCATTGACGGTGGCGAAGCCGTAGGCGAACTCGTCCATGTTGGCGGTGCCGACCAGCACCGCGCCGGCGGCGCCCAGCCGCCGCAGCACCGCCGCATCGCGCGTGGCCGGCGCCGCGTCGGCGCGCAGCGCGGCGCCGGCGGTGGTCGCCAGCCCGGCCACGTCGAACAGGTCCTTAACCACGAACGGCACGCCGGCCAGCGCGCCGCCATCGCCGCCGCCGGCCAGCGCGGCCCGCACGCGCGCGGCATCGGCCTCGGCCCGCGCCGGCAGCGGCCGCGTCACCGCACACAGCCGCGGATTCTCCTGCGCGATCCGCGCCAGCGCGTGTTGGGCATGATGCAGCGCCGCGCCGCCGTCCGCGCGCGCGGCCGCGACCAGCGCCGCCACCTGGCCAGCGCCGTCCGCGACCGGCGCCGCCGGCGGCGGCTGGAACGCCTCCAGCAGCCGCGCATAGCCGAGCAGCAGTTCGCTATTGCGCTGGATGCCGGCTTGCCAGGTCGCGGGAATCTGCATGAGGGGAATCTCGGTGGGGAGGGAGCCGGACGGAACCGCCCGGCGCCACCGCAGCGTCGCCTGCGACGCACGCATCGCGCAAGCGCGCAGCCCACCCGCGGCGCGCCGCCACGGCCACGCGGCGGGTGCGCCGCGGCGCGCTCAGCCCGGCAGCGGCACGCCCAGCGCCGGCGGCTGCGGCGCGGTCAACCGTTCCACCAGCAACTGCTCGATGGCGTCGACGTCGACCTCGCGCACCACCTGCTGCGCCTGCTCGCCCAGGCCCGGCTGGTAGCCCGGCGCCCACGACAGGATGTCGCCGTAGCCGGCGCCGAACTCGGTGTTGGCGTCCACGTACAGCGTCTCGGTGAGCGTGGCCAGTTCCGGCCGCAGCCACACCGCCGCGGCCAGTTCGTCCCACATCGGGAAGCCCGGCTCGCGCCGGCGCAGCGCATGCCCGATCGGGGTATCGGCCGCGCTCATCCGTGCCAGCAACTGCGGCGTCAGCTCGGTCGCGGTGGACGGATCCACCGGCACCATCACCATCTTGCGCCACGGCGAACGCATCACGATGCTGGCCGCTTCCGGATCCCAGCGGATGTTGAACTCGCGCCGCGGCGAGTTGACGAACTCGCGCGCGAACTGCGCCGCCGACACGCTGTCGCGGCGCTGCCGCGGATTGAGGCTGCCGCCCATGTACACCAGTTCCTTGGCCAGCGAGGCGAAGTTCGGGTCCAGCCGCTGCGCCAGCGCCAGGTTGGTCAGCGGCCCGGTGGCGACGATGCTGACCTCGCCGGGAAACTCGCGCACCTTGCGGAGCATGAACAACGCCGCCGGCTCGTCGGCGACCGGCACCACCGACGGATTGCCCAGCGCCAGGTCCGGCACCACGTCGTGCGCGTGGTAGCGCGGCGCGCTCTGCACCGTGTCGTGCTCCACCCACTGCCGGGTCCACGCGCCCTTCCACAGCAACTTGCCGTACAGCGCTTCCCAGCGCTCGGTCGCCACCTCGCTGTTGAGCAGCGGCTGCACCGGGCCGGCCAGCACCGGCACATCGCCGCGGCCGGCGATTTCCAGCAGGCGCCGCGTATGCGCCAGCGCCGCGTCGCGCCAGATGTTGCCGCTGACCACCGAAATGCCCAGCACCTCGACCTCGGGCGATTGCAGCAACAGCACCTGCGCCGGCGTGAAGCCGTCGATGTCGTCTTCGAGGATGACGCGGCGGCGTGGAACGGAGGCGGTGTCGGAGGACGTAGGCGAAAGGGACATGGATCGAAAGTGACGTGGGAGGAATGCGGGGGGCACGTCGCAGAACGAACGCGACGCCGATGCACCGGCGAACGCCTGCATCGGATCGGGCCGGTTAGGGTAAGGCGTTTGGTGCCGCGGGCGCCATCGCCACGCGTTCCTGGCGCTGCGGCCTGCCGCAGGCGATTGCGCGTGTCGTGCGTGATGGCGCGTGCCGGACGGGCGCGCATCCCCGGCGCCGGCGCCTTGCGGCATCCACGCCCTCCGGCGTCGGACACGGTGCCGGGCGCACGGTAAAGTAGCGGACATTGGACGCATGGCATCTGGAGTGGGAGCGTTGAGCAATCGAGTTTCGGAGCAGGACGCCTGCCGCCCTGCGCGCGTGCCGCTGCTGGTGCGTTCGACCTCGCCGGCGCACTTCTTCGTCGCGCTGCTGCTCGGCGCCGTGCTGCAACACCTGCTCGCCCTGCCCTTGCCGCAAGGCGATGCGCTGGCCTGGATGCAGATCGCGGGCGGCATCACCGCCGGTGCCGGCTTGGTGTTGGCGCTGGCCTGCTTCGTGCTGTTCGCGCAACGCCGCACCACCATCCTGCCCGAGCGCGATCCGTCCAGCCTGGTGGTGCGCGGGCCGTACCGCCACACCCGCAACCCGATGTACGTCAGCCTGGTGCTGAGCTACGCCGGCCTGTGCGTGCAGATCGGCTGGCCGTGGGCGCTGCTGCTGTTGCCGTTGCCGCTGCTGGCCCTGCAGCGGGTGGTGATCCCGTTCGAGGAAGCGCGCTTGCGCGAGCGCTTCGGCAGCGCCTACGACCGCTATTGCCGACAGGTGAAGCGCTGGCTATAGACCGCGATGCGGGCGCCGGGACGCGCTGCGCCGCGACGGCGGCGATGTCCTCGTCGCTGCGGCAAGATCCGTGCGACCGTGGCCGGGATCGGTGGCGCATCCGCCTCGCCCACCGCTCCGGCATTCCCTGGCTTGATCCGTGTCCGGCGCCGTCCGCGACGCGTTGCGCTAGCGGCGCAGCCACCAGAACACCGCCGCCGCGACCAGCAGGATCACCGCCCCCCACCACCACGTGCCCGCGCGATCGCCGCTGGCGACCGTCGGCGACGTCCCTGCCGGCGGCGCGCTGCGATCGGGCGCACGCGCATGCGCATGGTCGGGACCGAGGCCACCCGCGCGATCGCGGTGCCGTTCGACCAGGTCCTTGGCCTCGCGCAAGCCCATCTCCGGGTACTGCTCGCGGGTGAGCTTGATCGCCTGCAGCATCTGGCCCTGGGCCAAGGCACGCCGCGCGGCGGGCGGCAAGCCGTCGGGATCGGTGGCGGCGACGGCCGTGGCCGCGGGGCCGCCGGCCTGCCGGTTCAGCATCTCGGCGACCGCCTGCGAGGCGCCGGCCTGCAGCCACGCGTCCACCTGCTGCTTGGCGCTGCGCAGGTCCACGCCGCTGTGATCGCGCCACAGCTTGATGGCCTTGATGATCTCGCCGCGCGCAAGCGCCTCGGCGACGGCGGGTGGGGGCGGGATCGGGTGCATGTCGCAGGCGCTGAGATGGGGACGGCGCAGTCTTGCCGTTGCCCGGTTAAGCCGCCGTTGCGCGGGAGCGGCCGGGACGCCGCCTTCCTCACGTTTCCATCATTGGAATCCCATAAAGATCGCCGCATGAACATCGAAATCTGGCAAGGCGACATCACCCAACTGGACGTGGACGCCATCGTCAACGCCGCCAACGAGTCGCTGTTGGGCGGCGGCGGCGTGGACGGCGCGATCCACCGTGCCGCCGGCCCGCAACTGCTGGAAGCATGTCTCGCCCTGCCGCAACTCAAGCCCGGCGTGCGCTGCCCGGTGGGCGAAGTCCGCGCCACCGCCGGCTACCGGCTCAAGGCGCGCCACGTGTTGCATACCGTGGGCCCGGTCTGGCGCGACGGCGCGCACGACGAACCGGCGCTGCTGGCCAACTGCTACTGGCGCTCGCTGCGCCTGGCCGAACAGATGGGCCTGCACTCGGTGGCGTTCCCGGCGATCAGCTGCGGCGTCTATGGCTACCCGCTGCAACAGGCCGCGCGCATCGCGGTGGCCGAGACCGAGGCCTGGCAGAAGGCGCATGCGGTGCCCAAGCGCATCATCCTGGTCGCCTACAACGACGCCACCGCCAAGGCCTACCGGCAGGCGCTGCGCGAAGTGCAGTACGCCAGCGTCGCGGCGTGATGCGTTGACAGAAACGCCAGGCAAGGCCGGGCACGCACCTGGCAGCGGCGCCGTTCGGTGCTTCGTCGAATATCTCGTGCAGCGGCCGTGCTCGGTTTGCTAAGCGAAATATCCCGAGAGGAGGCGCGGGTTCAAGCGACGGCGGCAAAGCACGCGGCGGGTATCGCCAAACGAAGAACGCCGGCAGTTGCCGGCGTTCTCACCCACTCCGGCGGCAGGACCGATCAGCCCTGCCACTTGCCCAGCGCGGCCAGGCCGTTTTCCTTGGCACGCTCGTACACCACCTGCTGCGCCTTGGCGAAGTTGCCCTTCATGTCCTGCGACCACAGCTTCAGCGCGGCCTGCTGCATGGCGCGGCCGTAGGAGAAGCTCAGCGGCCACGGCAGGGTGCCGAGCTGGTTCATCGCGTTGAGGTGCGCGGTGGACTGCTCGTCGGTCTGCCCGCCGGACAGGAACACGATGCCCGGCAGGATCGCCGGCACGGTGCTCTTGAGGCACATCACGGTGGACTCGGCCACTTCCTCGACGCTGGCCTGCTCGTCGCAGCCCTTGCCGGCGATGACCATCGAGGCCTTCAGGATGGTGCCTTCCAGCACCACGTTCTGCTCGTACAGCGCGCCGAACAGCGACCGCAGCGTGGCTTCGGTGACCTCGTAGCAGGTCTCGATGTCGTGGTCGCCGTCCATCAGCACTTCCGGCTCCACCATCGGCACCAGGCCCTGCTCCTGGCACAGCGCGGCGTAACGGGCCAGCGCATGCGCGTTGGTTTCGATGCACACGCCCGACGGGATGTCCTCGCCGATGGTGATCACCGCGCGCCACTTGGCGAAGCGCGCGCCGAGCTTGTAGTACTCCTCCAGGCGCGCACGCAGGCCGTCCAGGCCTTCGGTGATCAGCTCGCCCGGCATGCCGGCCAGCGGATGCGTGCCCTTGTCGACCTTGATCCCGGGGATGATGCCGTGCTCGGCCATGTACTTCGGGAACGGCACGCCGTCCCTGGTCTTCTGGCGGATGGTCTCGTCGTACAGGATCGCGCCGGAGATGTGCTCGCTCAGCTTCGGCGTGGTCAGCAGCAGCTCGCGGTAGGCACGGCGGTTCTCTTCGACATTCTCGATGCCGACGCCGGCGAAGCGCTTGGCGATCGTGCTGGTGGATTCGTCGATCGCGATGATGCCCTTGCCCGGGGCGACCATCGCCTGTGCGGTTTCGGCAAGCTGTTCGATGCTCATGGAATTCCTATGGCACGGGGGGAAAACGCAAGTATATCGCGGCAAACGCCGCCCATTCCTTCACGGAATGCCTGCAACCGTTTCCATCGCGCAACTGCATGCGCGCGCGTTGCGGTGGCATGACAGACCCGCTGGCGTAGCGGCCAAACGGCCCACAACGAAAAAACCGCGCGATGCCAGGCATCGCGCGGTTCCGGGTAGCGCGGCGGGCGCCGGGGACCGACCTTACAGCTCGCCCAGGCCGCTGGCGCGGCCGTCGGGGCCGACTTCGAGCAGGCGCAGGGTGTTGGTCGCGCCGTGGGTTTCCATGTGCTCGCCGCTGGTGAACACCACGCGGTCGCCGGGACCCATGCGCTCGGCCTCGACCAGCAGGCGGATCGCCGCGCGCGCCGCTTCGCGCGGAGTCAGGCCGCGGCTGTCGAAGTTGATCGGGAACACGCCGCGCATCATCGCCATGCCGCGGCGCGCGCCGTCGTGGCGGGTGAACGCGTAGATCGGCATCTTCGAACGGAACCGCGACAGGAAGCGCGGGGTGCCGCCGGATTCGGTCAGGGTGACCACGCCGCTCAGGCCGATGTGCTCGGACAGGAACATCGTCGCCATCGCGATCGCCTGGTCGGCGCGCTCGAGGTTGCGCTGCGCGGCCTCGAAGTCGGTGTCCATCTCGAACTGGCGCTCGGCGCCCAGACAGATCCGCGCCATCGCCTGCACCGCCTTGACCGGGTAGGCGCCGGCGGCGGTCTCGGCCGAGAGCATCACCGCGTCGGTGCCGTCGATCACCGCATTGGCCACGTCCAGCACCTCGGCGCGGGTCGGGATCGGGTTCTCGACCATCGACTGCAGCATCTGCGTGGCGGTGATCACCACCTTGTTCTGCGCCAGCGACTCGCGAATGATCTTCTTCTGCAGGCCGGGCAGCTCGGCGTCGCCGATCTCCACGCCCAGGTCGCCGCGCGCGACCATCACCACGTCCGAGGCCTCGACGATCTCGGTCAGGTTCTCGATCGCCTCGGTGCGCTCGATCTTGGACACCAGCGCGGCGTTGCAGCCGTGCGACTGGGCGATGCGGCGCGCATCGTGCATGTCCTGCGCGTTGCGGCAGAACGACACCGCGATGAAGTCCACGCCGATCTTGGCGACGATGCCGATCAGTTCCTCGTCGCGCTTGGTCAGCGCGCCCAGCGACAGGCCGCCGCCCTGCTTGTTCAGCCCCTTGCGGTCGGACAGCACGCCGTCGTTGAGCACGGTGTTGACGATGCGCGGGCCGTCGACCTCGACCACCTGCAACTGCAGCAGGCCGTCGTCGAGCAACAGCACGTCGCCCGGCTTGACGTCGTTGGGCAGGCCCAGATAGCTGACGCCGACCTCGTGTTCGTCGCCGGCCGGCGCATTGGCGTCGGCGACCAGGTCGAAGCGCGCGCCGGCCTTCAGCGACACCTTGCCGGCGGCGAAGCGCTCGATGCGGATCTTCGGGCCCGGCAGGTCGGCCAGGATGCCCACTTCGCTGCCCACGCGCTGCGCGGCGGCGCGCACTTCGGCGGCGCGCTTGGCCTGGCCGGACGGGTCACCATGCGAGAAGTTCAGGCGCACGACGTTGACCCCGGCGCGGAACAGGTCCTCGAGCACACCCGGCGGATCCGTCGCCGGGCCGAGGGTGGCGAGGATCTTGGTGCGGCGCTGGCGTTCGATCATGACGGCATCATTCCGTGGAAAAGCCGCTAAACCTAGCACAGGCGCCGCGACCGCAGGATGGCGAATCGCTATAGACCGCCACCGATTCGCGCATGTCTTGCGGACAGTGCGGGACAGTATGCGGACTTGGCCGCGTGTTCATGGATGTTCACGCGCGCCGCGCGGCATGTGCCACCTGGGGCGGCAGACGGTGCCCGGGGTGGCCACGGCGTCGTTGGTGCCACAGCAGCCGCAGCAGCGCGCGCGGGCACGTCGTCGCGGCATCGGGACGCCGTCGCGGCCCATGGGAGAGGCGACGACCAGACGGCGCCGCCGCGTCGTCCAGGCCCAGCCTCCCGGCTCAGGCCAGCAATTGCGGCAACTGCGCCGGCTCCTGCGCCAACGCGCCGGCGCCGGCCTGGCGCAGCTCCGCGGCGTCGCCGAAGCCCCACAGCACGCCGATGCTGCGCATGCCGTGGTGATTGGCGCCTTCGATGTCCATGCGCCGGTCGCCGATCATCACGCACTGCGCCGGCTGCAGCGACAGCCGCCGCAGCGCCTCGGCGATCAGGTCCGACTTGAAGCGGCGCAGGCCGTCGTCGCTGGCGCCGACGACCTCTTCGAAATGCGCGGCGAACGGCAAGGTCTCGACGATGCGCCGGGCGAAGCGCTCGTTCTTCGAGGTCACCACCGCGACGCGGTGCCCGGCGGCGGCCAGCGCCTCGACCGCCGCGCCGATGGCCGGGAACACGGTGTGTTCGCGCCAGCCCTGCGCGTCGTAGCGCTGGCGGTACAGCGCCAGCGCCTGTTCGACCAGCGCCGGATCGGCGAAATGCGCCTGGAAGCTGTCGCGCAACGGCGGACCGATCCAGGCGCGCAACGCGTCCGAGGCCGGCACCGGCTGCCCCAGTTGCGCGAAGGCATGCGCGATGCTGCCGACGATGCCGATCTCCGAATCGACCAGGGTGCCGTCCAGATCGAAGAACAGGGTCGCCGCGCTCACGCCGCGCGCGCCTGCAGCGCGGCCACCGCCGGCAGGGTCTTGCCTTCCAGGAATTCCAGGAACGCGCCGCCACCGGTGGAGATGTAGCTCACCTGCCCGGCGATGCCGTACTTGTCGACCGCGGCCAGGGTGTCGCCGCCGCCGGCGATGGAGAACGCCGGCGAGGCGGCGATGGCGCGCGCCAGGGTTTCGGTGCCCTTGCCGAAGGCATCGAACTCGAACACGCCGACCGGGCCATTCCAGACCACGGTGCCGGCCTTGGCGATCAGCTCGGCGTAGTGCGCGGCGGTCTGCGGGCCGATGTCCAGGATCAGGTCGTCGTCGGCGACGTCGGTGACCGCCTTCACCGTGGCCTCGGCGTCGGGCAGGAACTGCTTGGCCACCACCACGTCGGTGGGCAGCGGGATCGCGGCGCCGCGCGCGTTGGCGTCGGCGACGATCTGGCGCGCGGTGTCGAGCAGGTCCGGCTCGCACAGCGACTTGCCGACCGGATGCCCGGCCGCGGCGATGAAGGTGTTGGCGATGCCGCCGCCGACGATCAACTGCTCGACCTTGTTCACCAGGTTGGACAGCAGTTCCAGCTTGGTGGAGACCTTGCTGCCGGCGACGATCGCCAGCAGCGGCTTGGCCGGATGCTCCAGCGCCTTGGCGAGCGCGTCCAGTTCGGCCATCAGCAGCGGGCCGCCCGCCGCCACCGGAGCGAACTTGATCACGCCGTGGGTCGAGGCCTGCGCGCGGTGCGCGGTGCCGAACGCGTCCATCACGAACACGTCGCACAGCGCGGCGTACTTCTTCGCCAGCGCCTCATCGTCCTTGCCCTCGCCGACGTTCATGCGGCAGTTCTCCAGCAACACGATGTTGCCGGGCTGCACGTCCACGCCATCGACCCAGTCGCGGACCAGCGGCACGTCCACGCCCAGCAGCGCGGCCAGGCGGATGGCGACCGGCTCCAGCGAATCCTCCTGGGTCCACACGCCTTCCTTGGGGCGGCCCAGGTGCGAGGTCACCATCACCGCCGCGCCCTGCTCCAGTGCGCGCTTCAGCGTCGGCACCGAGGCCAGGATGCGCTGCTCGGAGGTGATCTGGCCGTTGTCGATCGGCACGTTGAGATCCTGCCGGATCAGCACGCGCTTGCCGGACAGGTCGAGATCGTTCATTCGCAGGATGGGCATGTCGGTTGCTCGCTATCGTGGGGTTGCTGAGGAAGAGGGCGGGCTGCGCGCAGCATGGGCAGCAGCGGCGCAACGCCCGGTGTAGAGGCGCCTGCGGCCGTCGCGCGCGCTGGCGACGAAGCCCAGCATTGTCCGGCGTCGGCGGCGCAGCGGCAAATCGCGGCCCGCGCGACGCGCGCGCGCGCCGCCGGCGGCGCCGAGCCGATCGCGCTCGCGCGCCAACACCGCCGCGCGCAACGGCGCGGCGGCGGATCGCTCAGCCCGCGTCGTTCGCCGCGGGCCTGCGCAACAGGCTGAAGGCGAAACCCAGCACGAGCAGCGCGCCTGCCACCAGCAGCGCCCACAGCAGCCAGGTCTTCCAGTCGCGCGCCGGCGCGGGCGCCTGCAAGGCGGCGGCGCCGGCCAGCGGGGTCGCCGCGCCGAGGCTGGCGGTGGCCGGCGCCCATTGCGGCCCGCGCTGCTCGCGCAGCGCCTGCAGGGTGGCCGCCAGCGGCGTGTCGGCGCGCTGGGTGCGCGCGCTGCCGGCGGCCAGCGCGTACGGCGGCGCGCCCTGGGCGAGGAAGATCAGCGATTCGGGCTGGTAGCCCAGGCGCAGCGCCGGCCGTTGCCGGCCCGGATCCTGCGTGGCCAGCAACCGCCAGTAGCGATCGCGCACCGGCTGCGCCAGCGCCTGCGGCGGCGAACGGCCGGCGCCGCTGCCGACCTGGTAGGCCACCCACGGCCCGGCGCGGTCCTGCCAGGGCGCCTCGGCGTCGTCGCGGCTCTGCACGCGCCATTCGATCGCGCTGTTGCCGGGCAGCGCGATGTCCAACTGCGCGACCGGGTAGCGTCCGGGCGAGGCGAACTCGAAGCTGTGCTGCGCCGGATCGGCCTGCAGCGCGTCCAGCTGCTGCCAGTGCCAGTCGGCGACGACCGGCGCCGGGGCCAGTTCGGCCTCCACGCCGGTCAGCCGCGGCAGCGGCGCCGGCGACAGCGGCAACAGCCGCAGGTAGCGCGCGCGGCTGTCCAGGGCGATGCGCAGTTGCCGCAGGCGATTGCCCTGGTTGCTCAGGTCGACCAGCGTCGCCTCGGGCACCAGCAGCTCCCAGTCGCGCAGATCGTCGCTGGCCTCGACCCGGTACCGTCCCTGCCGCGGCTGCGCATCGGCGTCCCATTGCAGCGACAGCGCGCGCAGCGGTTCGCGCAGCGCGCTGGCATCGATCAGCCATCCGGCCTCGCTGGCGCTCGCGGCGGCGCCGCCGACCCGGGTGCGGATGCGGCGCACGCTGCCGTCGGCGTCGCGTTCGGCGATCAGTTCCAGGCCGTCGTCGCCGGCGGCGGTCACCGGCGGCAGCGGAAACCAGGGCAGCGTCTGCCGGCGCGGCGTGGCCTGCGCCTGTTCGGCGGCGAACAGCGCCGACGGCAAGGCGTCGCCGGCGGCATTGAACACCTCCACGTCGCCCAGCGACGCGCGATGCGCGCTGCGGTACACCGCGTCGTCGAGCTGCACGCGATAGGCGCCGGCATCCGGATCCTGCAGGGTCAGCGGCCATTGCCGCGCATAGTCGCTGCGCTGGCTGGCGGCGGACGCCGCCAGCGGCGACAGGGCCAGCAGCAGCGCGGGAAGCATCAGGCGTTTCATGGATGGGCCTCCTCGGCCGGTTCGGTGGCGCGCGGCGGCGCCGGCGCAAAGTAGCCGACCACGGTGCACAGCAGGCCGTAGGCGATGAACGAGGCGATGCCGGCGACGTTGCCGAGGTTGCCGCGGTCCACCAGCAGCAACTTGCCCAGCACCACCGCCATCAGCAGCGCGCCGGCCAGCCACAGGCCGCGCTGCCGGCGCCGCGAGCCGAGCACCCAGCCGAGCACGCCGAGCACGCTCCACACCACGGTCAGGCTGGTCTGCGCCACGCCGTCGGAGAGCAGCCCGTGCCAGGGCGCGCCACCCCAGTAATGCACCGCATGCAGGGTCACGCTGGTGATCCACAGGAAACCGCCGCCGGCCAGCAGCGGCAGGCGGCGCGCGCGCAACGCCGCCGGCGCGGTCGGCGACCACAGCCAGCGCGCCGCCAATACCAGCACCAGCAACTGACTCAGTTCCAGCGGATTGAGCACCGCCACCCACGGCAACGGCGCGCTGGAGCCGGGTACGCACAGGGTCCATAGCCAGGCCACCCCGAGCAGGCCGAAATAGCTGCCCTGCAGCGCGCCGCGGCACGGATCGAACTGCGCGCCGAGCGGCACGGCCAGCCAGCGCCAGCGCAGCAGCGACAACGCCGCCACCAGCAGCCACGGTGCCAGCAGCACGGCCCACTGCCAGCCTTCGGCCAGGGCGAAGCGCTGCGCCAGCCACATGCCCGACAGCGCCAGCACCGCCGGCCACACCAGCCACCACACGAACTGCGCCGCCTTGGCCACGCCGCCGCCACTGCCGCGCAGGCAGATCAGGCTGCGCACGCCGAGCGCCGCGAACAGCGCCCAGGCCCAGACGCCATGCCCGGCGAACGGCTGCCCGTGCGCATCGGCCTGCAACAGCGCCAACGGCAGCGCCAGCAGCAGCGCGCCGAGCGTGGTCGCGGCCAGCGCGCGCGCCGGCTGCCGCCGATGCACTTCGGCCGCCAGCCAGCCGGTCAGCGCGACGAAGGCGAGCCAGACATCGGCGCGCGCGGCGAACTCGACGAAGCGCGCGATCTCGGCGATCCCGATCGCGCACCACCACGCCAGGCCCCACAGGTAGTAGCCCAGCGCCGGCAGGACGGCGCCCGCGCGGCGGTAGCTAAAGGCACTGGCGAAGCCGGCGATGGCGATCAGCGCGCCGCTCATGAACGTGGCATTGGCCACCGCATGGCTGTCGTGCCCGGCCATGTCCAGCCCGAACGCGAAGCCCAGCATCGCCGCCATCTGCAGGCCGGCGCCGCTGAGCTGCGGCAACCAGCGCCGTTGCCGCAAGCCCAGCCAGACCAGGCCGGCGCCTTCCAGCGCGAACACGCTGGCGGTGGCGCGCGCCGACAGCGCCAACGGCACCGCCAGCGTCGCGAAGCCCACCGCCAGCACCGCGTAGGCCTGGCCGAGCACCGCGAAGCGCGCGCGCCGCAGCAGCGCGGCCGCCAGCAGCGCATACAGCGCCGCCAGGCCCAGCGCGCACAGCGCCAGCGGCAGGCCCTCGCCGCGCAGCAGGCCCGCCTGCAGCGAGAACGCGACCAGCGGCGTGCCGAACACCAGGCTGCCGTCGATCAGGTCGCCGCGCTCGGCCGGCTGCCGGCGCGCGTACAGGATCGGGATCAGCAGGTAGAAGGCGAAGAACAGCAGCAGGAACGGCTCGGTACTGGCGAACTTCGCCGGCTGGTACTGCAGCACGCCCCACAGCGTGCCGATGCCGAAGGTGAAGCCGAAACCGAGCAGGTTGAGCACCCGCCACGGCCGGTACCAGGCGATCGCGAACACCGCCGCGTTCAGCACCGCGTAGTAGGAGAACAGGCCGACATGGTTGCCGCTGCCGGTGGACAGCCAGATCGGCGCCAGGAATCCGGCCAGCGTCGCCAGCACCGCCAGCGTGCGCGATTCCTGCACCACCGCCAGCACGCACATCCCGGCCACCAGCACGATGCTCAGGCCGAAGGCGGCGCCGGCGGGAATCAGTCCCGACAGCTTGAACGCGGCGAACACGGTCAGCAGCAGCACGCCGATCGCGCCGCCCTGCAGGGCCAGCGCGAAGCTGCGCTTGCGGGTGCGCTGGCGCCAGCCGAAACCCAGCCCGGCCAGCGCCGCGGCGGCGATGCCGGCATAGCGCAGCTCGATCGGCATGCGCAGCCAGCCCTGGTCGCCGGCGTACTTCAGCAGCGCGGCGACGCCGGCCAACAGCACCAGCATGCCGATCTTGACCGGCACGTTGCCTTCGGTGAACCAGCGCTTGATGCCGCCCAGCAGCCGCTCCACCGGATCCGGGCCGCGCGGCGGCGGCGCGACAGGCGGCGGACCCGCTCGCACGGCCGCCGCGTCCGCCGCCTGGGCGCCGCGCGCCGCGTATGGCTGCGTCTGCGACGGCGTGGTCTGCGGAAGCGGCGGTGGCGCAGGCGGTGGCGACACCGGTGCGGCCGGCGCCACCGGGGCCTGCGCTACCGCATCGGCAGGATGCTCGGGCCAGGCGCGGTGCCCGGCGTCGGCGCCGAGGTCGGCGGTTGCCGCGTCGCGCTCGGCCGCGACCGTCCTGCCCCCGAGCGGAGCCTGCGCCGCGTTGCCGCGCAGCTGCGCCACCTGCACTTCCAGCGCCGCCACGCGCCGGCGCACGCCCGCCAGCGCCACCAGCATCACGATCAGCAGGATCGGCACCGCCAATACCGCCACCACCACCACTACGATCAACCCTTCCATCCGCACTCCATACCCAAGCCAGCACGGCGCTGGGCGGCGTCCCAATCGTCCGGCGGCGCCGGTTCTGGGGCAGATGGTAGACGAGTTCGGCCTCGCCGCGACCGCGCCGGCGGCGGCGCAACCCAGGCGCGGCAACGCTTCCCGGCAATGGAGGCCAGCGCGATCGGCGCTAAAGCCGATGCATTCGCGGCCGCTACCTCCCCTATCCCACGTTGCGTCCGCTGTTCCCTCCCCTCCCACCGACAGCACCAATGAACCTGCCAGCCAAGCCCGCAGAAGCGGGAATCGACGACCATATCCGCTCCGTGGTCGGCCTGTCCGACCAACTGCTCGGACAGCTGCGGCGTTCGTTGCAGCGCATCGACGAGATCAACCGCACTACCCACGTGATCTCGATGAATGCCCGCATCGAATCGGCGCGGATCGGCCAGGCCGGCCGCGGTTTCAGCGTGATCGCGCAGGAAATGGACGTGCTGTCGCGGCGCGTCGCCGAGGCCACCCAGGATCTGGACAGGGTCGCGGCCAGCACCAGCACCGACATGGGCCACACCTTGCAGCGGCTGCAGGACAACGTGCGCGACACCCGCCTGAGCGAACTGGCGCTGTGCAACATCGACCTGATCGACCGCAACCTCTACGAGCGCAGTTGCGACGTGCGCTGGTGGGCGACCGACGCGGCCATCGTCGCCGCCGCGCGGCCCGGCCGCGACGCCGCCGAACTGGCCTACGCCGCGCGGCGCATGGGCCAGATCCTGGACTCGTACACGGTGTATTTCGATCTGGTGCTGGCCGGCAACGACGGCCGCATCCTCGCCAACGGCCGGCCGCAACACTACGCCTCGGTCGGCAGCGACGTGTCCGGGCAGGCCTGGTTCGAGGAGGCCGCGCGTACCCGCAGCGGCGAGCAGTTCGGTTTCCAGGACGTGCATGCCAGCCCCCTGGCCGATGGCGAACGGGTGCTGGTGTACGCCTGCACCGTGCGCGAGGGCGGCCGTGTCGACGGCCGCGTGCTGGGCGTGCTCGGCATCGTGTTCCGCTGGGACGCGCTGGCGCAGACGGTGGTGCAGCGCACGCCGCTGTCGGAGCACGAATGGGGCCGCAGCCGGGTGTGCATCGTCGACCAGCACGGCCAGGTGCTGGCCGATTCGGCTGGGCGCATGCTGCAGGAGCGGATCGATTTCGCCGGCCGCGACGTGCTGTTCAAGCAGCCGCGCGGCGCCGTGCTGAGCGATCTGGGCGGGCGCCCGCACTGCATCGCGCATGCCGCCTCGCCCGGCTACGAAACCTACCGCACCGGCTGGCATTCGCTGATCCTGCAGGCGCTGTAGCCGCGCCCGGCCGCCGCGCCTGCGGCGGCGCGCGGCCCTGGAGCGTCCGGGCACGCCAGGCGGCCCGGACCGCGACGCCGGCGCTTACTCGCGGTAGCCGCTGTCGTTCTTGTTGTGGATGATCCAGATCAGGTTGCCGCCGCTGCCCATCGACTTGCCGGCGAAGATCAGGCGGCCCTGCCCCTTGTAGGCCAGCTCGTAGCGGTAGCGATCGCCGCCGTAGAAGAACGGGATGAAGGCCTTGCCGGTGACGTACGAGCCCTGGTCGGTGGGTTCGCCGATCAGGTCGGTCACCTGCTTCATCGGCATGCCGATCTTGAGCTGGGTGAACTTGCTGCCCGGTGCCGGCTTGCCGGTGATCTCGCCTTCGTAGTCGTTGACGCCCTTCACGGTCTCGCCGTAACCGGCTTCGACCTTCGAGGAGTCGGTCACCTCGCCATCGGCGTTCATCCAGCTCGGCGTACCGCTCTGTTTCTTGGCCATTGCCTCCATCGGCAGCGCGGCCACCAGCGCCAGGCCCAGCACCAGCGCGCCGGCCCATCCACGGTTGATCTGCATCTTCTCGCTCCTTGCATCCATTGAGTGCCCCCTTGTCCATCGCCTGCAACACCAGCGCGGGAACATCCGCTGGCAGCAGCGCATTAGTGCACGCGTCGCCGCCGATGTCCACGCCCGAATCGGCATTAACCGCATCCAGGAGCGACCCTTGCCGACTCCAGGGCGGCATGGTAGAAATCGCGCAAACGCGCCGTGATGTCTATCACGGCCGCGCAACGGACCCAGCAGCATCGCAGCACCGCCAAGGACGTCTCCCGCAATGCCCATGTTTCGCCACCGCCACGTTCTGCCCGCGCTATGCGCCCTCGGCTTGCTGGCCGCGGCCGCGCCGGCCTCCGCCGACATGTTCGGCAGCCCCGAAGACATCGCCCGCAGCTGGATCGGCCACGATGCCGCCGAACTGATGATGCAGTGGCCTGTGGACCGCGGTCTGTACACCTCGGAGAACACCGAGACCCACGAGACCGCCTACACCTACAATTTCGGCATCGACGCGCATTACCGCACCGAGTACTGGAGCACGCAGGGCAACATCGTCGGCATGAACCCCGGCGGCAACGGCGTGGCGGCCACGCCGATCTTCGAGGAGAACCAGCACAGCCAGACCGTGTTCGTGCCCGCCGAGCAACATTGCGAGGTCACGTTCATCGCCAATGCCGAAGGCATCATCACCCGCTACGACTTCGCCGGCAGCAAGTGCAAGCCGTATTTCCGCGGCTGGGGCCGGCCGAAGGCAAAGAAGAAGTAGACCCCGCGCACGCACGCCGGTTCCCATTCCTACCCACAGGGGCAATACCATGACCGCAAAGAAACCGCTCGCCCGTCTCGCCTGGTCGGCGATCGCATTGACGCTGCTGGCGCTGGCCGTGCCGGCGCTGGCCGCCGGACCGCGCCACGGTCAGATCGTGGCGCTGGAGCCGATCGACAACAAGGGCGACGACGTGCCCGAGCAAACCAAGAAAGTCAAAAGTGTCGCCGCCAACCTCGGCAGCCTGGCCGGAGGCTTGCTCGGCACGAAGAGCAAGAGCTCGATGGGCGTGACCACCGGAGCGGCGGCCGGCGCCGTCGCCGGCGAAACCGTCAGCTCCAAGATCGTCGGCAACGGCCCGTCAGCGCACTACATGGTGAAGATCCGCTTCGACAACAAGTCGCAGACGGTGGTGTCCAAGCCCAGCGCCGAAGTGGCCGGGCTGGCGGTCGGCAGCCGGGTCAAGGTCACCGGCAGCGGCGAGGACATGCGCATCGAGGCCGAGTGAGCGCAATGCCGGCCGGCCACTGCGCCCGCGCCGCCCGGCAAACACAAAAAAAGCGCCCGAGGGCGCTTTTTTTGTGGGCGGGGTGGCGGCTTACTTCGCCACCACCTTGACCATTTCCAGGCACTTGTTGGAATAGCCCCACTCGTTGTCGTACCAGGACACCAGCTTGACGAAGGTGCCGTCCAGGGCGATGCCGGCATCGGCGTCGAAGATCGAGGTCCGCGCGTCGCCGCGGAAGTCGGTGGCCACCACCTTGTCCTCGGTGTAGCCGAGGATGCCCTTCAGCGCGCCTTCGCTCTGCGCCTTCACCTCGGCGCAGATCTCGGCGTAGGTCGCCGGCTTCTCCAGTTCCACGGTCAGGTCGACCACCGACACGTCGGAAGTCGGCACGCGGAAGCTCATGCCGGTCAGCTTCTTGTTCAGTTCCGGGATCACCACGCCGACCGCCTTGGCCGCGCCGGTGCTGGACGGAATGATGTTCTCCAGGATGCCGCGGCCGCCGCGCCAGTCCTTGTTGCTCGGACCGTCCACGGTCTTCTGCGTCGCGGTGGCGGCGTGCACGGTGGTCATCAGGCCGCGCTTGATGCCCCACTTGTCGTTGATCACCTTGGCCAGCGGCGCCAGGCAGTTGGTGGTGCAACTGGCGTTGGAGACGATCGCCTGGCCGGCGTAGGTCTTGTCGTTGACGCCGTACACGAACATCGGCGTGTCGTCCTTGGACGGGGCCGACAGGATCACCTTCTTGGCGCCGGCATCCAGATGCTTCTGCGCGGTGTCCTTGGTCAGGAACAGGCCGGTGGATTCGATCACCACCTCGGCGCCGACCTCGCCCCACTTCAGCGCCGCCGGATCGCGCTCCTGGGTCAGGCGGATCTTCTTGCCGTTGACCACGAGATGGTTGCCGTCGACCGACACCTCGCCGTCGAAGCGGCCGTGCACCGAGTCGTACTGCAGCATGTAGGCCAGGTAGTCGGGCTCGAGCAGGTCGTTGATGGCGACGATCTCGATGTCGCTGCCGAAATTCTGTACCGCCGAGCGCAGCACATTGCGTCCGATGCGACCGAAACCGTTGATGCCAACCTTGATTGCCATTTCAGTAGCTCCTGCGGCCGCGCCAGACGCGGCGGATGGAAGGGGGACGACATTCTATCAGGCCGGCCGTGCCGCGCCCGGCACGCGGTTTGATCAGGATCAAGGCGGCGCGGCGCGCGCGGCACGACACTGGGCCCACACCCAACCGAGACCCCACCATGCGCAAGACCTCTCCCCTCCTGTTGTCCGGCCTGGCGGCCGCCCTCTCCCTGTGCGCGCTGCCGGCGCTGGCGCAGTCGCAGGGCGACTGGACCGTCGGCATCGGCGCCCACCAGGTCAACCCCAAATCCGACAACGGCAAGCTGGCCGGCGGCACGCTGCCGCTGAGCATCGGCAGCGACATCAAGCCGACCGTGACCTTCGAGTACTTCGTGCACCAGGACCTGGGCATCGAGGTGCTGGCCGCGCTGCCGTTCAAGCACGACATCGACGTCAAGGGCGTCGGCAAGGTCGGCAGCACCAAGCAGCTGCCGCCGGTGGTCTCGCTGCAGTACCACTTCAACAGCGCCGGCAAGGTGTCCCCGTTCGTCGGCGCCGGCATCAACTACACCACCTTCTTCAGCGAGGACACCACCGGCGCGCTGGCCGGCACCAAGCTCAAGCTGGAGGATTCCTGGGGCCTGGCCGCGCACGTCGGCGTGGACTTCGCGCTGACCGACAAGTCGGCGCTGCGGGTGGATCTGCGCTGGGCCGACATCGACAGCAAGGTCAAGGTCAACGGCACCAAGATGGGCACCGCCGAGATCGATCCGCTGGTCTACGGCCTGGCCTATGTGATGAAGTTCTGAGGGCTGCACGGCGGCGGCGCTTCTCTGGCAGACTACGCTCCACAAGGATGTGGATCGGCCGCCGCCGGGCCGGCACTGGGATTCGCATCCGCCCACTCGCCGTCCTCCGGGGTCCCCAATGAAGCCACGCCTGTTCCGCCGTCTCGCCGTCGCCGCCCTCGCTGCCGTCGCCCTGCCCGCCGCCGCGCAGTCGGCCGGGCACTACACCACCAGCTACGGCATCCACGGCATGGTGCCCAGTTCCTCGAACGGCACGCTGACCGGCACCGACCAGAAGTTCAGCGCGGACACCGCCCCGGCGATCTCGTTCAGCTACGAATACTTCTTCCGCGGCAACCTCGGCCTGGAAATCCAGGCCCTGGCGGGGCAGCAGAAGATCGGCCTGGACCAGGGCGGCGACATCGGCCGCGCCTGGGCGCTGTCGCCGACGTTCTCGCTGCAGTACCACTTCAACGGCAACGGCGACATTTCCCCGTTCGTCGGTGCCGGCATCAACTACACCACCTTCCTCGGCACCGACGGCAAGGGCGCGTTCGCCCGCGAGGACGTCAAGTTCAAGGACAGCTTCGGTCCCGCGGTGCATGCCGGCGTGGACTTCGCCGTCGGCGAGCGCGGCGCGCTGCGCGTGGACGCGCGCTGGACCAACATGCGCAGCGACGTGGAAGTGAACGGCGGCAAGCTCGGCGAGGCCAAGCTCAATCCGATCACCTACGGCGTCGCCTACCTGATGTACTTCTGATCCGCGACCGCCGCCAGGCCTCGCCGCGTGGCGAGGCTTAGCGGCGGCGCAACGACGGCGCGCCAGCGCCGCGGGACGGTCATCGGCGCCGGCTAGAATCGGCGCATGAAATCCTCCGTCTTCGTTTCCGCCGCGCTCGCCGCGGCGCTCTCCGCCGCCCCGTCCGCCGCCTTCGCCTGGGGCCAGTTGGGCCATCGTCTGGTCGCCGACCTGGCCGACGCCCAACTCACCCCGCAGGCGCGCGCGCAGGTCCAGCAATTGCTGAAGGGCGAAGCCGAGCCGACCCTGGCCGGCGTCGCCAACTGGGCCGACCAATTGCGCGAACACGACCCGGAGCTGGGCAAGCGCAGCGGTCCATGGCACTACGTCAACCTCGGCGAACACCAGTGCCACTACGAACAGACCCGCGACTGCCCGGACGGCAACTGCGTGGTCGAGGCGCTGCATCGCCAGGCCGCGATCCTCGCCGACCGCAGCCAGCCGCAGGCCGCGCGCGCGCAGGCGCTGAAGTTCGTGGTGCATTTCGCCGGCGACATCCAGCAACCGCTGCATGCCGGCTACGCCCACGACAAGGGCGCCAACACCTTCCAGATCCAGTTCGAGGGCAAGGGCAGCAACCTGCACTCGCTGTGGGACAGCGGGCTGCTGCGCAGCCGCGGCCTGGACGAGGCGCAGTACCTGGCGCAATTGCAGGCGCAACCGTTGCCGGCGCCCACGCCGGCCGGCAGCGCGCTGCCGCCGCCGGCCGCGGCCTGGGCCGAGGCCTCGTGCCGGATCATGCTGCGCCCGGGCTTCTATCCGCCCGGCGCCAAGCTGCCGGCGGACTACGTCACGACCTGGCGCCCGGTGGCCGAGGCGCAACTGCGCCAGGCCGGCGCGGACCTGGCGGCGACGCTGAACGCGGCGCTGGGCAAGTAACGCGCGAACGCTGGATTTGCTTTCTGTAGGAGCGGCTTCAGCCGCGACAGGATCTATCGGTAAGGCCTGTCGCGGCTGAAGCCGCTCCTACAGGGTTCGGGCGAATTCCCCCTGCAACTCACCCTAACCCGCGTTCGCCCGCGCCCAGCGCACGATGTCGGCGGCGCCGATCGCGCCGCTGTGCCGCGCCAGTTCGCGGCCATGCCGCAGCAGGATCAAGGTCGGAATGCTGCGGATGCCGAACCGCGCCGCCAGCGCCGGCTGCGCCTCGGTGTCCAGCTTGCCCAGGCGCAGGCGCGGCTCCAGTTGCGCGGCGGCGGCCTCGAACTGCGGCGCCATGGTCCGGCACGGGCCGCACCACGGCGCCCAGAAATCCACCAGCAAGGGCAGATCGCCGCGCTCGGCATGGGCGGAGAAGTTGTCCACGGTCAAGGCCAGCGGCGCGCCGACGAACAGCGCGCGGTGGCAACGGCCGCACTGCGGCGCCGCCGCCAGACGCTCGGCCGGCACCCGGTTCAACGCCTGGCAGTGCGGGCAGGCGACGTGCAGCGGCTCGCTCACGCGCCGGCCTCGATGCTCTTGTCGCCGAGCAGGACGTTGCCGTGCGCGTCCTTCACCGTGACCTGCACGTCGATGCCCTGGCGCACGCTCTGCGTGACCACGCAGAACTGTTCGAACTGGTCGAGGATGCGCTGCAACTGCGCGTAGTCCTGGTTGCCGTCCGGCAACTGCAGCTCCACCGACGCCTGCGGAATGCGCCAGAAGCCCTCGGCATTGCGCATCGGCGTGGCGGTGATGTGCGCGACCACGCCGACCGGATCGTTCTTGAACTTGCGCAGCGCGAACAGCAGGCTGGCGGCCAGGCAATTGGCGATGCTGGCCAGCAACAGGAGCGACGGATTGGGGCCGCGCGCGTGTCCCAGCGGCGCGGTTTCGTCGCCCAGCAACGGCGCCAGGTCGGTTTCGTCGAAGCGGATGCGGAACGCGAAATCCGCCTCCTGTTCGAGGGTGACGCGGATCGGGTCGCCGATGCTCATGCAGGTCTCCGGAAACGGGCGAAAACGGGAACGCCGACTCTACGCCGGCGCCGCAAAGACCGCGTGGACGCGCCTGCGCATCGCGCTCACGCCGCCGCCGTGGCCGCCGCGGCGCGGCGCGCCAACGGGTAGTACAGCAACGGGATCACCAGCAGGGTCAGCGCGGTGCTGACCAGGATGCCGAACAGCAAGGACACCGCCAGGCCGTTGAAGATCGGATCGTCGAGAATGAACACCGCCCCCAGCATCGCCGCCAGCCCGGTCAGCACGATCGGCGGCGCGCGCACCGCGCAGGCCTCCACCAGCGCCTGCTCGGCGCTGCGGCCCTGCGCCAGCGCCTGGCGAATGAAGTCCACCAGCAGGATCGAATTGCGCACGATGATGCCGGCCAGCGCGATCATGCCGATCATGCTGGTGGCGGTGAACGGGGCGCCGAGCAGCGCATGCCCCGGCAACACGCCGATCACCGTCAGCGGAATCGGCGCCATGATCACCAGCGGCAGCAGATAGTTGCGGAACTGCGCCACCACCAGCAGGTAGATCAACAGCAGGCCGACCGCGTAGGCGATGCCCATGTCGCGGAAGGTCTCGTAGGTGATCTGCCATTCGCCGTCCCATTTCACCGCGAACTCGGCGCTGTCGCCCGGCGCCGCGATGAAATGCTGCGCCAGCCGCTGACCGTCGACGCTATGCCGGCGCAGTTGCCCGACCAGGTCGAACATGCCGTACAGCGGGCTGTCCAGGCGCCCGGCCTCGTCGCCGGTGACGTACACCACCGGCCGCAGGTCCTTGTGCGAGATCGCGCCGTCCCACGGCATGCGCTGCACCGAGACCAATTCCGACAGCGGCACCAGTTGGCCGTCGCCGCCGCGCACGCGCAGCGCCAGCATGCGCGCGACGCCGGCCTGGTCCGCGGCCGGCAGGCGCAGCCGCACCGGGTGCGGGTACTTGGACGCGCCATCGTGCAGCCAGGTCGCATCCACGCCCTGCACCGCCACCGCCAGCGCCTCGGCGATCGCCGCCTGCGTCACGCCCAGCCGCGCCGCGCGCACGCGGTCGACGACGAGCACCTCGCGGATGGCGGCGCTCTCCACGCTGGTATCGACATCGACCACGTTCGGCGTGCGCAGGAAGCGCTGTTCCAATGCCAGCGCCAGCCGCCGGCTGCGCGCGTCGTCGGGGCCGTACACCTCGGCCACCAGCGGCGCCAGCACCGGCGGACCCGGCGGCACCTCCACCACCTTCAACACCGCGCCGTGGCGGCGCGCGACCGCCGTCAACGGCCCACGCAGGGCGCGCGCGATGGCGTGGCTGTGGCGCGAACGCAGATGCTGGTCCAGCAGGTTCACCTGCAGGTCGCCGACATTGTTGCCGCTGCGCAGGAAGTACTGCCGCACCAGGCCGTTGAAATTGACCGGCGCCGAGGTGCCGGCATAGGCCTGGTAGTCGCGCACGTCCGGATCGCGGTCGAGCACGTCCGCCAGGTCGGCCAGCACCGCATCGGTCGCCTGCAGGGTGCTGCCCTCGGGCAGGTCCACCACGAGCTGCAGTTCGGACTTGTCGTCGAACGGCAGCATCTTCAGCACCACCCATTGCAGCCCCACCAGCGCGACCGCCAGCACGAGCAGCGCCGCGACCGCGGCGAACAGCCAGCCACGCCGCCGCGCGCCGGTCGCGGGGGCGAGGAAGGGATGCAGCACGCGCGAGAACAGGCGCTGCAGGCGCGGCGACGCGGCCGCCGCCTCGCCGTCGGCGGCGGCTGGCGGCGCATGCCGGGCCAGCAGCTTCAGCGCCAGCCACGGGGTCACGGTCAGCGCGATCGCCAGCGACAGCAGCATGCCGACCGAGGCATTGACCGGGATCGGCCGCATGTACGGCCCCATCAGCCCGCTGACGAAGGCCATCGGCATCAGCGCCGCGATCACGGTCAGGGTGGCGAGGATGGTCGGCCCGCCGACCTCGTCCACCGCCGGCGGGATCGCCTCGCGCAGGCGCTTGCCGCCGGCGCGCATATGCCGGTGGATGTTCTCCACCACCACGATGGCGTCGTCCACCAGGATGCCGATCGAGAAGATCAGCGCGAACAGCGACACCCGGTTGAGGGTGAAGCCCATCGCCCACGACGCGAACAGGGTCAGCGCCAGGGTCAGCACCACCGCGCTGCCGACCACCAGGGCCTCGCGCCAGCCCAGCGCGAACAGCACCAGCAGCACCACCGAACCGGTCGCGAACACCAGTTTGTGGATCAGCTTGGCCGCCTTGGCGTCGGCGCTGGCGCCGTAGTCGCGGGTGATCGCGGCATGCACGCCGTGCGGAATGGTCTGCCCTCGCAGTTGCCGCAGGCGCGTGGCGACGGCGCGGGTGATCGCGGCGGCATCGCGGCCGGGCTGCTTGGCGATGGCGAGGGTCACCGCCGGCGCGCGGCCCTGCGCCGGACCGCCGCGCGCCGGCGGCGCGCCGTACCACACGTAGCTGGCCGGCAGGTCGGCGCCGGCGCGGACCTGCGCCACGTCGCGCAGCCGCAGCGGCTGGCCGTCGTGCATGCCGATCACCAGTGCCGCCACGGTGTCGGCATCGGCCAGGAAGGTCCCGGCGACGACCGGCACCGCGCGGTCGCCGCCGATCCGCTCGCCGAGCTGGCGCACCGCGTTGGCCGCCTGCAGCGCTTGGCTCAGATCGGACACGGTCAGGCCGTAGGCCGCCAGCCGCGCCGGATCCAGGGTCAGCGTCAGCACCCGTTGCGGCGCGCCGATGCTGTAGATGTCGCGCGTGCCGGGGATGCGCTTGAGCTCGGTTTCCAGGGTGTGCGCGACCGCGCCCAGGTCCAACGCGCTGCGCTGCGGGTCGTCGCTCCACAGGGTCACCGCCATCACCGGCACATCGTCGATGCCCTTGGGCTTGACCAGTGGCGCGCCCGCGCCGGGCGGCAATGCGTCCAGGTTGGAGTAGACCTGGTTGTACAGCCGCACCAGCGCCGCCTGCCGCGGCACCCCGACCTGGAATTCGACGGTCAGCAGCGCCAGCCCCGGGCGGCTGACCGAATACACGTGCTTGACCCCCTCGATCTCGTCCAGCTTCTGTTCCAGCGGCGTGCTCAGCAGGTGCTCCACCTCGCGCGCATCGGCGCCGGCGAAGGCCACCGACACGTTGGCCATGGTCACGTCGATCTGCGGCTCTTCCTCGCGCGGCGTGATCGCCACCGCGGCCAGGCCCAGCAGCAGCCCGAGCACGGCCAGCAATGGCGTCAGCGGGCTGGCCTGGAACAGGGACGCCAGGCAGCCGGACACGCCAAGGCGCGCGGCCATCTCAGCGCTCCGCCAACGCGCGCCGCCGCGCGGCCAGCGCCTGCCCGGCGGCGACCGGATCGCGCGCCACGCGCTCGCCGGCCTTCAGCCCGCTCAGCACCTCGACCCGCTGCGGCTCCTGCCGGCCCACGCGCAATTGCCGCAACTGCGGGCGGCCGCCGACGAGCACGTAGGCCGCGCTCAGTTCGCCACGCTGCAGCAGCGCCGCGCGCGGCATCCACAACACGGCCGCATCGGGGTCGGTGTCGGCGGGCGCGGCGAAGGCGACCTTGGCGGTGGTTCCCGGCGCCGGAGCCGGCGTCAACACCGGCAACGGCACGCGCACGGTCACGCTGTGGCTGTCCGGATCGGCGGTCGGGAACACCACCACCTGCGCCACCGCCAGTGTGCGGCCGTCGTCCAGCCGCACCCGTGCACGCGGCACTGCGCGGATCGCCGCGGCGTCGGACTGCGGCACCTGCACCTCGATGCGTTGCGCGCCGGGCGCGTACACCGCCACCAGCGCCTGGCCGGCGGCCACGGCTTCGCCCGGTTGCACCCGGCGCGCGCTGACCACGCCGGCGAACGGGGCCCGAATCACGGTGTAATCGGCCGGCTGCCGCGCCTGCGCCAACCGCGCCGCGGCGGACTGGCGCGCCGCGAGCGCCGCATCGCGGGTGGCGCGGGCCTGGTCCAGTTGCGCCCGCGACACATACTGCGCCGCGGACAATGCGGCGTAGCGGCGGTAGCTGGCCTCGGCCTCGTCGGCACTGGCCGCGGCGGCGCGCAACTGCGCCTGGGCGCTGTCCACGCCGGCGCGCTGCTCCGCCGCGCTGAGCCGCAGCAACACCTGGCCGGCGGCGACGCGATCGCCGACGTCCACCGCCACGTCGCGCACCCGCCCGGCGGTCTGCGCCGTCAGTTCGGCGTGCTCCACCGCGGCGACCACCCCATCCCAGGCACGCGACGGGGCTGGCGCATAGGCCACCACGTCGGTCCGCAGGGCGGGCAGCGGCGGCGCGGACGCGGCAGGGGATTCGTGGCCGCAGGCGGCGAGCGACAGGCTCGCGGCCAGGACGAGCGGGACGGCAAACGGCTTCACGCGAAGACTCCAGGACGAGGATGCGACCGGGCCGGTCGCGGGCGGCGACCGATCGCTGGCTGCGAGATAAATTAGAATTATCTTATATTAGAGTCAACTGATATGATGCGCGTTGTTCATCCACCGGAGCCCCCCATGCCCCACTCCTCCGCACAAGCCCTGGTCGACCGGGCGCGCCCGCAGATCCACGAAATCGACACCGATGCCGCGGCCAGGCCGCTGCCGGGCGAATGGATCATCGACGTGCGCGAACCCGGCGAGTTCGCCGTCGGCCACCTGCCCAACGCGATCAACATCCCGCGCGGCATCCTCGAGTTTCACCTGGACAAGGACCCGGCCCTGGCCCGCCGCGATCACCCGATCCTGCTGTACTGCGCCAGCGGCGGCCGTTCCGCGCTGGCCGCGCTGAGCCTGCAGCAGATGGGCTACAGCGCGGTGCGCTCGCTGCACGGCGGCTTCCTGGGCTGGACCGCCGCCGGCCTGCCGGTCGCGTTCTGACCGCGATGGCGCGGCGCGCGACGCCCACGCTGGATGCGCAGGCCATGCAGGCGCACGCGACCGAGGCCGCGCGCCTGCTGAAGGCGCTGGGCAACGAAAAGCGGCTGCTGCTGCTGTGCCTGCTGGTGGACCACGAACAGTCGGTGGGCGAGCTCAACGCGCGCGTGGACCTGAGCCAGTCGGCGCTGTCGCAGCACCTGGCGCTGCTGCGCGAGGACGGCCTGGTGCAGACCCGTCGCGACGGACAGACCATCTACTATTCGCTGCCCCCGGGCCCGGCGCAGCGCATCCTCGATACCTTGCACGGCATCTACTGCGGCGCCGACGCCTCCCTCCCCGCCAAGGTCACGCCATGAGCCACGTCCCGCACGTCCACCCGTTCCACCACGCCGCTTCCGGCACCTGGAGCTACGTGGTCGAGGACGGCCGCGACGCCGCGGTGATCGACCCGGTGTTCGACTTCGATCCGCAGACCGCGGCGGTGGCCGATGCGCCGGCGCAGGGCCTGGCCGACCTGCTGTCCGCGCGCGGCCTGCAGTTGCGCTGGATCCTGGAAACCCATGCCCATGCCGACCATGTCTCCGCCGCGCAATGGTTCAAGCGACGCTGGCCGCGGGCGACGCTGGCGATCGGCGCCGGCATCCGCCAGGTGCGCGCGCGCTTCGCGCCGCAGTTCGGCCTGGCCGCGGAGGACGGCGACGCGCGCTGCGGCTTCGACCACCTGTTCGCCGACGGCGAGCGCTTCGCGATCGGCCGGTTGCAGGCGCGGGTGATCGCGGTGCCCGGACATACCGACGACAGCATCGCCTACCTGATCGGCGATGCGCTGTTTCCTGGCGATTCGCTGTTCATGCCCGACAGCGGCACCGCGCGCTGCGATTTCCCGGGTGGCGATGCGGCGACGCTGTTCCGCTCGATCCAGACGCTGTACGCGCTGCCCGCCGCCACCCGCGTGTTCGTCTGCCACGACTACGGCGCCGGCGGCCGCGCGGTGGCCTGCGAAACCAGCATCGGCGCGCAGCGCCGCGACAACATCCACGTGCGCGACGGCGTGGACGCAGCCGCGTTCGTCGCGCTGCGCCAGGCACGCGATGCGACGCTGGCGCCGCCGCGGCTGATGCAGCCGTCGGTGCGCGCCAACATCCAGGCCGGCCGCATCGACGACCTGCACGCCGCGCCGCGGTAGGATGCGGGGTGACGCACGCGATCGGCGTGCAGCCTTGGCTGCCTGTAAGCCCAGCCGCACCGATCGCCGTTCCTCCCCCCTGCCGTTCCGGAGCGCCCGCATGTCCCATCCGCTACGCAGCCTGCTCTGCCTGATCGCACTCGCCATGGTGACGACCGCGACGCCGGCCCTGGCGCAGACCCAAGCGCCGCTGACCGTATTCGCCGCCGCCAGCCTGAAGGAATCGCTGGACGAAGCCGCAGCCGCCTACCAGCGGTCCAGCGGCACGCCGGTGCAGGTGTCGTACGCGGCCAGTTCGGCGCTGGCGCGGCAGGTGGAACAGGGCGCGCCGGCGGACGTGTTCTTCTCCGCCGACCTGGAGTGGATGGACTATCTGCAGCAGCGCCAGCTGGTCGATCCGGCGCAGCGCCGCAACCTGCTCGGCAACACGCTGGTGCTGGTGGCGCCCGCGTCCAGCACGATCAAGGTGGATCTGCGCAAGCGCGGTGCGCTCGCCGCGGCGCTCGGCGCGCAGGGCCGCCTGGCGGTCGGGCAGACCAGCAGCGTGCCGGCCGGCAAGTACGCGCGCGCCGCGCTGCAGGCGCTGGGGCAATGGGACGGCGTGCAGGCGCGCCTGGCCGAATCGGAGAGCGTGCGCAGCGCGCTGATGCTGGTGGCGCGCGGCGAAACGCCGCTGGGCATCGTCTACGGCTCCGACGCCAAGGCCGAGCCGAAGGTGCGGGTGGTGGCGGTGTTCCCCGCCGACAGCCATGCGCCGATCGTGTATCCGGTGGCGGCGCTGCGCGCAAGCACGCATCCGGCGGCGGCCGACTTCGTGCGCTGGCTGGGTACGCCGCCGGCGCAGGCGATCTTCCAGCGCCGCGGTTTCTCGCTCGCGCACTGAGCGTCGCCGTTGTTCGCATTCACCCCGCAGGAACTGACCGCGATCGCGCTCAGCGTCAAGGTCGCGCTGGTCGCGGCACTGGGCAGCCTGCCGTTCGGCGTGGCCTGCGGCTGGCTGCTGGCGCGGCGCCGGTTCCCCGGCAAATCGCTGCTCGATGCGCTGCTGCACCTGCCGCTGGTGATGCCGCCGATCGTCACCGGCTATGCGCTGCTGATCGTGCTCGGCACGCAGGGGCCGGTCGGTGCCTGGCTGCTCGAGCACCTGGGCGTGCAGGTCGCCTTCCGCTGGACCGGCGCGGCGCTGGCCAGCGCGGTAATGGGCTTTCCGCTGATGGTCCGCGCGATCCGCCTGTCGCTGGAATCCACCGACCGGCGCCTGGAGGCGGCCGCGGCCACGCTGGGCGCCGCGCCCTGGCGGGTGTTCTTCACCATCACCTTGCCGCTGGCCTGGCCCGGCCTGGTCGCCGGCACCGCGCTGGCCTTCGCCAAGGCGCTGGGCGAGTTCGGCGCCACCATCACCTTCGTCTCGAACATTCCCGGGGAAACCCAGACCCTGTCGTCGGCGATCTACAGCCTGCTGCAGGTGCCCGGCGGCGAAGCCGGCATCTGGCGGCTGGCGGCGGTGGCGCTGGCGATCTCGCTGGCCGCGCTGCTGCTGTCGGAATGGCTGGTGCGGCGCCAGCGCGCGCCGGAGGCGGACGCATGAGCCGGTTTCGCGCCGCCTCCCTGCAGGCGCCCCCGCGCGCGTCGCGGCCGGGTGCACGCCGATGCTGAGCATCGACATCGACGTGCGCCGCGGCCGCTTCCGGCGCCGCCTGCGGATCGAGGAGGCCGCGCGCGTGGTCGCGCTGGTCGGCCCTTCCGGCGCCGGCAAGACCAGCGTGCTCAACGCCATCGCCGGGGTGCTGCGGCCGCACAGCGGGCGCATCGTCATCGCCGAGCGCGTGCTCTACGACAGCGCGGCCGGCATCGACGTGCCCACCCATCGCCGCCGCATCGGCTACGTGTTCCAGGACGCGCGGCTGTTCCCGCACATGGACGTGCGCCGCAACCTCGGCTACGGCCGCCACGGCCGCGGCGAGGCCGCGCGCTTCGGCTTCGATGCGGTGGTGGACCTGCTCGGCATCGCGCCGCTGCTGGGGCGGCGCCCGGGCAACCTGTCCGGTGGCGAGACGCAGCGCGTGGCGATCGGCCGCGCCCTGCTGGCGCAGCCGGCGATCCTGCTGTTCGACGAGCCGCTGTCGGCGCTGGACGCACCGCGCCGCGCCGAACTGATCCCGTACCTGCAGCGCGTGCGCGACGAAGTGCGGCTGCCGATGCTCTACGTGAGCCACCAGGCCGAGGAAGTGGAACGCATCGCCGATGCGGTGCATCGGCTGGAATAGCTCGCGCCGACGCGGCGTTCACCGCCACCGGCCAAACTGGTCGCGTCGCCGCCGCGAGGACGCACGCATGCGCCGCTACCGCAAACACGATTATCCGACCGAGCAGGTGCGCCGTTTCCTGGAACCCGGCCCGGTGGTGCTGGTCGCTTCGGCATGGAACGGGCAGCGCGACATCATGACCCTGGGCTGGCACATGGTGCTGGAATTCTCGCCCTCGCTGATCGCCTGCTGCATCTCCAGCGCCAACCACAGTTTCGACCTGGTCCGGCGCAGCAGGCAATGCACGATCAACCTGCCCACCGCGGACCTGGTCGACACCGTGGTCGGCATCGGCAACAGCAGCGGCGCGCAGCTGGACAAGTTCGCCCACTTCGGCCTGACCGCGGTGGCCGGCACCCAGGTGCAGGCGCCGCTGATCGCCGAGTGCTACGCGAGCTTCGAGTGCCGCCTGCACGACGGCCGCGGCATTGCCCGGCACAACCTGTTCGTCTGGGAAGTGGTGAAGGCGCACGTGGCCGCATCGCCGAAACTGCCCAGAACCCTGCACTACCGCGGCGACGGCAAGTTCATGCTGTCCGGCGCCGAAATCTCGCGACGCCGCCTGTTCAAGCCGGAGATGCTGTAGCCGACGCGCCAATGCCTGCTTCCGCCGGCCCCGGCGCCCATGTAGGAGCGGCTTTAGCCGCGACAGGCACTCACCGACACCCCGTATCGCAACCGAGGCACTGCACCAAGGCACTTCCAAGGCGCTTCCCCCCACGCTCGCCAACGCCCCCGCTCAACGCGCCCCACGCCCACCCAAGTCCCCCGCCTGCACGCTGGCCTTGCCCTGCCGCACCTCGAACGTGAACGCATAGGCCAGCGTCACCGGCACCTCCTCGACCGAGGCCGCGGCGTCGCACCGGTCCGCCAACGCCGGCCGCCGCGCCTGATCGGTGTAGGTGCAGATGGCCGCCGGCACGAAGCGCCAGTGCGCGACTTCCTGCTGCACCGCCTGCAGCAGATCGGCGTTGTCCGCCAGCGCCCCGGCGCCGCACTCTTCGCGGTCATGCAGGGGCTCGCTGCGCTGCACGGCGCCCTGCGCGGTCAGGATCACGCGCACGCACACGGTGGTCGGCGCCAATGTTTGTCGCGGCGAATCGGACGGCAACTGCGGCGTGGCCGCGTCCAGCGGCTGCGGCATGCGGAACACCTGCTGCGGTTGCATCGTGTAGGGCGTGATGGAACCAGCGGCGGCGCCATCGCCGCCCGGCGCGAGCAGACGCTGATCCACCGAATCCAGCCGCTGCGCCTGCTCGCGCGGCGGTTGACTGGCGCAGCTGGCCAAGCACAGGCCGGCGAAGGCGATGCCGGCCCAGCGCAGGCTCATCGCGTGGCCACCTTGACCGCGAAACCGCAGTACACCGGATCGCGTCCGCCCAAGCTCCTGGTGGTATAGACGATATCGCAGGTGTACTCCCGCGGGTCGCCATCCGTGTCCAGTAGATACCAGTTGTAGCGAGCGGCATTGGCCATGCCCGGCGGCGCATCGGTCGGCTGCATCCCCAGGTCGAAATTGACCGGAATCTCCAGCCGCGAGGCGATCGCCCGCCCACGCGCCTTCGCCGGCACGAAGCGCCACAGCCGGGCCGCCGCCATCGCCGCCTTGTCCAATGACGCATCGCCACTGCCATGCCCGGACAGGGCGACGTCGCTGACGCGGCCGGCCGTATCCACATCGACCAGCAGCAGCACCTTCCCCGAAACGCCCTTGCGCAACGCCTCGCGCGGAAACGCCGGCGGATCCATCGCCAGCGGCTTGGCCGGCGTCGTCCCAGGCTTGGCGGCAGCAGCCGCCGCCGCGGCCGCCCACGCGTATGCGGGCGCGGGATGTGTTTGCTCGCCGGGGGCACGCGCGGCCGTGTCCGCCACCTGCGCCTTCGCCAGCCCGGCAGCTCGGTCGCTGCTCGCCAACGAGGACGCCGGCAGCGGTTGCAACGCCCAGGCCGCCGTGGCTCCGCACAGCGCCAGCGTCGCCACCACGGCGATGCCGGCACGCCGCCGCCAACCGCGCACCGCCGGCCGTTGCAGCAGCGCGATGCGCTGGCGCAAGGTCTGCCCGGCCTGCCAGTGGCAGCCGACCGGCAATGCGATCGCATCCAGTTGGGTCTGCAGCATCGCTTCGGCATAGCTGCGGCGCGAGGCCGGATGCCGCGCCAGCACCGCCGCGTCGCAGGCCAGTTCCTGATCGAAGCGGAACCGCGCCGCGGCCCAGTGCAGCAGCGGATTGAACCAGTACACGCAGCGCAGGGCGGCCAGCACCAGGTTGTGGCGGGTGTCGCCGCGGGCGATATGGGTGCGCTCGTGGTCCAGGACCAGTTGCGCCTGCGCAGTCGGATAGCGCTGCGCGAAATCCAGCGGCACCACGATCCGCGGGCGCCACGCGCCGAGCACCAGCGGACCATGCAGCGCATGCTGCGCGTACAGCACCCCGTCGGTGCCGGGCGATAGCTGCCCCAGGCTGCGCCGGTAGCGCCGCTGCTGCCGCCACAGGGTCACGGCCATCGCCGTGGCGCCCAGCAGCCAAAGCGCGCACAACCACGCTGCGACGTACTGGTCCGCGCCCGGCACCGGCGTGGCGGCCATGCCCGTTGTCTGCGTCGCGCCCACCCACACCTGCGGCAGCGCCAACGCCGGCAACGCCGGACGCGCATCGCCGGGCAACAGCGCCGCGAGCACCGCCAGCGGCACCATGGCCCAGGCCGCATAGGCGAGCCCCGCGCCGAACAGGCGCCGCAACGGCGCGCGCGCCGCCAGCACCGCCACGATCGCCGCGCTGCCGGCCAGCGCCGTCGCCCACATCCCTGCCACGAACGTTTCAACGCTCATCGTCGAGCTCCTGGATCAGTCGTTTGAGTTCCGCGATATCGGCATCGCTCAGCTTGCCGCGTTCGCTGAAGTGCGCCACCAAGGGCGCGACACGGCCGCCGAACAGGCGTTCGAGCAGGCCTTCGCTTTGCTGCTGCACCCACTGCTCGCGGGCCAGCAACGGGGTATAGAGATAGCGGCGCCCCTGCTTGTCGGCGCGGATCGCGCCCTTGTTGAGCAGGCGATTGAGCAGGGTCTTGACCGTGGGCTCGGCCCAGCCGCCATGCCCGGTCAGGGCCGCGAACACCTCCTCGGCGCCGAGCGGGTGCCGCTCCCACAGCACCTGCATCACCACGGCTTCGGCATCGCTGATCGTCATTCCGTTTACGCCTGTAATTTTTTTCGATTACACGAGTAAACGATCTGCTTGTCAAGCGCCTTGCGCCGCCGCGGACGCATGCGGGCGCGGCGGCTCGCCTAAGCTATGCCGATGACCGACCACCTCGAAGACTTGGACGCCACCGTCGACCTGATCCTGCACCGCATTCCCGGCGCATTGCGCATCGGCGCGCCGCTGGGCATCGGCAAGCCGCACCGCCTGCTCAACGCGCTCTACGACCGGGTCGCCGCCGATCCGGCGCGGCCGATGCAGCTGTACACCGCCCTGTCGCTGATCCCGCCGGCGGCCGGCGGCGACGGCCTGGAAGGGCGCTTCGCGCGCCCGTTCGTGCAGCGCCATTTCGGCGACGATTTCCCCAGGCTCAAGTACGTGCAGGCCATGCAGCGCGACGCGCTGCCGGCGCACATCCAGGTCGAGGAGTTCTACATGCAGTCCGGTGGGCTGCTGCACTCGGCGCAGGCGCAGCGCGGCTACACCAGCCTCAACTACACCCATGCCGCCGACGCGGTGGCGCAGCGCGCGCCGAACCTGATCGTGCAGAAGGTCGCGCGCGAACCCGGCGGCACGCGCCTGTCGTTCTCGTGCAACAACGACATCACCCAGGACACGCTGGACGCGGTGCGCCGGCGCGGCCTGCCGCGGCCGTTGCTGGTGGCCGAGATCGATCCGCAGCTGCCGTGGATCGGCGGCTGCGCGGCGGTGGACGCGGCGTTCTTCGACGTGGTGGTCGTCCCGCCGGGCCCATACCCGCGCCTGTTCGGGCTGCCGCGGCAACCGGTGGCCGATGCCGACTACGCGATCGGCCTGTACGCCAGCACCTTGGTGCGCGATGGCGGCACCCTGCAGATCGGCATCGGCACGCTGGCCGATGCGCTGTGCCATGCGCTGGTGCTGCGGCACACCGACAACGCGCGCTACCGGCAGGTGCTGGCGGCGCTGGATCCGGCGCTGGAAACGCATCCGGCGGTGCGCGAGTGCGGCGGGCTGGCGCCGTTCTCGGCCGGCCTGTTCGGCTGCAGCGAGATGCTCAACGAAGGCTTCCGGCAACTGGTCCAGTGCGGCGTGATCCGGCGCAAGGTGCTCGACGATGCCGAGCTGATGCAGCGCGTGGCCGACGGCCGCGCCGACGCCGACGACCACGCGCGGCTGCAGCGCGACGGCGAATACCTGCAGGGCGCGTTCTACCTCGGCTCGCCCGAGTTCTACGCCTGGTTGCGCGAGATGGCGCCGGAGGCGCGCGCCGGCATCGGCATGCACCGGATCAGCGCGATCAACCAGCTCTACGGCGACGAAGCGTTGCGCCGCCTGCAGCGGCGCGAGGCGCGTTTCTTCAACTCCTGCATGATGGCCACCGCGCTCGGCGCGGCGGTGTCCGATGCGCTGGACGACGGCCGCGTGGTGTCCGGCGTCGGCGGCCAGTACAACTTCGTGGCGATGGCGCATGCGCTGGACGACGCGCGCAGCGTGCTGATGTTCCGCGCCACCCGTGGCGAAGGGAAGGCGCTGCAGTCCAACCTGCGCTGGAACTACGGCCACACCACCATCCCGCGCCACCTGCGCGATCTCTACCTCAACGAATACGGCATCGCCGACCTGCGCGGCCTGACCGACGAGGATTGCGTGACCACGATGACCGGCCTGGCCGACGCGGCGTTCCAACCGGCCTTGCTGCAGCAGGCCAGGCAGGCGCGCAAGCTCGGCGCCGCGTTCGTCGCGCCGGCGCACTGGCAGCGCAACACGGCCGAGCGGGTCCGCGCCGCGCTGGCGCCGTTCCGTGCCGACGGCACCCTGCCCGACTATCCGCTGGGCAGCGACTTCACCGCGGTCGAGCAGCGCCTGCTGCGCGCGCTGGCCTGGCTCAAGCGCAGCACGGCAGGCCGTGGCGCCAGGCTCGCCACCGTGGCGCGCGCGCTGCTGTCGCGCGAGGCCGGCGACGCGGCGTGCCTGCAGCGCATGGCGCTGGAGGCGCCGCGCGGGATCGGCGAGCGCGTGCAGGCGCGGCTGCTGGCCTACGCGCTGCGGCAGACCGCGGCGGGCTGATGTCGCGGCGGAGCGTGCGATGTGGACCGCGCGGCCGCAGCGGCGCACCGGGCTGAGCGGAGTCGGCGGGCGCGGTCATCCCGCAGCCAGCCATTTCACGCGGGCTAGTCGCCGCACGCGGGCATGGTGGAGCCACTGTCCACCGGAGCCGCCGATGTCCCGACTTTCGCTTCCCATCGCCTGCCTGACCGCCGCGTTGGCCTGCGCCGCCGGCAACGCCGCGGCGCAACCGCCCGCCAAGGCCACCGCCGCGGCGCCGGTGCCGGACAGTGGCGAGCGTTCGCTGCTGCGCGCGCAGGTGCTGCTGGACCGCGCGCACTTCTCGCCGGGCGAAATCGACGGCCAGGCCGGCTCCAACCAGCGCCGCGCCGTGTCCGGGTTCCAGGCCGCGCGCGGATTGCCCGCCAGCGGCGAACTCGACGACGCCACCTGGCAGGCGCTGGCGCAGGACACCGCCCCGGCGCTGGTCGCCTACACGCTCACCGCGGAGGACGTCGCCGGTCCGTTCCCCAAGATCCCCGAGGACACCGCGGAGAAGGCCACGTTGCCGGCCCTGGGCTACGAATCGGTGGAAGAACGCCTGGGCGAACGCTTCCACGCCGCGCCCGCGCTGCTGCGCGCGCTCAATCCGACGGTGGATTTCGCCCAGGCCGGCGCCAGCGTGCAGGTGCCGAACGTGCTCGGCACCGCCGCATTGCCCAAGGCGGCCCGGGTGCTGGTCGACAAATCCGACTCCACCGTGCGCCTGCTCGATGCCAACGGCGCGATCCTGGCGCAGTTCCCCGCTTCCACCGGCAGCGAGCACGACCCGCTGCCGATCGGCGACTGGAAGATCAAGGGCGTGGTGCGGCAGCCGACCTTCCACTACAACCCCAAGCTGTTCTGGGACGCCGACAAGTCGGACAAGAAGGCGACGCTGGCGGCCGGGCCGAACAACCCGGTCGGCGAGGTATGGATCGACCTGTCCAAGGACCATTACGGCCTGCACGGCACGCCGGAGCCGGCACGGGTCGGCAAGGCGCAATCGCATGGCTGCGTGCGCCTGACCAACTGGGACGCGCTGACCGTGGCCGCGGCGGTGAACGCCTCGGTTCCGGTCACCATGCAGGAGTGAGCGCATGCGCACCGTGCTGAGCTTGGTGGGACTGGTGGCCGCGGCGGCACTGGGGGTCTGGCTGCTGCGCGATGGCGTGGTGCAGGTCCGCCCCAGCCCCGCGCCGGCGGCTGTCGCGGCGGGCGCCCCGGCCGTGGCCGCGCCCGCTGCGGCCGCCGCCGCTGATCCTGCTCCTGCACCGGCACCGACCCAAGCCACGACGGCTGCGCCCTCGCCTGCGCCAGCGGCGGCGGAGACCGCGCAGTCGCAGGCCGTCGCCGCGCCCGTGGCAGGCGCGGGGTCCGCCGCAAGCCCTTCCGGCACGCTGCTGATCCCGGTGCAGGGCGTGCGCCGCGACCAGTTGCAGGACACCTTCACCGACGCCCGCAGCCAGGGCCGCCAGCACGATGCGATCGACATCCTGGCGCCCGCCGGCACGCCGGTGCTGGCGGTGGCCGACGGCAGCGTGGAGAAGCTGTTCGACAGCGAGCGCGGCGGTCTCACCGTGTACCAGTTCGAGCCCAGCGGCCGCTACGCGTACTACTACGCGCACCTGCAGCGCTACGCCGACGGGCTGGCCGAGCAGCAGGCGATCCGCCGCGGTCAAGTGATCGGCTACGTCGGCAGCACCGGCAACGCCGATCCCGGCGCGCCGCACCTGCATTTCGAGATCCACCGGCTCGGCCCGGAACGGCAGTGGTGGAAGGGCGAGTCGCTCAATCCCTATCCCGTCCTGCGCGGGGAGCAGCAGTTGTAGCGCGACGCCGCGGAGGACGGCGCTGGAGCGGCGTGACGATGGCCTGGCTGCGCAGACAGGCCGCCCGCATGTGGCGCGCATCGGTCGCACCTCTGGATCGCCCGCCCAGCCTGCCTCCCGCCGCCACCTTCAGCTCGCGGGGTCGCCATCCGGCGCCCCGCTGAGCCCAACCCCCTTGCCGCTGCTTGAACCGCAGCGGACCGCGCAGGCAGGCGTGCACCGGCCCGCGCGGCATTTCCCGGCCCCGGATGTCATTCGCGTGTAAAATTGCGCGCTTTGCGCAGACGCATGGCGAAAGCTCTTTCACGGCCGCCTGTCCCGGGCCCGGCGTTCATTCGCCTCCTCGCACGTCTCACCGAAGCCGAGATCGCGCCGTCCAGCCCCGTGCTGGCCGACCGCCTCGGCCAATGGATCGACTGGACGCGCGCCGTCGCCGTGTCCCGCGCGCTGGACGGCAAGCTGCCGGCGATCGACGCCGAGGCCCCGTTCGCGGACACCGACGCGGGCGAATGCGCACGGGTGCGCGCGACGCTGGAGGACGCCATCGGCGCCGATTTCACCAGGGCCGCGGGCAAGCCGCGCGGCCACGGCCAGGCGGCGGAGGCCGACGCGGCGATCGACTACGCACCGCTGCGCGAGCGCTACCTGTCGCTGCAGCGCTCGATGCTGACCGCCACCGGCCGCCTGCGCGGCCAGTTGCGCGACACGCTGGCGCGGCGCTCGGCCGACATGGCGCGGCTGGCGGAAGTGGACGCGGTCATGGAATCGACCCTGAGCCCGCGCGAGCACGCCCTGCTGGCCACGGTCCCAACGCTGCTGGAGCGGCATTTCGAACGCCTGCGCCAGGCCGCGCAGACGCCACCGGACGGCGCCGCCGCGGCGGACGCCGCCGCCCCGACGACGCACCAAGGCGCCTGGCTGGAGCGGTTCCGCCAGGACATGCGCGATGTCCTGCGCGCCGAGCTGGACGTGCGCTTCCATCCCATCGACGCGCTGCTGGCAGCGCTGAGCCCCCGCTGACCGAGACCTCATGTTCAAGACCATCTCCCATTCCGTCGTCTTCCTGGCCGGCCTCGCCGCCGTGTGCTGGATCGGCGCGGGCTATCTCGGCTCCAACCCGCTGGGCGTGTGCTTCGCGCTGCTGATCGGCGTCTGCTACGTGGCCGGCGCGCTGGAGCTGTACCGCTACCGGCAGGCCACCGCCAGCCTGGCCCTTGCCGTGGACGACGCGGGCGCGGCGCAGACCGACCTGGGCGGCTGGCTGCAGCGCCTGGACCCGAGCCTGCGCAACGCGGTGCGCCTGCGCATCGAGGGCGAGCGCGTGGCCCTGCCGGCGCCGGGGCTGACCCCGTACCTGGTCGGGCTGCTGGTCCTGCTGGGCATGCTGGGCACCTTCCTGGGCATGATGGCGACCCTGCGCGGCACCGGCCTGGCGCTGGAAAGCGCGACCGACCTGCAGGCCATCCGCGACTCGCTGGCCGCCCCGGTCAAGGGCCTGGGCTTCGCGTTCGGCACCTCCATCGCCGGCGTCGCCACGTCGGCGATGCTCGGCCTGCTCGCCGCGCTGTGCCGGCGCGAACGCGCGCAGGCGGTGCAGGCGCTGGACCTGCAGATCGCGACCACGCTGCATCCCCATTCGCAGGCCTTCCAGCGCGCCGAAGCGTTCAAACTCCTGCAACGCCAGACCGAGCTGATGCCGGCGCTGATCGACCGGCTGCAGGCGATGGCGGCGGGCATCGAACAGCAGGGCCTGGCCAGCGGCGAACGGCTGGCCAGCCACCAGGACGCCTTCCATACACGCACCGAAGCCGCCTACACGCGCCTGGCCGCTGCGCTGGAGCAGTCGCTGCAGGCCGGCGTGGCCGAGAACGCGCGCGCGCTCGGCGCTGCGCTGCAACCCGTGGTGGAGGCCACGCTGGCCGGGCTGGCGCGCGAGACCGTGGCACTGCACGAACAGGTCGGCCAGGCGGTGCAGCGGCAGTTGGATGGCCTGAGCGCCGGCTTCGACAAGGCCGCCGAGCACGCCAGCCACAGTTGGGAGGCCGCGCTGGCCGAGCAACGCGGCAGCAACCAGGCGCTGGTCCAGGATCTGCGTGGCGCGCTGCAGGCGGCGGGCGACGGCTTCGCCGCGCGCTCCAGCGGGCTGCTCGATGCCGTGTCGGCACGCCTGGATGCAACCGCGGATGCCGCCAGGCAGGCCTGGACCGATGCGTTGGCGCACCAGGAAGCCCTCAACGACCGCCTGGCGACGCGCAACGCGCAGGCGCTGGACGCGGTCGCGACGCGGCTGGACACCGCGGCGGACGCCGCCAAGCAGGCCTGGACCGATGCACTGGCGCAGCAGGAAGCCCTCAACGACCGCCTGGCGACGCGCAACGGGCAGGCGCTGGACGCGGTTGCCCTGCGCCTGGACGGCGCCGCCGACGGCGCGACGCAGGCCTGGAACGCGGCGCTGTCGCGCCAGGACGCCATCAACGCCGCGCTGGCCGAGCGCAACGCGCAGGCGCTGAGCGCGGCCGCGGCCGTGCTGGAGGAACGCGCGGCGTCGCTGCTGGAGCGCATGCAGCAGTCCCACGCGCACCTGCAGGACGCGCTGCAGGCGCGCGACGAGGCGCGCCTGGCGACGTGGGCGGCGACCTTCGCCACGCTGGTCGCCGATCTCAACGCGGAGGCCGCGCGCAACGACGAACGCCTCGCGCAGCGGCAGCAGGCCATCTGCGACACCCTCGAACGCACCGCCGGCGCGATCGCGGCGCAGACCCAGGAACACGCCAGCGCCACCATCGCCGAGATCTCGCGCCTGGTGCAGACCGCCTCGGCAGCGCCGAAGGCCGCCGCCGACGTCGTCGCCGAACTGCGGCAGACGCTCTCCGAGAGCATGGTCCGCGACACCGCGATGCTGGAAGAACGCAGCCGCCTGCTGGAGACGCTGCACACCCTGCTCGAAGCGGTGAACCACGCTTCCACCGAACAACGCGCGGCGGTGGACGCCCTGGTCACGACCTCGGCGGACCTGCTCGACCGGGTCGGCACGCGCTTCAGCGACCATCTCGAGGCCGAGACCGGCAAGCTCGGCGAGGTCGCCGCGCAGGTCGCGGCCGGCGCCACCGAGGTCGCCAGCCTGGGCGATGCGCTCGGCGGCGCGGTGGACGCGTTCGGCCACGCCAACGCGGCATTGGTGGAGCGCCTGCAGGGCATCGAACAGGCGCTGGACAAGTCGCTGGCGCGCAGCGACGAGCAACTGGCCTACTACGTGGCGCAGGCGCGTGAGGTGATCGACCTGAGCCTGCTGTCGCAGAAGCAGATCATCGAGGAACTGCGCCAGTTGCCCGGTCATCACGCCCACGGCGGAGCCGACGCGGCATGAGCGGCGAACTGGAAATCGACCCCGAATCCGGCGCGCCGATCTGGGCCGTGTTCGGCGACCTGATGTCGGTGCTGCTGGGCGCGTTCGTGCTGATCCTGATCGGCGTGATCGGCGTGCAGTTGCAGCTCTCGCACAAGCTGGACGAGGAAGTGCGGCAGCGGCAGGCCGAGGCCCGGCAACGCAAGACCCTGGAACAGGCGCTGGCCGCGCCGCTGGCGGCGGGCCGGGTGACCCTGGTCGATGGCCGCATCGGCATCCGCGGCAGCGTGCTGTTCGCGCTGAACTCGGACCAGTTGCAGCCGGAGGGCCGCGACCTGCTCAAGAGCCTGGCCGCGCCGCTGGCCGGCTACCTGAAGGGGCGCGAGGAGATCCTGATGGTGAGCGGCTTCACCGACGACCGCCAGGTGCGCGAGAGCAACCGCCAGTTCGCCGACAACTGGGAACTGTCGGCGCAGCGCGCGCTCACCGTGACCCGCGCCTTGATCGAGGAAGGCGTGCCGGCCGATGCGGTGTTCGCCGCCGCGTTCGGTTCGCAGCAGCCCGTGAGCCCGAACGTCGACGAGGCCGGGCGCGCCAGCAACCGGCGCGTGGAGATGGCGCCGGTCCCGAAGCTGGGCAAGTCCGCGCCGGTCCCGCATGCGCGATGACGCGATCTCGGCGCGCGAGCGCGTCGCGGCGTGGCGGGCGCGGCAAGGCGCGCGCCTGGACCCGCTGCGCTGGCGCTTCATCGAGGCGCTGGCGCGCCGCACCGACGCGCAGCAGGGACAGGCGCGGCGCCTGCTCGAACAGCGGTTGAGCGCGCGCCTCACCGCGTACGCCGACGAATTGTCCACGTTGCCGGACGAGGCGAGCGCCGCCGATGTGGCCCCTCACGCCGATGCCGCACCCACTCCCCCGCGCAGCCCGCTCGGCGCACTGTTGGCGGCGCTCGCGTCGGCCACGCCGAGCGCGCTGGACGCGCCAGACGGCGATCCGCCGCCCGCCGCACCGGCCGCATTCGCGCCGCTGCCCGCGCTCGACGACGCGCGCCGGCTGTGGACCCACTTGCACGGTCGCAGCCAATTGCGGCAATCGATGCAGCAGGCCCCGTCCGACGCCGGGCCGCTCAATTCCGGCGTGCTGGTGCACCGCGCGCTGGCGCTGATGCGCACGCTGTCGCCGGGCTATCTGCAGCACTTCCTGGCCTACGTGGACACGCTGTCGTGGCTGGAACGGATGCACGAGGACGGCGCACTCGCCTCCCGGCAGGACGCACAGGCCGCGGCCGGCAAGAAGCCAGCGCGCGGCAAGCCGCGCAAGCGAAGCTGATTCGCGCGACCGAGCGCCACCATCGCCCCTGTAGGAGCGGCTTCAGCCGCGACGGGCGTTGCCGATGGGTCCTGTCGCGGCTGAAGCCGCTCCTACAAAGGCAGCCGATTGGGATCGCGTCCGCGATGCGATCGATGCGCATACGAAAAAGGCCGGCTTGCGCCGGCCCGTCCCGTTGTTCCGTTGCGGCGCGCGCCGCCTACAACGCCTTCGCCGCGGCGACCACGTGCTCGGCGGTGATCTCGAAGTACTTGTACAGCTCGTCGGCCGGGGCCGACGCACCGAACGTATCGAGACCGACCACCGCGCCATCCAGGCCGACGTACTTGCGCCAGAAGCCGGTGACGCCGGCCTCCACCGCCACGCGCTTGCGCACCGCGTTCGGCAGCACCGATTCGCGGTAGGCCGCATCCTGGCGGTCGAACACGTCGGTGGAGGGCATCGACACCACGCGCGTCTTCAGGCCCGCGGCATCGAGGGTCTTCTTCGCTTCCACGGCCAGCCCCACTTCCGAACCGGTACCGATCAGGATCACGTCCGGCGCGCCGCCCTCGGCATCGGCCAGCACGTAGCCGCCGCGTTCGATCTGCTTGATCTGCGCATCGCTGCGCGCCTGGAACGGCAGGTTCTGGCGGCTGAACACCAGGCAGCTCGGGCCGTCCTGGCGGGTGATCGCGGCCTTCCAGCTCACCGCCGACTCCACCGTGTCGCACGGACGCCACACGTCGTTGTTGGGGATGTAGCGCAGCGAGGCCAGATGCTCCACCGGCTGGTGGGTCGGGCCGTCTTCGCCCAGGCCGATCGAATCGTGGGTATAGACGTGGATCGCATGCGCCGGATTCAGCGCGCTCATGCGCACGCCGTTGCGCGCGTAGTCGCTGAACACCAGGAAGGTGGCGTCGAACGGGATGAAGCCGCCGTGCAGCGCCAGGCCATTGGCGATCGCGGTCATGCCGAATTCGCGCACGCCGTAGTACACGTAGTTGGCGTTCGGGTCGTCGCTGGCGACCGACTTGCTGGCCTTCCACAGGGTCAGGTTGGAATGCGCCAGGTCGGCCGAGCCGCCGACCAGTTCCGGCAACAGCGGCGCGAACGCCTCGATCGCCATCTGCGAGGCCTTGCGCGAGGCGATGGTCTGCGCTTCGGCAGCCTGCTTGGCGATGTAGGCATCGGCCTGGGCGATGAAATCCTCCGGCAATTCGCCATGCGAGCGGCGGGTCAGTTCCGCGGCCTCGGCCGGGTACTGCTTGGCGTACTTGTCGAACGCCTGCTCCCACTCGGCCTGGCGCAGCGTGCCGGCGCCACCGGCGCGCCAGCCGTCGTAGATCTCCTGCGGGATCTCGAACGGGCCGTACGGCCACTGCAGCGCCTTGCGCGCGCCTTCCAGTTCGTCCTTGCCCAGCGGCGCGCCGTGCGAGGATTCCTTGCCGGCCTTGCTCGGCGCACCGAAGCCGATGGTGGTGCGGCAGCAGATCAGGGTGGGCTTGTCGCTCTCGCCGATGGCGGCCTCGATCGCCGCCTTGATCGCGTCGGCATCCTGCCCGTCGACATCGCGCAGCACGTGCCAGCCATAGGCCTCGAAACGCGCCGGGGTGTTGTCGCTGAACCAGCCGGCGGTGTTGCCGTCGATGGAGATATGGTTGTTGTCCCAGAACGCGACCAGCTTGCCCAGGCCCCAGGTGCCGGCCAGCGAGGCGGCTTCGTGCGAGATGCCCTCCATCATGCAGCCGTCGCCCATGAACACCCAGGTGCGGTGATCGACGATCTGGTGCTCGGGGCGGTTGAAGCGCTGCGCCAGCAGCTTCTCGGCCAGCGCGAAACCGACCGCGTTGGCGAAGCCCTGGCCGAGCGGACCGGTGGTGGTCTCCACCCCGGGGGTCTCGCTGCGCTCGGGATGGCCGGCGGTCTTGCTGTGCAGCTGGCGGAAGCGCTTGAGCTCCTCCAGCGGCAGGTCGTAGCCGGACAGGTGCAGCAGCGCGTACTGCAGCATCGAGCCGTGGCCGTTGGAGAGCACGAAGCGGTCGCGGTTGAACCACTTCGGATTGTTCGGGTTGTGGCTGAGGAAGTCGTTCCACAGCACCTCGGCGATGTCGGCCATGCCCATCGGCATGCCGGGATGGCCGGACTTGGCGGCCTCGACCGCATCGGCGGCGAGGAAACGGATCGCATTGGCGAGTTGGCGGCGGGTGGGCGTCGTCATGAAGGGTCTGTTGGAAGCGGGCGCGAGGCGTCGGGTCCCCTATTGTCCCACAGGCGGGGAGTGGGGATTCGGGAGTGGGGATTCGCAACGGCACGGGGCACCGAGGCCGCCAGACGCTGTAGGAGCGGCTTCAGCCGCGACGGGCATTCCCGATAGCGCCTGTCGCGACTAAAGCCGCTCCCACACGCTGTCGATCAGGCGTCCGCATGCCGCCTTTACCAATCCCCACTCCCGAATCCCCAATCCCGGCCCCTCAGCCATCCTCGCCCTTGGCCACCAGCGTGGTCAGCGCCAGGTCGCCGGTCACGTTCAACGCGGTGCGGCACATGTCCAGGAAGTGGTTGACGCCCAGGATCATGCCGATGCCGACCGGGTCCACCCCGACCATCGCGCAGATCAGCGCCACCACCGGCAGCGAGCCGGACGGCACGCCGGCGGTGCCGATGCCGCCGAGGATGCACACCAGCATCACCATGCACTGCTGGGCGATGCTCAGTTCCACGCCGAAGAACTGCGCCAGGAAGATCACCGTCACGCCCTCGAACAGCGCGGTGCCGTTCTGGTTGGCGGTGGCGCCGACCGTGAGCACGAACCTTGACACCTTGTGCGGCAGGCCCATCTCGTCGGCCACGCGCAGCGCGGTCGGCAAGGTGGCGTTGCTGGAGGCGGTGGAGAACGCCATCACCGTGGCTTCGCGGGTGCCGCGGAAAAAGCCCAGCGGCGAGCGCCCGGCGAAGCGCACCGCCAGCCCGTAGGTCACCACCATGTGCAGGCCCAGCGCCAGCACCACCACGCCGACGTAGGCGCCCAACCGCACCAGCAACTCGAAGCCGAACAATGCCGCCAGGTTGAACATGAAGCAGGCCACCGCATACGGCGCCAGGCGGATCACCAGTCCGATCAGGGTCATCGAGATCTCGAAGATGCCCTCGATGCCGCGCCGCAGCGTCGCCACCTTGGCGTCGTCGCTGAGCACCATGCCCACGCCGAACATCACCGCGAAGAACATCAGCGACAGGATCGCGCCATTGCTGGAGGCGGCGGCGACCACGTTGTCGGGCACGATCGACAACAGCATGTCCATGCCGCGCGGCTGCTCCCGGCTCTGGTCGACGATCTGCGAGGCGCGCTCGGCGTTCTGCTGCAGCAATTGCTGCGCCAGCTCGCGATCCACGCCGATCCCCGGCTTGAGCACGTTGACCAGCACCAGTCCGAGCAGCACCGCGATGCCGGACAGCACCACCGTGTAGCCCAGCGTCTTCCAGCCGATCCGGCCCAGCGCGCGGATGTCGCCCATCTCGGAAATGCCCATCACCAGCGCCGAGAACAGCAGCGGCACGATCAGCATGAAGATCAGGCTGAGGAACAGCTTGGAGAACGGCGTGGTCAGATAGGTGGTCAGCGTCTGCACCCACGGCGCGTCGCCGCCCACGCTCATGTGCACCGCCAGGCCCAGCACCAGGCCGAGCGCGAAGCCGATCGCCATTTTCCAATGCAACGGCATGCCGGCCTTGGCCTTCACGGGGGTGTCGGTCATCGTGTGCGCCTGCGGGGAAGAACGGCGAGCTTAACAAACCGGCACCGGCGGGCGGCAAGCCCGCGACGGCCGCGCCATGGCATGCAGGGCGCCACCGCGAGGCGCACGGCGCGCACGGATCAGCAGCACGCCAGCGGTGTGCGCTACGACGCGGCGTGCGTGCAGGCATGCGACCGGCATGCCACGTGGCGTACGGCTAGGCGTCGCGCGGGTACAGCGGCGGCAGTTCGTCGCTGGCCGGCTTGCGCGGCGCGGCGCGCAGGCGCGGCCCGTCCCAGAACGCCTCGCGCAGTGCGCCGCGCGCGCCAGGCACATCGCCTGCATCGCCCCAGCGCGCGCGCTGCAGGCGCAGCACCGCTTCGCGCTGCGCCGCGTCGTCGAGCCGTGGCAGCAGCGCATCGAGGTCGGCGACGCCCGCCTGGGTGCACAGGATCGCGGCGACTTCGTCCAGGCCGCCGGCATCCAGCGCCTTGCGCAGATCGGGCAGGCCGTAGCGCGCGCGCGGTGCCGTCGCTGTCGCAACCGAGCTGGCCGCCTGCGCACCTGCCGCCGCGCGGGGCGCGCGCGCGCGACGCCATGCCCACAGCAGCGTCGCCAGCCACAAGCCGGCGAACACCGCCGCCAATCCCATCCACAGCGGGGACGCGCCGAGCAGGCCGGACACGGTCGACGTCGGCGTCACCGCGTTGCCGGCCGGCGCGGCGTCCACGTTCGGCGCTGCTGCGCTGGTGGACGGCGCGGGCGCGGCGGGTGCGGCGCGCCCGGGCAGCACCTGTAGAGTCAAATCGGGCACGCTGGCTTCGCGCGCGGCACCGGCCTGCACATCCCACCACGGCATGCGCAAGCCGCTCACCCGCAACGGGCCAGGCGCTTGCGGCACGATCGAATAGCGCCGGGTGACCTTCAGTTGCGGGCTGCCGTTGACGAATTTCTGGTCGAACTGCGGCGGCTCGGCGAACACCTGCGCGCCGTCGACGCTGGGCGTCGGCAGCTCCGGAAACTGCGCCTGGGTGGCGCCGCGCGCGCTGGCCTCGACCACGATGTCGGCCGCCTCGCCCACCGCCGCGCGCTGCGGCGTGGCGGTGTAGCGCAGGCGCAGGTCGTGCAGCGGTAGCCACGGCTGCGGCGCGTTGGCCGGTTGCGCGCGCACCTGCAGGGTCTGCGCGGCGCTGCGCGCGTTGAGGTCGCCGCCGCGGCCGAAGTAGTCGTCGAAAAAGCCGGTCGGGCCGCGCCCACGGAAGCGCGCGCCCGGCAAGGTCAGCGGCCCGCTGCGCTCGGGCACCAGCAGGAAGCGGCGCTCGACCACGGTGAACACGCGCCCATTGATCTCGCGACGACTCTGGATGTCGTCACCGAGGCGCTGCAGGGCGGCGCCGACGGGAGGATCCAGGTCCAGTTCGCCCGAGGTCAGCGGCACGCCCAGGTACAGCCGCACCACCACGCCGACGCTCTGCTGCACGTACGGTTGCGCGTCGTCGGCCTGGGTCTGCACGAAGACGTCGGCATTGCCGATCTGCCCCGGATCGGCACCACCACCGTTGTCGGCCGACGATTGCGATTGCGATTGCGATTGCGATTGCGGTTGCGATGGCGATTGCGATGGCGCCGGCGCCGCCACGCCGACCAGCAGCCGCAGCGGTGCGGTGCGTTCGTTGCCGACGCGCAGCGCCGGGACCTCCAGCGTGCCGGTCGTGCGCGGCGTCAGCACCACGCCGAACAGCGACTTGACCGAGACCTTGCCGTTGATGACTTCCATCTGCCGGCTGTTGACCGCGTTGCTGAGCGCGAACTGCGCCTGCAGCGGCGCGTACTCCGGCGTGACCAGGGCCTGGTCGGTCTCGATGTTGAGGGTGACGCCCTCGCCGGCGTCCACGTTGTCGCGGTCCAGCCATGCCCGCGTCGCGGCCGCGGCCGGCAGCGCCAGCGCGGCCAGCAGCGCCAGGACAGCCGACAGGGCCACGGCGGCCGGCCACGCAAACCGGGTGGACGCGCCACCGCGCTGGCGGCGTTGCTTGCGTTCGATCATGGTCCTTCCCGCTGCCTGCGTTCGTGTTCGAGCCTGAATTTGGCGCGCAGCAGGTTGCCCGGATCGTCCGGCACGCGCCGCAACCACGCCTCCACCGCCTGGCGTTGTTCGCGCTGCTGCGGCGTTTCCGTGGCGGCGCCCGCGGCCGCCTGCTTGCCTGCCGCACCTTGCTGCGCCGCCATCGCTTGCTGCATCTGCTGGCGCTGCGCGGCATCGGCCTGCTGCTGCGCCTGCGCGTCGCCGGGCTTGGGCGGCGTCGGCGGCGGCGCATCCTTCTGCGTCTGCGGCTGGGGCGACTGCCCTTCCTTCTGCCCAGGTTGACCTTGCGCGCCAGGCTGCGGCGGCGTGGCCTGCCCCTTCTGCTGGTCCTTGGGGGTACCGCCGGCACCGGGCTGTGGTTGGCCCTTCTGGTCCTGCTGCGGCGTGTCCTTGCCCTGCCGCCCCGGCTTGTTCTGCGCGGACGGATTCTGTCCGGACTGGCGCTTGCGCGCGGCTTCCACCGCGGCTCGGTTGGCGAGCGCATCGGGCATCCGCGGATGCCGCCGCAGCGCCTTGTCGTAGGCGTCGATGGCCTCGTCGTAGCGCCCCTGGCGGGCCAACGCGTTGCCCAGGTTGTACCAGCCCTGGTCGCTGTCGATGCCTTCGAACTGTTGCTGGGCGGCGGCGAAGTCGCCCTTGCGATAGGCCTGCACGCCGGCATCCAGGCGCTGCTGTTGGACCTGGTCGGGACGCCGCCACAAAGTACCGGCGGCGGCGGCGCCCCCCGTCGCGCCGCTGGCGGCCTGCGCCTGGGGCGGCGCTGCCAGCGGCAACAGCGCCAACAGCAGCAGCGCGGCACCGCCGCGGCGGCGGAACGCGAACAGCGCCAGCAGCAGCAACGGCGGCAGCAGCCAGTAGCCCTGGTCCAGCCAGACCCGGCCGCTGCGCTCGCCGCTGCTCGTCGCGTCCTGTTGCGCCGGCTGCAGCAGGTCCAGCGCGCGCAGGTCGGCATCGGTCGGCGCCAGCGCGGTGTAGCGGCCGTTGCCAGCGGCGGCCAGCGCCTGCAACGCGCCCGCATCCAACTGCGCGTGGCCGATGCCGCCGTTGCCATCGCGGTAGGCCGCGCCCTGCGCGGTACCCAGACCCAGCACGGACACGCGGTAACCCTGTCCGGCCGCGCGCGCGGCCGCCTGCCGCGCGGACGCGTCGGCCTGGTCGCTGAGCAGCAGGATGTCGCCACGGGCAAAACCGGCCTGGCGCAACAATTGCGCCGCCCAGTCGATGGCCAGGTCGCTGCGCTGCCCAGGCACCGGCATCACCTGTGGCGACAGCGCGTCCAGGAACAAGGCCACGTTGGCCGCGTCGTCGGTCAGCGGCGCGACGGTATAGGGTTCGCCGGCATAGGCCAGCAACGCCACCTCGCCGCCGGCGCGTTCGCGCAGCAAGGTCGCCAGCTTGGCGCGCGCCTGCAGCAGGCGCGAGGGCGGCAGGTCGCCGGCCTCGATCCGCGCCGACAGGTCCAGTGCGATCACCAGCGGCGTGCGCGACTGCCACAGCGGCTGCTGTTCCTGGCGCCAACTCGGCCCGGACAGCGCCAGCACCGCCAGCGTGTAGCCCAGCGCCGCCCACCACAACCCGGACAGCGAGCGCCGGCCGTCCTCCTTGGCGAGCAGATGCGGCAACAGATGCGCATCGACCGCGCGCCGCCATACGTTGCGGCGCCGGCGCCGGCGCCACCAGCTCCAGCCCAGCAGCGGCAGCAACAGCAGCGCCCACAGCCATTGCGGGCGCAGCAGATGCAAGGCATCCAGCGCGGCGAACAGCGCGTTCATTGCCGCCTCCACGGCCAGATGAACGAGAGCAGCGCCAGTCCCAGCGCCGCCGCCAGCGGCCACGCGTAGCGCTCGATCCGCGGACGCACCGCCGGGCCGGCCGAGCGTACCGGCTCCAGGCGTTCCAGTTCGGCGTAGATCGAGGCCAGTTCGTCGGTGTCGCGGGCGCGGAAGAAACGCCCGCCGGTGTCCTGCGCGATCTTGCGCAAGGTGTCCTCGTCGACCTGGTCGTCGCCGCCGGCCGGGAGCGGCAGGCCGAACAGCGAATAGGCGCCGGCGCCGCCGAAGGCGATGGTGTAGACGCGCACGCGCTCGGCCTTGGCCAGTTCCGCGGCCTTGGTCGGCTCCAGCACGCCGGCGGTGTTGACGCCGTCGGTCAGCACGATCAGCACGCGGTCGCCCTGCGGCTGTTCGCGCAGGCGCTTGACCGACAGCGCGATCGCATCGCCGAGCGCGGTCTCGCGCCCGGCCAGGCCGACCACGCTGTCGCGCAGTTGGTCGCGCACCGTCGCCAGGTCGGCGGTCAGCGGGGTCAGCGCATAGGCCTGCTGCCCGAACACCAGCAGGCCGATGCGGTCGCCGTCGCGGCGGTCGAGGAAGTCGGCCAGCACCGCCTTGGCGGCGGTCAGCCGGTCCACCGTGCGCCCGCCCAGGCTCATGTCCGGCTCGCTCATGCTGCCGGACAGGTCCACCGCCAGCATCATCTGCCGCGCCTGCTGCGGCGGCGACAGCGGCTCGCCCAGTTGCAACGGGCGCGCCGCCGCCGCGCACAGGCAGATCCAGGCCAGCCACGCCAGCCACTGGCCGACCCGCCACAGGCCGCCGCGCGCCGGTGCCGCGGCCACTGCCTGCAATTGCGCCGCGTACGGCACGCGCAATGCCGGCGCACTGCCGCGTTGCGCCGGCAGCAGGCGCGCCAGCAGCGGCAACGGCAGCGCCAGCCACATCCATGGCCAGGCGAACCCGGTCAGCAGATCGCCCAGTTCCTGCCAGTGCAGCGGGACGATGCCGAGCGTCGCCATGCTCAGCGTCCCCCCATCAGTTCGAGAAAGCGGCGCCGCGCCAGCGGCAGCAGCGCCTGCACCTGCGCAGGATCCAGTTCGCGCCGATAGCCACCGTCGAGCAGCACGCGGCCCGGACCGGCGGAAAACTCCTGGCGCTTGCCGCCGTCGAGGAAACGCAGCCACGGCTCGCCCTGCAGCGCCGCGGCCGCCGGGTCGCGGCGCCGCGCCGCGCGCCGCAGCAGTTCCGACATCGCCGCCACCTGCGCCGGCGCGGTGTCGGCGGCCAACGCCGCATCGAACTGGCGCTGCCAGCGGCGCAGGCGCGCACGTCGCCATGCCCAGATGCCCAACGTGACGCCCAGCGCCAGCAGCAGCACGGCGCCCAGCAGCCACCAGCCGGGCGCCGGCGGCCACCATGGCGGTGCCGGCGGCAGGTGCACGTCGCGCAGCGGCAACTGTTGCGGGGTCATCGCGCCGCGCTCCCGCCCGGCGCCGGCAGCAACCACGACTCGCTGGCCGCGTCGCTGCGCAGCACGCGCACCTGCACGCCACGGCCGGGCAGTTCGGCGGCCAGTTGCTCCAGCGGCGCGACGAACTGCGCATGCCAGCGCTGCTGCGCGCTGGGCGCCAGCAGGTCGACCTCCACGCGGCGGCCTTCGGCCCAGAACGGCAGCGCCGCCCGTGGCGGCTGCAGCTCCAGTGCGTCGGTCAGCAACAGCAGCACCACATCGTTGTGCAACGCCAAACCAGCCCAGCGCGCCGCGGGAATGGCGATGGCGCTGCCCGGATCGGCCAGCACCACCAGTCGCGATCCCGGCCGCAGCAGCTTGGCCGCATGCTCCAGCGCCACGCCGAGGCCGGCGTCCTCCTGCGGCGGCTGCGCGTACCAGCGCGCCAGCGCATCGAGCACGCGCAGCGCGCCGCGCGGCCCGGCCGCCGGCGGTACCGGCGCTTCGCTGCGGCTGCCACGCAGCGCGGCGAGGCGGTCGCCCTGGCGCTGCGCGGTCCATGCCGCGACCGCGCCCGCGCGCGCCGCCTGCACCGACTTGAAGCGCACGCGGGTGCCGAAATACAGCGCCGGCGCGGTGTCGGCCACGATCAGGCTCAGCCGCTCGCGCTCGGCCTGGAACAACTTGGTGTGGGTGCGCCCGCTGCGCGCGGTGAGCCGCCAGTCGATATGGCGCACATCGTCGCCGGCCACGTATTCGCGCGACTCGGCGTACTCCATGCCGCGCCCGCGCTGCGCCGCCGGCGCGCTGCCGCTGAGGCCATGGCGCCCGCGCCGCGGCGGCGGCACCCGGGCCACGCTGGCGCGCAACGCCACCAGTTCGGCCAGGCTCGGCCGCACGCCGTCGCCGCCGCTGGCGGGTTCGGCGCGCGCAGTCTGCGATGGCGCTGTGTGCACGGTCATCGCGCGCTATCTCGCCCGCGACGCGCCGCTGCCGGCGCGGTGCATCCCAAGACACACCGGCATATGCCGCTGCCGCCGCGCGCGTTCGTGCCGCCGCTCGCTCAAGGCGGCGGCACCCGATCCAACAGCGCGGCGACCAGGCGACCGCCATCCCAGCCTTCGGCGGTGGCCTCGTAGCTGGGCAGCACCCGGTGGCGCAGGACATCCGGCGCCACCGCGCGCACGTCGTCCGGGGTCACGAAATCGCGTCCCGCCAGCCAGGCGCGCGCCCGCGCGCACCGCTCCAGCGCGATCGAACCGCGCGGGCTCGCGCCCCACGCGATGCGCCGCGCCAGCGCCGCGTCGTAGCCGCTGGCATCGCGCGAGGCCAGCACCAGTTCGATCAGATAGCGTTCCAGCGGCGGTGCCATGTGCAGCGACAGCAGCGCACGGCGCGCGGCGAACACGTCCTCCAGCGGCATGCGCGGCGGCGCGGTCTCGCCATGGTCCAGGGTCTCGCGGGCGCGCTCGCGCGCCAGGCGCAGGATCTCGGCCTCGGCCGCGGCTTCCGGATAGCCGATCCGCACATGCATCAGGAACCGGTCCAACTGCGCTTCCGGCAGCGGGAAGGTGCCCTCCTGCTCGATCGGGTTCTGCGTCGCCATCACCAGGAACAGTTTCGGCAGCGCATAGGTGTGGCGGCCCACGGTGACCTGGCGCTCGCCCATCGCCTCCAGCAGCGCCGATTGCACCTTGGCCGGCGCGCGGTTGATCTCGTCGGCGAGCAGGATCGGATGGAAGATCGGCCCGGGTAGGAACTCGAAGCGGCTTTCCTGCGGCCGCCACACCTCGGTCCCGGTCAGGTCCGCCGGCAGCAGGTCCGGGGTGAACTGCACGCGGGCGAAATCCGCCTCCAGCCGCGATGCCAGCGCGCGGATCGCGGTGGTCTTGGCCAGGCCGGGCGCGCCTTCGACCAGCAGGTGGCCGTCGGCGAGCAACGCGATCAGCAGCCGTTCCACCAATGCGGACTGGCCGACGATGGTCTCGGACAGGCCGTCGCGCAGGGCCAGGAAGGCGGCGTGCAGGCGCTGCTGTTCGGCCGCGGCGGGAGAGGAATCGATGCTCGAGGGTGTGGTGTCCATGCGCCGAGTTTGACCGATCGGCGGTGAAATGGTTCTACCGGCCCCCAAGAAACGGGGCGCAAATTCAGATTTTCCTCATCCGCCGGCACAAACGACGACGGGAGAAGCGCCTGCTTCTCCCGTCGCGATACCCGCATGGCGTGGTGCGTCCGCCGCCAGGTGCGGCGGCCCTTCTCAACCGCCGGCAGCCGCGCGCTTGGCCACGCGCATCACCTTCGGGGTCACGAAGATCAGCAACTCGGCCTTGCTCTTGCTGCGGCCACGCTTCTTGAACAGATTGCCCAGGAACGGGATATCGCCCAGGAACGGCACCTTGGAAATGCTGCTGCGGTCGGTGAACTCGTACACGCCGCCGATCACCACGGTCTGGCCGTCGTCCACCAGCACCGCGGTATTGATCTCGCGGCGGTTGATTTCCGGGACAGTGCCGTAGTTTTGCAGGATCACGAAGCGCTCGATCTCGTCCTTCTTCACGTTCATGTTCAGGAAGACGCGACTGTCGTCGGTGATGGTCGGGGTGACTTTCAGTTCCAGCAGCACTTCCTTGAACTGCACGTTCGGTGTGGCCGCAGTACCTGCCGTGCCGCCCGTAATGGTGACGTAAGCGATTTCCTTGCCTTGCTTGATTACCGCTTCGCGCTGGTTGGAGGTGACAATACGCGGGTTGGAGATCACTTCGCCACGACCCTCTTCCTGTAGCGCCGACAGCTCCAGATCCAGGTTGAAGTTGGATCCGAGCAGTGTGTAGGCCAGGCTCGGCAAGGTCGTCGCACTGGTGAGGGTGGGACCGCCCAGATTGACATTGAGCCCGCGCGTGGCCGCGGTGCCGCCGCCGGTCGCACCGCTACCGACGGTCGCGGTGTTGCCACTATAGGTATGGGTGCCGCCGATGCCGAACTTGGCGCCCAGGTCGCGGGCGAAGGTGTCGGTGGCGATGACGATGCGGCCCTCGATCAGCACCTGGTCGACCGGCCGGTCGATCACGTTGATCAGCTCGCGCATCTGCGCGATCTTCTTCGGGATGTCGCTGATCATCAGCGTGTTGGTGCGCTCGTCGGCGACGATGCGGCCGCGCGGCGAGAGGAAGCCGTTGTCGTTCTGGCCACTGCCCCCGTTACCGCCACCGCCACCGCCGCTGCCGCCGATGCCCTTGGCCTCGGTCAGCGCCTTGAAGATCGTGGTGGCGCTGTGGTAGTTGATCTGGATGTAGTCGGTGCTCAGGTCCTCGCGGTTCTCGATCGCGATCCGCGCGTCTTCCTTGTCCTGCTCGAACTTGGCCAGTTCCTGCTGCGGCGCGACCCACACCACGGCGCCGTCGCGGCGCTTGTCCAGGCCCTTGGCGCGCAGCACGATGTCCAGCGCCTGGTCCCACGGCACGTTGACCAGGCGCAGGGTGACGCTGCCCTGCACGGTGTCGGAGGCGACGATGTTGAGATTGGATTCCTCGGCGATCAGCTGCAGCACCGTGCGCACCGGCACGTCCTGGAAGTTGAACGTGACCGGCCGGCCGCTGTAGCCGCGCGCGGCGACCTGCGCCGCCGCCTGGCTGACCGTGGCGGTGGTCACCGCGCCCACCGCCGGCGCCGCGGCGCGCGGCGAGATTTCCACCACGTACTCGTTGCCGGACTGGTAGGCCAGCGACTCGAAGGCGCCATTGGTGCTCAGCACCAGTTGCGCGCCGCCGGCATACGGCTTGGCGTCGATGCGCTGCACCGGGGTAGCGAAGTCGGTGACGTTGAGCGGGCGCTGCAGCTCCGCCGGCAACGACGCATTGCCGACATCGACCACCACGCTATTGCCCTGGGTGCGCAGGTCGGGACTGGCGCCGGCGCCGCTGAACTGCAGGATCAGCCGCCCCGCATCGCCATCGCCGCGCTTGAAATCGATCTTCGACACCGTCAGCCTGGCCGCCGCCTGCGGCGCCGCCGCGGCCGGGCCAGGCGCGGGCGCCGCCGCCAGCGCACCGCCGGCCACGGCCGCGCTTCCCAGCATCGCCGCCAACCCCAACGCGCATAGCCGCACCGTCGCGTGGCGCCGGATGGGACGCAGGCTCAGGGCTTTGGAAAAAGTCATCGTGCTATCCCCATAATCAATCATTGATCGTCCAGCGCCACGGCGGCCGGACGTTCCAGCCAACCGCCAGCGCCATCCGGCACCAGTTCAATCAAATCGATGCGATCCTCGTGCACCCCGGTCACGCGGCCATCGCTTTGCCCCATGTAGATGCCGGGACGGACCCGGTAGGTCACCTTGTCCGGCGCCATCACCAGCGCCACCAGGCCGCCGCCGTTGCCGAGCGTGCCGACCATCTTCAGGCCGTCCAGCGGGAACTGCTCCAGCGGTTCCTTGCGGCGGTTCGGGTCCGGGCGCAGGCCGTTGTTGCCGTCCGGGCTGGTCCAGGCATCGCTGAACGGATCGCGCAGCCCCTGCGCCGCATATTCGAAGGTCTCAAACTGCTGCATCACCGGCAGCGGCTCCAGCGGCTGCGCCGGCCGCGCGCGCACTTCCTTCACCCAGTTCTCCAGGTTCGGCGCATCGCCCGGGGTGCTGGTCACGCTGCGACCGCACGCGCCGAGCAGCGCCACCAGCGCCAGCCCCGCCAGGCATCGGACCGCCTTGGAACGCCGCTTCATGCGCCACCGCCTTTCTTGGAGCCCTTCTTCGCCGCGGCCGCCGCCTTCTCCTGGTCCGCCATTTCCTTGTCGTCCAGATAGCGGTAGGTCTTGACCGTGCCGGACAGTTCCAGCTCGCCGCGCGCGGTGATGCCGGCCTTCTTGTCCTTGGGCTTGAGGTTGATGTCGTGCATGGTCAGGATCACCACCCGCGGCAGCGAGGCCACGCCGCTGACGAAGGCGCCGAACTGGTGGTAGCTGCCGACCATGCGCAGCGCGATCGGCTTCTCCGCGTAGAACTCCTTCGGCGACTCCGGACCCGGCTGGAACAGCTCGTTGGCCAGGCCGCTGGACAGCGCGGTCTGCGAGATGTCGATGATCAGGTCGGGCATCTCGGTCTTGCTCGGCAACTGCCGCAGCATCTGCTGCAGCACCTGCTCCATCTGCGCCAGTTGCTGCTTCAGCGGCCCCAGGTTGACCGCGCGGCTCTGTTCCTTCTCGAACGTGGCGCGCAGCTCGGTTTCCTTCTGCTCCAGCGAGGCGAGTTCGTCGCGCTTGTCGCTGATCAGCAGGAACCACGACAGGATCAGGATGAACAGCGTGACCAGCACGCAGAAGCCGATCTTGGCCTGCTGCGGCCAGTTGCCGATGTTGTTGAAGTCCAGGTCTTTGACGTTGAATTTCTTGCTCATGACGCCGGTCCCTGTTGCGCTGGCTTGGCGGCGGGCGTGGCCGGCGTGGCGGCCGGCGGCGTCGCCGGGGCGGTCGGGGCGGCAGGCGCGGGAGCGGCGGCGGGCGCCGTCGGCGTGGCACCTGGCGCGCCTGGCGTGCCCGGCGTGCCCGGCGCGCCGGGAGCCGGCGTGGCCGCGCCTGGCAGCGTCTCCGCCGCATCGCCCGGCACCGGCAGCTTGACCTTGAGGGTGAACGCGTACGGCAGGGCCTTGGCGTCGACGATCGGGCCCCTGGCCTCCTTCTCCTGGGCCTTGGCCTCGATCACCGTCAGTTCGGGATTGGTCATCCAGCCCGAGCCCTCGAGGTTGCGCATGTAGGCGCTGACCCGGGCGTTGGACTGCGAGCGGCCTTCCAGGGTCAGGATGTCGCCTTCCTGCTTGACCGCGGTCAGCACCACGCCGTCGGGAATGGTGCGCACCAGCGAGTCGAACAGATGCACCATCTGCGAGCGCTTGGCCTGCAGTTCCTCGATGACGCGCTTGCGCGCCAGCAGGCGCCGCTTCTGCTCGTCGAGCTTGTCGATTTCCTTGTTCTGCGCCTGGACCTTCTCGATCTCGGTCTGCAGGTAGGCGTTGCGCGCGTTCTGTCCGGTGATCTGGGCGTCGTAGTAGAACCAGATCAGCCCCGCCAGCAGCACGCCGGCCAGGGCGGCGATGCCCAGCATCGAGTAGAACTCGCGCTCGCGCTGCTTGCGTCGCTCCGCCCGCCAGGGCAGCAGGTTGATTCTTGCCATCAGTCGAAGCTCCTCAGAGCCAGGCCGGTGGCGATCATCAGCGCCGGCGCGTCCTGGGCCAGCGCGTGCGCCTGGACCTTCGGCCCCAGGGTCATCTGCGCCAGCGGGTTGGCGACCACGGTCGCCACCCCCAGTTGCTCCTCGACCATCTCCGGCAAGCCGGCCAGCGCCGCGCAGCCGCCGGCCAGCACGATGTGGTCGACCCGGTTGAACTCGCTGCCGGCATAGAAGAACTGCAGCAGGCGGCTGATCTGCTGCACCGTCGCTTCCTTGAACGGCTCCAGCACTTCGATCTCGTAGCTTTCCGGCAACCCGCCCTGGCGCTTGGCCATGCCGGCCTCCTCGTAGGTCAGGCCATAGCGGCGCATCACTTCGTCGGTCAGCTGCTTGCCGCCGAACACCTGTTCGCGGCTGTACAGGCTGCGGCCGCCGCGCAGCACGTTGAGCGTGGTCATGGTCGCGCCGATATCGACCAGGGCGACGACGCCGTCGGCCGCCACCGGCAGCTCGCTGGCGACCAGCGCGAACGCGTTCTCGACCGCGAAGGCCTCCACGTCCATCACCTTGGCGACCAGGCCGCCCAGTTCCAGCGCCGACTGGCGCAGTTCCACGTTCTCCGAGCGCGACGCGGCCAGCAGCACCTGCACCATCTCGGGGTTGTTGGGGATGACGCCCAGCACCTCGAAATCCAGGTTCACTTCGTCGATCGGGTACGGGATGTAGTTCACCGCCTCCAGCTCGACCTGCGCTTCCAGCTCGTTCTCGTCCAGTTCGGCCGGCATCGGGATCAGCTTGGTGATCACCGCCGAGCCGGCCACCGCCGCGGCCGCATGCTTGGCGCGGGTGCCGGACCGGGTCACGGCGCGGCGAATCGCTTCGCCCACGGCCTCGACCTCGACGATGTTCTTCTCGACCACGGCGTTCGGCGGCAAGGGCTCCACGGCGTAGTGCTCCACGCGGAACCGGTTGCCGCTACGCGACAGCTGCAACAGCTTGACCGCGGTCGAACTGATATCGACGCCGATCAGCGGTTGCTGACTCTTTGGGATAAGCCCCACGGATTTTCCCCTGCCGACGGGCACTTGGACGCTACTCTTGCGTCCGCGCATTAATAACGAATTTTTTGCAATTGGCAACCACCCCAGACCCGTCGCGCCCCCCGGTCGCGGCATGTCCTGTGGCGGCAAACCCTTCGCATCCCCGGAATCGGCCCCAGCCGTTCCCCGGCGTACTCTATACTCTGCGCCCAAGAAATCTGCAATCGGAATCTCTGTCGATGCCCCGTTTTCGTCGTTGGCTGCGCTGGGCGCTGGTCACGTGTGTCGTCCTCGTCCTGGTCGGAGCCGCCGCCGCCGGCGGGCTGTACTACGTCGTCTCCTCCAAGCTTCCCGACGTGCAGACGCTGCGCCAGGTGGAACTGCAGGAGCCGATGTACGTCTATGCCAGCGACGGCAAGCTGATGGCCCTGTTCGGCGAGACCCGGCGCTACCCGATCACGATGAAGGACGTGCCGGAGCGGCTGAAGCAGGCGTTCCTGGCCACCGAGGACGCGCGCTTCTACCAGCATGGCGGCGTCGACTACAAAGGCATCGCGCGCGCGGTGTGGCTGCTGGCCACCACCAGCGACAAGCGCGTGCCGGGCGGCTCCACCATCACCCAGCAGGTCGCCCGCCAGTTCTTCCTGAGTTCCGAGTACAGCTACACCCGCAAGCTGGCCGAGATCCTGCTGGCTCGCAAGATCGAGGCCGAGCTGAGCAAGGACGAGATCTTCGAGCTGTACCTCAACAAGAGCTTCTTCGGCAACCGCGCCTACGGCATCGCCGCGGCGGCCGAGTACTACTACGGCAAGAAGCTCAACGAGTTGAGCCTGGACGAGATGGCCTCGCTGTCGGGCATCCCCAAGTTCCCCTCCAGCGGCAACCCGATCAGCAACCCCGAGCGCGCCAAGCAGCGCCGCGACAACTACGTGCTCAGCCGCATGGCCGCGCTGGGCTTCATCACCCAGGCCGAGGCCGACGCCGCCAAGGCGGTGCCGATGCACGCCACGCCGCACGAGCGCCCGGTCGAGGTCGAGTCGCCGTACGTGGCCGAGCTGGTGCGCCAGGAAATGATCGCCCGCTTCGGCGGCGACGTGCTCGACAAGGGCTACCACGTCACCACCACCATCGACGCCGAACTGCAGGCCGCGGCCAACCAGGCGGTGCGCAAGGGCCTGGTGATCTACGACCGGCGCCATGGCTGGAACGGCGTGGAGAAGCACTTCGACGTGGCCGCCGACGCCGACGCCGCCGCGCTGGCCAGCCACCTGGCCGGGGTCTACGCGCAGGGCGGCATGCTGCCGGCCATCGTCGCGGCCACCGGCAGCGACGGCAGCGCCACCGTGGTGCTGGGCAACAAGACCGAACTGGTGCTGCCGGTCGCGTCCAGCCGCTGGACCGGGCGCAGCCCGGCCACGCTGCTCAAGCGCGGCGACCTGGTGCGGGTCCAGGCCGGCGACAATCCGGACGAATGGGAACTGACCCAGTTGCCGCGCGGGCAGTCGGCGCTGGTCTCGCTGGACGCCAGCAACGGCGCGCTGCGCGCCCTGGTCGGCGGCTTCAGCTATGCCGGCAACAAGTTCAACCGCGCCACCCAGGCGCGGCGCCAGCCGGGCTCCAGCTTCAAGCCGTTCCTGTACGCGGCCGCGTTCGAGAAGGGCTTCAATCCGGCCTCGATCGTGCTCGACGCACCGGTGGTGTTCCGCGACCGCCGCGGCAAGACCTGGTCGCCGCAGAACGACGGCGGCGGCTTCCGCGGCCCGATGCGCCTGCGCGAGGCGCTGGTGCAGTCGCGCAACCTGGTCTCGGTGCGCCTGCTCGACAGCATCGGCGTGGATTTCGCGCGCAAGTACATCAGCCAGTTCGGCTTCCAGGAAGCCGAGTTGCCGCCCAACCTGTCGATGTCGCTGGGCACCGCCTCGCTGACTCCGCTGTCGGTGGCGCGCGGCTATGCGGTGTTCGCCAATGGCGGCTCGCGGGTGGACACCTGGATCATCGACAAGGTCACCGACCGCGACGGCAATGTGCTGTTCCAGGAGCATCCGCCCACCGCCTGCCGCAGCTGCGGCAGCGTCGGCGGCAGCGCCGCCCCGGCCAGCCAGGTGGTGGACGGCTTCAACTTCGGCGCCGCCACGCCGCCGCCGGCGCCCAAGCCCGAGGCGACCGCGGCAGCGGCGCCGGCCGAGACCGCGCCCGCGACCGATCCGGAAGCCAAGGTGGCGCCGCGCGCGATCGACGAGCGCACCGCCTACCAGTTGGTGTCGATGATGCGCGACGTGGTCCAGCGCGGCACCGGCACCGCGGCCAAGGTGCTCGGCCGCGTCGACGTCGGCGGCAAGACCGGCTCCACCAACGACCACCGCGACGCCTGGTTCTCCGGCTTCGGCGGCCCGTACGTGACCACGGTGTGGGTCGGCCGCGACGACTTCCGTTCGCTCGGCTACCGCGAGTACGGCGGCAAGGCGGCGCTGCCGATCTGGATCGACTACATGCGCGTGGCATTGAAGGACAAGCCCATCGCCAGCAACGATCCGCCGGCCGGCATGGTCCAGGCCACCCTCAACGGCGCCACCGAATGGGTCAAGGTCGAGGACATGGACCGCATCCAGGAGTTCGACTACGGCCTGCAGGACCAGAAGACCGACGACGCGGCGTTCGACATCTTCTGATCGGGCCGGGGAATCGGGAATCGGGAATCGGAACAGCCTGGCGGCCTCTGGATGCGGTCGCCATTGGCGTCGGCGCCAGCCGCGGGCGGCAGCACACGACGCCGGCGCTGCATGCCGGCGTCACGGCGCTGTTGTACAGTCGGGGCAGGCTTTCAGGGAGGCGGCCCCATGCACCACGCTCGGCAACATGCCCAGACCCGCACGCACGAACGCCGCCGCCGGCTGGCCCACGAGGCCGCCCGGCTGATGGCCGAGGGCGGCATCCGCGACTTCCACCAGGCCAAGCTGAAGGCCGCCGACCGGCTCGGCATCCACGACGACGCCTCGCTGCCGCGCAACCGCGAGATCGAGGACGCGCTGCGCGAGTATCAGCGCCTGTTCGCCGGGCCCGACCACGCCGGCGGCCTGCGCCTGCGCCGCGAGGCCGCCTTGCGCGCGATGGACTTCCTGCATGGCTTCGCGCCGCGGCTGGTCGGTCCGGTGCACGAGGGCACCGCCGATGCCAACAGTCCGGTGCAGTTGCATCTGCACAGCGACGACGCGGACGCGGTGGCGCGCTTCCTCGAAGACCACCGGATCCCGGCCGAATCGCGCACGCGCCGGCTGCGCCTGGATCGCGAACGCAGCGAGGAGTTTCCGGTGTGGCTGTTCGCCGCCGAGGAGCTGACCTTCGACCTCACCGTGCTGCCCTACGACGCGCTGCGCCAGGCGCCGCTGTCGCAGGTCGACGAAAAGCCGATGCGGCGCGCCTCCGAGAGCCAGTTGCGCCAACTGCTGACCGAGCAGGACATCGCCGACTACCAGCAGCGCGGCTGAGCCGCACGCGGCATACTCTGCGCGGCATCTCCCTGCCGCCACCGGATACCGCTGCATGCCCGCCATCGCGCCCACCGCCATCGTCGTCTCGCGCGACAGTTTCGACAGCGACGACGCCTACGCGCTGATCCAGTCCAACATCAGCTTCATCAATGCCCAGCTCGACCAGTGGCTGCGTCCGGACGAGATCGCCGCCGACGCGATGTGCAGCTACTACGTGGACTTCTACGTGGCCCAGGTGAACAACGGCGGCTTCGCCCAGTTCGTCTACAACTGCAACGCCGACCCGGAGGTGCTCGATCAGGTCGGCCGCGGGCTCGACGCGATGCGGGCGCCGCGGCACGCCGCGCTGTACGCGGCCAGCCGCGCGCTGCTGGAGCAGATGGACGACGCCGCGCTGGAGGCCTTCATGGAGGGCGACTACTTCGGCGACAACCCCGCGCGCGACGCGCTCGATCGGCACAGCGACGCCTTCTATGCGCTGGCGGACGAGGAAGACCTGATCGCGCTGAACTCGGCCTGGCTGCGCACGCATCCGCAGTTGGTGGTGCTGCCGATCCCGCAGATGCAGGCCGAAGTGGAACGCCGCGCCGCCGCCCTGCCCGACCGACCGGCGCGGGTCGCCGCGGCGCTGGCCAACGAACCGCGCTACATGAAGCTGATCCGGCGCCTGTGCGCCGAGAGCGGGCATGCGCTGGACCGGGTGACCGCCGGCGATCCCAGCCACCAGCACGGCGGCCAGCAGGTCCTGGCCTGGCATTTCCTCACCGACCGCGGCCACTTCTACCTGCTCGATCTCGACGGCGTCGCGCGCATGCACGATGCCGACAGCCACGCGGCGATCGCGCAGATCGAAGCGCCCGAAGAACCGTAGCGGCAGCGGCGGCACAAACGGAAACGCCCCGCGGCGCGGGGCGTTTCCGGTCACGCGACGGGCGCGATCAGCGCTGGCCGTCGACCTTGTAGTCGCGCTTGTCGTAACCGGTGTAGATCTGGCGCGGACGGCCGATCTTCATTTCCGGGTCGACCTGCTGCTCCAGCCAATGCGAGACCCAGCCGGCGGTACGGGCGATGGCGAACATCACGGTGAACATCTCCACCGGGATGTTCAGCGCCTTGTAGATGATGCCCGAGTAGAAGTCGACGTTCGGGTACAGCTTGCGCTGCACGAAGTAGTCGTCCTTCAGCGCGGCCTCTTCCAGCTTCAGCGCCACTTCCAGCAGCGGGTCGTTGACGCCCAGCTCGCCCAGCACCTTGTGGGTCATCTCGCGGATGATCTTCGCGCGCGGGTCGAAGTTCTTGTACACGCGGTGGCCGAAGCCCATCAGGCGGAAGCTCGAGTTCTTGTCCTTGGCCTTGGCCACGGCGCTCTCGACGTTGTCGGCGGTGCCGATCTCTTCCAGCATCTTCAGCACGGCTTCGTTGGCGCCGCCGTGCGCCGGGCCCCACAGCGCGGTGATGCCCGCGGCGACGGACGCGTACGGGTTGGCGCCGGTGGAACCGACCAGGCGCACGGTCGAGGTCGAGGCGTTCTGCTCGTGGTCGGCATGCAGGATGAACAGCAGGTCCAGCGCCTTGGCCACGACCGGGTTCATCTCCAACTGCTCGCTCGGCACCTCGAACATCATGTGCAGGAAGCGCTCGACGTAGCCGAGGTTGTTGCGCGGGTAGCGAATCGGCCAGCCGATCGAGTAGCGGTGGGCGGCGGCGGCGATGGTCGGCACCTTGGCGATCAGGCGGATCGCGGCCAGGCGGCGCTGCTCCGGATCGTTGAGGTCGAGGGTGTCGTGGTAGAACGCCGACAGCGAGGCCACGGTGCCGGCCATCATCGCCATCGGGTGCGCGTCGTGGCGGAAGCCGCCGAGGAAGTTCTTCAGCGACTCGTGCATCATCGTGTGATGCGTCACTTCGTGGTCGAACTTCTTGAATTCGTCGGCGGTGGGCAACTCGCCGTTCATCAGCAGATAGGCCACTTCGAGGAAGTTGGACTTCTCGGCCAGCTGCTCGATCGGGTAGCCGCGGTACAGCAGCACGCCGTTGTCGCCATCGATGTAGGTGATCGCCGACTTGCAGCTGGCGGTCGCGGTGAAGCCCGAGTCGTAGGTGAACAGCCCGGTTTCCTTGGTCAACTTGGAAATGTCGACGCAATCGTTGCCCAAGGTGGGTTTGAGTACCGGCAGAACGACCGACTTGTCGCCGGCGTTGAGCGTGACCTGATCAAGATCGGACACAGTGTGCGCTCCTCAGTGGAAGGCGCCTGCCCGTACTTTGCGAACAGACGCGTGAAGGAAGTCCACGGCATTAACCACGGATCGCGCCATTATCGCACAGCAGCATTTGAGTCGTTGCTCGTCCACACGCCGCCGGATGGGGTCGGCGGGGACACAGCGTTGCACCCCTCGCCATCGCCAAGGACGGGAAGGATGTGCACAAGCCGCCGGCGCGGACGGACGGCGAGGAAAGTCGGAAACGCAAAAAAGACGGCCGCGCAGGGCGCGGCCGTCCTTCACCACTTCGACCGTTCGATCAGCGCGCGTAGCGCTTCTGGAACTTGTCGATGCGACCGCTGGTGTCGATGACCTTGTGCTTGCCCGTATAGAACGGATGCGAAGCCGAGGAAATTTCGACCTTGACGAGCGGATACTCTTCGCCGTCTTCCCACTTGACCGTCTCTTTCGAGGACATGGTCGAACGGGTCAGGATCTTGAAATCGGAGGTGACATCGTGGAATACGACGTCGCGGTACTGGGGATGGATGTCGGCCTTCATGGGCTCGCACCGTAGGGGGCTGCTGGACAAGAGGGAAACTATACCAGCCTTGGCGCCCTACACGCAACGTGTAATTCACACGCTGCATGTAGCCGCCAGCCACCGCTCCCTGGGAGGCGGGGCGGCAGGCTCAACCCGCCCCGACCGCCCCGCGCGCCAGCGCCTGGAAGCGGGCCTGGTCGTAGCGGATCAACAGGGTCGTGTTGTCCGGCAGGCCGAGCTGGCGGTTCCAGTCGACCAGGGTGGCGCCGCGGCTGTGCACCCCGGCCAGCTCCACCTGCAGTGGCCGCGCCTGCACCTCCAGCGCGCCCTCGGGCTGCAGCGCCCAGGCCATCGCCAGCGCATCGGCGGCATACCAGTGCTCGCCGCGCGAATCCTCCGACCACAGCCGGGTCTTGCGCGAGATCTGCTCGTAGAAGCGCGCCTTGTCGGCATCGGCCGCCAGCCATTGCTCGACCTCGCGATGCAGCAAGCCATGGGCGACGGTGGCCTCCCAGTCGGCGACCTCGATCTGGGGGAAGCCGGAGAACACGATGTGCGCCGCTTCCGGGTCGAAGGCGATGTTGAACTCGGCGGCCGGGGTGATGTTGCCGTGGCAGGTGATCGCCCCGCCCATCACCACGAAGCGGCGCACCCGCTGCGGCAGGGTCGGATCCAGCTTCAGCGCCAGCGCGATGTTGGTCAGGGGACCGAGCGCGACCAGCAGCAGCGTGCCGGCGTACTGGTGCGACAGGCGCAGGATCGCCAGCGCCGCATGCTCGGCCTCGGCGGCGCGCGCCGCCGGCGCCAGGCCGACGTCGCCGAAGCCGTCCACGCCGTGCACGTGGGCGGCGTCCACCGCCGGATGCAGCAGCGGATCGGCGCAGCCGGCGAACACCGGCACGTCCTCGCGCCCGGCCACTTCGCACAGCTTCAGCGCATTGCGCACGGTGTGCTGCAGGCCGACGTTGCCGGCGGCGATGGTCAGGCCGACCACGTCGTGGCGGGCGTCGGCGAAGGCCATCAACAGGGCCAGGGCGTCGTCCACGCCGGGATCGGTGTCGATCAGCAAGGGAATCTTGTCGCTCATGCGTCGTTCTTCGTTCGTCCGTTCGGCCGCCGAGTCTGGCATTGCGGCGGGGGCGTGGGAAGCGGGGCCCGGGGACAGAAGGATTGGCACCAAGGAAAACCGATTTCTGTAGGAGCGGCTTCAGCCGCGACAGAACCTACGGATGGAACCTGTCGCGGCTGAAGCCGCTCCTACAGAAAGCAGGGTGCGGTGCTGCGATCTCGCACCCCAGGTAAAAAACTAGGCGCCCGCAAACCGCGCCGCACCGCCCACCCAGCGCGCGACGATGCGGTCGGCCAGGTCGGGCGACTCAGCCAGCAGCCGGTCGGCCAGCGCGTGCACGCGCGGCAGCAGCCCGGCGTCGCGCGCCAGGTCGGCGACGCGGAACGCGGCCAGGCCGGTCTGGCGGGTACCGAGCAGTTCGCCCGGGCCGCGCAACTCCAGATCCTTTTCGGCGATGACGAAACCGTCATTGGTCTGGCGCATGGTCTGCAGCCGCTCCCGCGCCATCGCCGACAGCGGCGCCTGGTACATCAGCACGCAACTGGACGCGGCCGCGCCGCGCCCGACCCGGCCGCGCAACTGGTGCAGTTGCGCCAGGCCCAGGCGCTCGGCGTTCTCGATGATCATCAGCGAGGCGTTGGGCACGTCGACGCCGACCTCGATCACCGTGGTGGCGACCAGCAGATCGATCTCGCCCTGCTTGAACGCGCGCATCGCCGCCTGCTTCTCCGCCGGCTTCATGCGCCCATGGACCAGGCCCACCTTCAGCTCCGGCAACTGCGCCGACAACGTCTCGAAGGTGGATTGCGCGGCGCTGGCGTCGATGCGGCTGCCTGTGCCGGCGCCCCGCCCTGGCGCGGGCTTGTCGCCGTCCTCGGCCTCGTCGATCAGGGTGCAGACCCAGTACGCCTGGCGCCCCTCGGCGCAGGCCGCGCGGATGCGCTGCACCAGCTCCGGGCGGCGTTCGGCGCTGAGCACGATGGTCTGCACCGGCGTGCGCCCGGGCGGCAGCTCGTCGATCGCCGACACGTCCAGGTCGGCGTAGGCGGCCATCGCCAGGGTGCGCGGGATCGGGGTGGCGGTCATCACCAACTGATGCGGCACGCCGGCACCGGTGGCGCCCTTGTCGCGCAACGCCAGGCGCTGGTGCACGCCGAAACGGTGCTGCTCGTCGACGATGGCCAGGGCCAGGTCGTGGAAGGCCACCGCGGTCTGCATCAGCGCATGCGTGCCGACCACCACCTGCGCCTCGCCCGAGGCGATCTGCGCCAGCGCCGCGGCGCGCGCCTTGCCGGTGACCTTGCCGGCCAGCCAGGCGACACGGATGCCCAGCGGCTCCAGCCAGGCGCGCAGGTTCGCCAGGTGCTGTTCGGCCAACAGTTCGGTCGGCGCCGCCAGCGCCGCCTGCTTGCCCTTGTCCACCGCCAGCATCGCCGCCAGCGCCGCGACCACGGTCTTGCCGCTGCCGACGTCGCCCTGCACCAGGCGCAGCATCGGCGAGGGCCGCTCCAGGTCGGCGCGGATCTGCGCGAACACGCGCTGCTGCGCGCCGGTGAGCCGGAACGGCAGCGACTGCTGCAGGCGCTTGGCCAGCAGGCCGCGCCCGCGCAGCGAGGGCGCGCGCTGCTGTTGCAGGGCGATGCGCTGCCGACGCAGGCTCAGGTGGTGCGCCAGCAGTTCCTCCAGCGCCAGCCGCTGCTGTGCCGGGTGCAGGCCCGCGGCGAGCGCGGCCAGGTCGGCCTGCGGCGGCGGGCGGTGCGCGATCAGCAGCGCGCTGCGCAGCGACGGCAGGCCGAGTTCGGCCAGCATCGCCGCCGGCAACAGTTCCAGCGACGCCTCGCCGGGCAATCGGTCCAGCGCCTGCCCGATCAGCTTGCGCAGCGTCGCCGGGCCGATGCCCTCGACCGCCGGATACACCGGATCCAGGCGATCCTCCAGGCCCGCGGCGGCATCCGCGCCGAGGATCTGGTAGCTCGGATGCACGATCTCCAGGCCATGCTGGCCCGGCTTGGGCGTGCCGAACGCGCGCAGCCGCGCTCCCACCGCGAATTGCGCCACCTGCGCGGCGCGGAACTGGAAGAAGCGCAGCACCAGCGTGCCACGCGAGTCGTCGGCCACCGCCACGCGCAGCATCGGCCGGTAGCGGAAGCCGCGATCCACCGCTTCCACCCGCACCTCGACCTGCGCCGGAATGCCCGGCTGCAGCGCCGCCACCGGCGTCAGCCGGGTGCGGTCCTCATAGCGCAGCGGCAGGTGCAGCCACAGGTCCTGCAGGGTAAGCAGGCCGCGCGCGGCGAATTTCTCGGCGACCTTGGGGCCGACGCCCGGCAGCGCCGACAACGGCGCCTCGCCTGCCGCCGACAGCGCCGGCGCCGGACTCTGCACGCGCGGCACGTGCCAGGGTCAGTCGAGCACCATCACCGCATCGACCTCGAACCCGGCGCCCTTGGGCAGGCCGGATACCTCGATGGTGGAACGCGCGGGGAACGGTGCCTGGAAGTAGTCCTGCATCACCGCATTGACCTGCGCGAACTGCGACAGATCGGTCAGGTACAGGCCCAGCCGCACGATGCGGTCCAGCGAGCCGCCGGCCGCTTCGGCCACGGCCTTGAGATTGTCGAACGCGCGGCGCGCCTGCGCACCGATGTCGCCGGCCACGATCTCGCCGGTGGCCGGATCCAGCGGAATCTGGCCGGAGAAATACACGGTATTGCCGGCGCGCACCGCCTGCGAGTACGGGCCGATCGCGGCCGGCGCCTGTTCGGTGTGGATGATCTGGCGGGACATGGCGACTCCGTTGGAAGAAGGTCCGCCTAGTTTAGCCGGCGCGCGATTGGGGATTGGGGATTGGGGATTGGGGATTGGGGATTGGGGATTGGGGATTCGGGATTCGGGATTCGGGATTCGGGATTCGGGAAGCAGCGTGCCGGACGAGACACGCCTTTCGTGTAGGAGCGGCTTTAGCCGCGACGCCTTACCGGTAGAGCGTCGCGGCTGAAGCCGCTCCTACAGAAGCCGGAGCTCGGCCAGCCTCGCCAATCCCCACTCCCGACTCCCCAATCCCGGCACCACCTATTGGCGCCGCACGCTCTGCACCGCATGCAGGCGCCGCAGCCGGCGCATCACTTCGGCCAGGTGGTTGCGGTCGCGCACCTGGATGTTGAAGCGCAGCACCGCGGCATTGAAGTCGCGGTCCAGGTAGTCCACGCGCTCGATGTTGGACTGGCTCTGCGCGATCGCCGCGGCCAGTTGCGCCAGCACGCCGGTGCGGTTCTCCACCTCCACCACCAGCGCGGTGTCGTAGTCGCCGATGACGCTGGTGTCCCAGCCGATCGGCACCCAGCGCTCCGGCGACTTGCGCAGTTCCGCCAGGTTCGGGCAGTCCAGCCGGTGCACCACGATGCCCTTGCCGGCGGTGTGGTATCCCATGATGTCGTCGCCGGGAATCGGCTGGCAGCAGTTGGCGAAGCTGACCACGCCGCGCTCGGTGCCGTTGATCAGGATCTTCTCCTGCGAGTGCTTGGAGTGGCCGCCACCACGCAGTTCCGCGTACGCCATCAGCGCCTGCGCGGCCTGGTTCGGCATCCAGTTGCCCAGCGCGATATCGGCCAGCAAGGCCTCCAGCCGCGGATAGCGGTGCTCGCTGAGGAACGAATCCAGGCGCCCCTTCGGCAACCGCTCCAGCGAGCTGTCCATCGCCTCCAGCGCGCGGTCGAGCATGCGGTGGCCGAGCTGCACCGCGTCCTCGTGCTCGAGCTGCTTGAGCTGGTGGCGGATCGCGGTGCGCGCCTTGCTGCTGACCACGAACTCCAGCCACTGCGGCTTGGGCGTGGCCGAGCGCGCGGTGATGACCTCCACCGTCTGCCCGCTGACCAGCTTGGTGCGCAGCGGCACCAGTTTCTTGTCCACGCGCGAGGCCACCGCGCGGTTGCCGACGTCGGTATGCACCGCGTAGGCGAAGTCCAGCGCGGTGGAGTTGCGCGGCAGCGCCAGGATCTTGCCCTTGGGCGTGAACAGGTAGACCTCGTCCGGGAACAGGTCGACCTTGACGTTGTCCAGGAACTCCAGCGACGAGCCGGCGGCGCGCTGCGATTCGATCAGCTCGACGATCCACGCATGCGCGCGGCTCTGCGCGCTGTTGGGCGACTCGCCGCCGAACTTGTAGGTCCAGTGCGCGGCCACGCCGCGCTCGGCGATCAGGTCCATTTCCTCGGTGCGGATCTGCACCTCGATCGGCGAGCCGTAGGGCCCGAACAGCACCGTGTGCAGCGACTGGTAGCCGTTGGCCTTGGGGATGGCGATGAAATCGCGGAAGCGCGCATCCAGCGGCTTAAAGGTGGCGTGCACCGCGCCCAGCGCGTGGTAGCAGTCCGGCACCCCGCGCACCACCAGGCGGAAGCCGAACACGTCCATCACCTGGTCGAAGGATTTGTTCTCGTCGCGCATCTTGTTGTAGATGCTCCACGGCGTCTTGATCCGGCTGACCAGCCGGTGCTCCAGCCCTTCCTTGGCCAGCCGCTGCGACAACTGCACTTCCACCTGCGCCATCGACTCGCGGCGCACCACCGGCTGGCTGCGGATGTGCTTTTCGATGATCGCGTGGCGCCACGGATGCAGCGCGCGGAAGCCGAGGTTCTGCAGCTCGGACTTCATCAGGCTCATGCCCAGGCGCTGGGCGATCGGCGCGTAGATCTCCAACGTCTCGCGGGCGATGCGGCTGCGCGCCTCCGCGCTCTGCGCGCCCAGCGTGCGCATGTTGTGCAGGCGGTCGGCGAGCTTGATCATGATCACGCGCAGGTCGCGCGACATCGCCAGCAGCATCTTGCGGAAGCTCTCGGCGGCCGCTTCCTGGCGGTCGCGGAACTTGAGCTTGTCCAGCTTGGTGACGCCATCGACCAGTTCGGCCACCGCCTCGCCGAACTCGGCGGCCAGTTCGGCGCGGGTCAGCGGCGTGTCCTCGATGGTGTCGTGCAGGATCGCCGCGATCAGCGCCTCCACGTCCAGGCCCAGTTCGGCCAGCACGCCGGCCACCGCCACCGGATGGGTGATGTAGGGCTCGCCCGACTTGCGGGTCTGCCCGGCATGCGCGGCCGCGCCCACTTCCCAGGCGCGCCGCAGCAACGGGATCTGCTCGGCCGGCAGATAGCTGGCGCTACGCTCGAGTTGCAGGACGTAATCGGGGATCGCCTCGCTGGCCGGCGACGGCGCGGCGGTGGCGACCTGGGCAGAAGGGCCTGGGTTCATGCGCGAAGACTATGCCAGCGGCGCGAGGACGGCAAACCCGCCAAACGAAACGGCCCGCGAATGCGGGCCGTTCGACGAAGCATGGCCTTACGTGGACGAGATCAGTCGTCGTTCTTGGACATGTCCTCGTCGGCGACGACCTCGGCCGCAGCCCACTCCAGCGCTTCGCGCTCGGCACGCTCGCGCTCGGCCTTCTCGACTTCGTCGATCAGGGCGTTGTCGATCTTGCGCGCGGCGATCTCGCGCAGCGCCAGCACCGTGGGCTTGTCGGCCGCTTCGGTGTTGTCGAGCGTGGCCTGCACGCCGTTGGCCAGCTGGCGGGCGCGCTTGGACGCCATCATGACCAGCTCGAAACGGTTGTTAACGACTTCCAGGCAATCTTCTACGGTGATGCGGGCCATGCGGGCTCCCGGCGGGCCGGCGACGGCCGCGCACTCGAATGAGGGAAAGGGCGGCGATTGTAGGGCGCAGCCCGGCCGAAATCAACCCAAACCCGTTCAGTTTCCTTTGGAATCAGCCAGTTGGCTGTTCCCGCAGCAGGGCCGCGATCAGCTCCGCGTGGCGCTGTTGCTGCGGCAGCCGGCGCAGGCGGCTGGCGACGAAGATCGCGCACATCTCGTCCACGGCGGTGTCGAAGTCCTCGTTGACGATGACGTAGTCGAAGTCGGCGTAGTGCGACATCTCCTCGCGCGCGGCGGCCAGCCGCTGCGCGATCACCGCCTCGCTGTCCTGGCCGCGCTTGCGCATGCGCTGTTCCAGCGCTTCGCGCGACGGCGGCAGGATGAACACGCTGACCGCGTCCGGCACCTTGGCCCGGACCTGGCGCGCGCCCTGCCAGTCGATTTCCAGCAACACGTCGCGGCCGGCCGCCAGTTGCGGCTCCACCGACTGCCGCGCGGTGCCCTTCCAGTCGCCGTGCACGCGGGCGTACTCGAAGAAGTCGCCGGCGTCGATCATGCTCTGGAACTCGTCGGCGGAGACGAAGTGGTAGTGCTCGGCATGGCGCTCGCCCGGCCGCGGCGCGCGCGAGGTGAACGAGATCGACAGGGCGATCTGCGCGTCGCGCGCCAGGGTGGCGTTGACGATGCTGCTCTTGCCGGCGCCGGAAGGGGCCGCCACGATGTAGAGAGTGCCACGCATCGCTCGGGTCTCGCGTCGACGGTCGGGCGGCGCACGATACCAGTCCCAGCGGCCACCGCAAGCGCGGCGGTCCGGTGTCGGCGCCGGGCACCGACCCCGGGCGTATCCGCCACGCCATGTAACGGCATGATCGAAAAGCGCTTTGCCGCGGTGCCGGGGATCGGCTCGGCCAGCGGCGCCCTGCCCCGGCGCCGCCGCGCCCGCCGGCACGGCGGCGGACCATTGCGCTCGATCGAACACCGCTCTCATCGCTGCCATGGGGGGCCGCACCCGGGCGCGATCACGCCGAGCGCCGGCTTCGCCGCGCCTGCCGCTCGATGCGCCGACGCTGCACGGCGATCCACCGGCTAGGGCGAACACGCCCGCGCGAGCGGCGCAGACGCCGCATCGGCCGGCGCAGGTGGCGCGCGGATGCAAAGGATCGTGTCGATCGGCAAGGCGACCGGCCGGCCCTGCTGCCACACCACGCACCAGCGCCCGTTGCAGTCGAGGATCCCGGCGCTGGCACCGGCCGTGTCCGCGCGCGCCGCGACGGCCAGTTGCCGGATGCGCTGGCTGGCGTGGCGCGTGCCCTCCTGCCGCGCCGCCAATGCCGCCAGCACCAGTGGCGTCACCACCATCGCGAACGCGAGCACCAGGGTCTCCACCGAGATGCGCCGTTCGCCACCGGCCGGGTGCGCCACGGCGCGCCGCCGCAGCCAATGGCGCAGCGCACCGAGCAGATGCCAGCCCAGCAGTGCCGCCAGGCCGAGGCCGAAGCCTCCCAGCGCCACCACCGCCGGCCACTGATCGTGGCCGATGCCGAACAGCGAGGCCGCGCTCCATGTCAGCGCCAGCAGGCCCATGTAGATGTAGTCGTCGCTGGCATAGCTGCGCGGCAAGGCGCCCATGCCCAGTGCCGACCAGTAGGCGTCGGCGAACATGCGACCGGACAGGTACAGCGCCGGCAGGGCGGTGGTGGCGAGCTTGAGCAACCCCTGCACGTGCGCGGACAGTTGCGCGCGGGACTCTCGCCAGCGCGAACTCATCCCGCCTTCCCCGCATGCCGGGCCGGCATCGCGCAGCATGGCCGGCCGGTGGCGTGTATCGGCGACGTCGCACGCGGTGTCGGTGCGCCGCCAACGCGGTCAGCGAAGGGATGGCGGCCGCGCGGCGATCGGTGCGCGCCAACCGTGAGCGATCGGGGGCCAGCGCCGCGATCGCCGTCGATGCGGCAGGTTCGGCGCAGTGGCCGGACACGACAGAAAGGCTCCTTTCCGGATCCCGGAAAGGAGCCTGGCAACGCTGGGGTGGCGCGATCAGCCACGCCCGCCGTTGTTGCCGCTGAACGCCTGCAGCACGGTGAGCAGGCTGGTCAGGTTGTCGGCGACGCCGGACTGGCCAACCTTCTCCGTGGCGCCGGCACCGGACATGGTGTCGACGCTGTAGATCTGCATGACGCCCTGGTTGGTGGCCGCCTGCGCCAGCGTGTTCTGCTGCTGCTGCGCGGCCACCGCGTTCTGCAGCAGGATGCCGGTCGAATGCGCCATCGTCTGGTACAGGGTGCTGATGGCGATGGCGGGGGCTTCGCCCACCACTTTCACATTGGACTGGGTGACGGCATCGGTCACCATCGGATTGACGGTCAAGGGCTCGGGCATGGTTGCTACTCCTTCGGGATAGGCCTCGTTTAGCCGGAGGCGTTCGGCTCTTAAAAGACGCAGCAGCGGGAACGGTGTGAACGCGCGCGGCATGGCGATCACCGCGAATGGGAGGGCGGTGTCGGCGCCGCGGCGCCCAGTTGCGCCAACAAGGCCTCGACCTGGGCGCGCAAGGGCTGCAGCTGCTGCTCGATCGCCTGCGCGACCTCGGCGACGATCGCGCCGCGCAGCGCCGCGACGACGCGCTGCGCTTCGTCGCCCTGGGCGCCGTCGCCACCGGGGAGCGTGGGCAAGGTGGGCGTCGGGTGGATCTGCGCGGCCTCGCCATCCAGTTGCCGGGTCAGCACCGCCATCGCCTCGTGATCGCCGCGCAGCGCCTTGGTCAATTGCTGCAATGCGCGCTCGGCGTGCTGGATCAGGCCATTGGCCGCGTCCCGGCCCACCTGGCCGGCGACCGCCGCGCGTTGCTCGTCCTGGGTAAGGCGCACCGCTTCCATCAGCATCGACGGCAGCAACGCGCGCAACCCCTGGTAGCGACTGCGTGCCTGCTCGACCTGGCTCTGCGCGGACAACAGATGGGACAGCGCGGCATCGCTGGCGCCCTGCTTGACCGCCTTGGCATGCGTGGGATCCATACAAACGCTTCCTTATCCGCTGGTGATGGAGGAAACCGCGTTACCGATGGTCTTGGCGGAGGTGCCGGCGACCTGGCTGACGTTGCCGTAGACCTCGACCGCGGACGCGACCATCTTCTGCATTTCCAGCAGCACCGGGATTTCCGCAGCCGCCTGGACCGGCCCCTCGGCCGCCTTCTTGGCGATCACCGCCTGCGCCGCCAGCGCGATCTGCATGATCGCGTTCATGTAGCTCGCCGCGTCCTGCACCGCCAGCCCTGCGCTCTGCGTGGCCATCACGTCGGGCGGGGTCTGGATCATCGCCGGCATCAGATACTGCACGGTCTGCGCGTTGCTGAAGTCGACCGCCTGCACGATCTTCTGGTTGAGCGCGGACGTGTCTACTGGCGCTGACGCGGGGGGGCTGGCACCACCGGTCGTCGCTCCCGCCGTTCCTGCAGTTCCCGTGCCGCCTGCCGCGCCTGTGGTTCCCGCGTTGCCTATGGTTTCTGCCGCGCCTGGCGCGGCGTCGCCGCTGGCGCTTGCGCTGGCATTGGCCATGGCATCGGAGCCGTCGGCGACCGCGTTCGGCGCATCGACCGCGGCGGCGCCATGATGGGCGGCCGCGCTGGAAGCCGGTCGGGCGACAGGCGCATCGGCGGCCCCCGCGGCGCCATCGGCCACCGTATCGGTTGGAGGCACCGATGCCTGTGGCGCAATTGCGGCGCCCGTGCTTTCATCCTGCATCGGCGGCACATCCTCGACGGCGGAAGCGGCAGGATCGACCGGCGCGGCGGCCGGCGCCGGATCGGTCGTGCCGGGCGCGGGAGTGTCGTCGCCTGCCGGCGATGCCGCTTCGGTGGCCGGCACGCCGGCGAGCGGCAGCTTGCGATTCCAGAGCCGATCTATCCAACTCATGGCGGAGATCTCCGGTGATTAACGACTAGGGCTTGCTACCGCCGTCGGCCACTTCCATGATCAACTGGCAGGCCTTGGATACGATCGCGGTGGTGATCTGGTTCATCGCCTGCTGGCTGTGCACCGCGTTCTGCACCGACAGTCCCGTGGCATGGCTGACCACCTGATACAGCGAGGCGATCGCCTGTGCCGGCGCTTCGGCCACCACCTTGACGTTGGTCTGGGTCACTGCATCGGTCACCTGCGCATTGACGTTCTGGTCTGCCATGGCATCGATTCCTCGGTAAGCGGCGGATTGACTGGGGCGTATCACTGGACGCGGCGGCGGCCAGAGTGTGAAACGTCAGCCTGCACTCATTGCGCGGCGGCCAGCGCGCCACGCAGTTTCTCGCGCAGCAATTGGACACGTTTGCGCACCAGCGTCGGCGAGATGTTCAGCGCCGCGGCGATCTCCGCCGTGGACCGATCCTCGCGAAAGCGCAGCCGGAACAGCTCGCGACCGTCCGGCGGCAACCGCGCCACCGTCTGCTCCACCAGCGCCAGCGCATCCTGGTTCGACCAGGTGCTCTCGACGCTGCCGCTTTCCGGATCGACATCCGGCGCAATCAGATCGCTGTACACGTCGGCATGAAAATCGCGCAAGCGGCGTTCGTAGGCGTGCTTGCGGCAACGGCTGATGAATTCGTTGTTGAGCGCGCACAGGAAGAACGAGCGCGGCTCGCGCACCCGCGTCCGGTGCAGCAAGACGTGATTGGCGGTCCTGAGGATGGTCGAGGACAGAATGTCTTCCGCCTCGTCGATGTTGCCGTTGGTCAGGCGGATCGCCCTGCCCCGCAGCACCTTCGCGCATTGCACCCATCCCTGCCAGATCTCCTCCGGCACGCTGCCGGACTGCGCACCTGCGGACGCATCACTTTCGAGCATTTCCCTTTCCCCTGTCCGTGGCGGCGTATATGCCGGGAACTTCGGTGGGAAATGACGTGCGGCCCGGAAGCGTGTGAAAACTTGTCTACGGTAGTCGCTCGTCCACGGTGTTCAACGGAACCATCGACGCGCCAGCGGCATGCGCGCATGCCGCGATTCGAAGCAAGGCCATCGCGCCTTTCTCGGCAGCGCAGTCCGGACAGCGCGCGTGCGACGCGGCACGCGCATGGCGCGCGGATCCGACCAGGTGCGGTTCGCGTCTGCGCAGCCCTGCGCCCGCGCAGGTCGGCAGCGCCGCGAGGCATCGGACAGCGGGCGCCTCGCACTGCGGGCGCCCGCATGCGCCTCAGTTGCTCAGCATCTTGCGCAGCGCAGCCAATTGCCCCGGCTGCAACGCACTCAACCTGGATAGCAGGTCGTTGCCCGCAGCAGGCACGGCAGCCCCCTGTCCGTCGGCGGAATCCTCGGCATCAGGATCGGCATCGGGGGCGGGCGGCGCCGGCAGTGCCGACTCCGTTTGCGCGCCCACCGGCGTTGGCGGCCGCAAGGTGGCGAGCGCCCGGTCCAGATTGTCGAACGCCAGACCCGCCAGTCCTTTCAGTTCCGCCGAGTTCATTTTCGCCAGGCTGCGCGCCGCGGCGGGATCGCCGTGGATCGGTGGCACGTCCAGATCCGCCGCGTAGTATTCGGCCACCTGCAGCAGACTCGGATCGCCATTGCGATAGACGCCATCGCCGCTCATCACCTGGACCTTGCGCAGCCCGGCGAAGACCTCGTACTGCGCGCCGATGTCGAACACCGCATCGGCGCCGTCCACCAGCAAGGCGACCTCGCAATCGGCGTAGGGGCTGGACTGGATGTCGATGGCGTCGCGCAGCACCACCAGCCGGCGCCCGGCCAACTCGCGCTTGAGTACGCTAGTGCCGACCTTGAGCACCGGCGAAAACACCCGCGAATCGGCGAGCGTCGACAGATCGTAGTAGTCGAACTTGCCAAGCACCGGGGCATCCCGGCCCTGGCTCTGCACCGCGCTGTTCTTCAGCGCCAGGGCCAGGCCGCATTCCAGCAGCGAGTGGTGGTACTGCAGCACCATGGTCGCGATCGGCGGCAACTCCCAGCCCAGCGCCGCCTGCGCCTGCGCCTGCTCGGCAATGCTTCCGCCGCCGTCGATCACGGTCTGCAGCAACGCCAGCACCGCCAGGCCGTCGGTGGTGGTCGCGGAAATGTCCGCGCCGATGTACGGCCCGTAGAAGCGCTCCATGTACTTGACCACGCTCCGGTCGAGCAGGCGATTCTTGAAGATGCCCAGCGGCGGCCACTCGCTCAGCGCATAGCCCGCCGCTTCCTGCCGCACCCGATTGCTGGACCTGTCGAATGCCGGCTTGTTGCGCAGATTGTTCTCGAACTCCTTGACCGCCGCGCCGGCACCGCCGTTCTCGATGTATTCGCCCAGGTCGCGGATCGCGTCACCCAGGGCGAAGACCTCCTGCACGTAGTCGTTCGAATAGAAGTTCCGGATGCGGTCCCTGGCGCGCTCGAGGTTGACCGCGGCGCGCGGGTTTTCCGCCTGCAGTTGCGGCGCCAGAATCGCGTTCGCCAGCAGCGCCGCGTGCTGCTTGCCCTCGGCGAAGGTCATCCGGTCCAGCGTCTTGAACATCACGGACACCTGCACCGAACGAATCCGGTTGCGGGCCTCCTGTACGGCGTCTCCATAGATCACGATGGCGCTCATGGTGCGTCTCCTTGGTCGGTATCGCCTGCCGACGGTTCGCCCACGCTCACGCCATGCCGGTCAAGGCATGCATGGCGTGGCGAGCGGTGTCGGCGATGGCACGGCGCACGCACCGATGCGGCCGGCACGGCCTGCGCCTGGTGGGCGCGGGACGGCGTCGCGCCATGGTCGGCGTGCTCCAGGAAGACGCGGGGAAAGCGCACGTGTGAATGCGCCAGCGTTTGCCGCAGCGCAAGATGCAATGCGCGCGCGACGCGGGTGCGGCAAGGGCATGGAACGCCCCTCCGCAGCGCACTTCGCGAACACGCCATCAGCCTGGCGTGCGACGTGCTGCAGACCGAGGGCGTAGCCACAGCCGCCACCGACGCTGTGCGGCGCTGGTGGATGCGAACGGGCTGCTGCAGGCATGGCTTCTGGAAGACGACGTGCGCGACGCGGCCGCTACGGTGCAGTTGGATATCTCACTTCGCTTCCCGTTACTGAATCCGGACCACACCGATTCCGGCGCCGATGAGCGAGCGGCGCCAATGCACGCCCCAGCCGCGATCGGCCGTGGATCGGGGATCGGGACTTGGGAGTCGAAATGGCGGCGACGACGACGAAGCGCTGGCCGCGGGCGCAGGTCATCGCGCTCGGCCAGGCACTGCGAACCAGGCGCCCGCACGGCATGCCATGCATCTTCGGGGGGTTGACCGCCACGCACGACCGGCACATCCGGCAGTCGTCGGCTCGCCGCACCAGCTCCCCGGGCCGATGAAGCATTCGCTGCACGCCCCGTTCGCTGCAATTGAGAATGAATATCATTTATTACATACTTGCATCCCTTTCCTCGTGGTCTGCGGACGAATGCCATGCCTCTTCCTCCTCCCCAGGACGCACCGGCGGCGCTGGCGGATGCGCTGGAGAGCCACTACGCCGAGCTGCAGCGCTACGCGGCGCGCAAGTACGCCGGCGCCGCCAGCGATCTGGTGCACGATGCCTGGGTGCGCCTGGCCACGCGTGCGCCAGCCGACGGTGCGGCCGATGCGCGCAGCCTGCGTGATCCGGCCAGCTATCTGCGCCGCGTGGTCGACAACGTCGCCATCGACCAGGGCCGCGTGGCGGCGTCGCGCAACCGCTTCGCGGCCGCCAACGACGCCATCGATGCGATTCCGTCGCCGGCACCCTCCCCCTACCAGAGCGCATTGAGCCAGCAGGAGTACGCGCTGCTGCTGCAGGCGATCGGCGATCTGCCGACGCAGGCGCGGCGTGTGTTCGTGCTGTTTCGCGGGCGCAACCTGAGCATCGCGCAGATCGCCGCGCAGTTGCGCATCTCGCCGCGCACGGTCGAGAAGCACATCGCCGTGGCGGTGATGCATTGCCGGCGGCGCCTGCGCGATGCCGGCCGCGACATCTGATCGGCAACGGCTACGGGGACGAGCACACTCGACCCGTCGTTCCGAATAATCCCCTGGCCTGCGCCCACCGCTCGCCCCGACCCATTCCTGACGGATAGGCACTCCATGCCCGCGCCCCCTTACGTCGATGACGCCCTGTTCGAACAAGCGCTGCAGTGGACATTGCGACTGGATGCGGCACCGGACGACCCCGAATCGCGGCGCGCCCACGCCGCATGGCTGGCGCTGGCGCCACAGGCGCATGCGCAGGCGATGGCCGAGGCCCGCGCCATGCTCGGGCTGCTGCAGGCGCCGGCCTCGGCACTGGCCGACGAACTGGAGCGCGATGTCGTCGCAGCGGCGGCGCGGCCGGGCGTATGGCCGGCCCCGCTACGGCCGTGGCGGCGCTGGCCGCGCCATGCCGCTGCGGCCGGGTTGGCGCTGGCGGTCGCCGGTGGCCTGTGGGCGGGCAACGGCGGCGTGGAGCGTGTGCGCAGCGATGCCTACACCCGGGTCGGCGAGATCCGCAGCCTGCGCATGGACGACGGCAGCGTGGTCACGCTCGACACCGATAGCGCCATCGCGTTCGATCTGCGGCCTGGACTGCGCACGGTGCGGCTGTTGCGCGGCGACGCGGTATTCCAGGTGACGCGCGACCCGCGGCGGCCGTTCGTGGTGGACAGCCGCGGCGGCAGCGCACGCGTCCTCGGCACGCGCTTTGCGGTGCGCCTGCATGGCGACGCCGCCGAGGTCGCGGTCATCGACGGGCGCGTCGCCGTGCGCGCGCCGGATGGCGGCGCTGGCGCGGTGCTTGGCGCGGGCCAGTCGGCGTACTTGCAGGGCACGCTCGTGCATCGCGTCGCCGATCGCGACCCGCTTGCGATCGGCGCCTGGCAGCGTCGGCAACTGGTCTTTTCCAACACGCCGCTGGCGCAGGCCCTGGACGAACTCGCGCGCTATCGGCACGGCCGCATCCTGCTGCGCGGAGACGCGCTCCACACCCTGCCGGTCTCGGGTTCGCTGGACATCACCGACCCGGATCGCGCCATGCGTACACTCTTGGACAGCCTGCGACTGCGGTCGCTGGAATTGCCCTGGCTCACCATCGTGTACCGCGCCTCGGATGCGCCTTCGCTAAAAAAATGAACAAAAATTAAATGTAAGGAGGCGCGCGCGCGTTCCGCCAGCACGGGACTGGGGAGACGGCCGACATCGACCCGTCTAAGACAGGAGAGCGTAATGATTGTCATTCCCATTCTTCCACCTTTCCCGACAGCCCTGCCATGTCAGCCCACCGCCGCACCCCACGCGTTTTCCGCGCGCCCGCACTCGCCCTACTCAGCCGCGCCCTGGCGCTGACCCTGCTCAGCTCGGGCGCGATGGCACAGGCGCCGCTGTCCACGACGGAACCCGCCCCCCGCTATTCCATCGACCTGCCGGCACAGCCGCTCTCCCAGGCACTGTTGCAGTTGTCGGCGCAGACCGGCCTGCAGGTGCTGTACGCCGGCAGCACGGCCGAGCACATCGCCGCGCCGGCGGTCCAGGGCAACTACAGCGCGGAGCAGGCCTTGCAGCGGCTGCTGCAGGGCAGCGGCCTGCAGACCCGACGCACCGGTCCGCACGCAGTGACGCTAGAACCGGCGCCCGCGCAGGAAGGCGTGATCGTCACCGAGGCGCTGAAGGTGGCTGGCGACGCCTCGCATGCCGGCGGCGAGGCGCGCGACCGCCGTGGCCGCGACGCGGTCTACGACCTGGATCTGTCCAGCGCCTACATCGGTCGCACCGAGGTGGAGCGCTACAAGGGCGCCACGCCCTCGGACCTGGTCAACGGCGTGGCCGGCGTGTTCAGCGGCGATGCGCGCAACAGCGGCGCGCTGGACCTCAACATCCGCGGCGTCCAGGGTCCGGGCCGGGTGCCGGTGAGCATCGACGGCGGCGAACAAGCGCTGACCGTGTGGCGCGGCTACAACGGCGCCAGCAACCGCAACTACATCGACCCGCTGCTGATCGGCGGTATCCAGGTGCTCAAAGGTCCCTCGCTGACCCGCAACGTTTCCACCGGCATCGGCGGCGCGATGGTGATCGACACCCTGGACGTGGACGACGTGCTCGAGGCCGGGCAGCGCGTCGGCGGCGAAGTCCGCATGGAAGGCAGCAGCAACGCGGCGGCGCCGCGGCTGCCGCGGCTGCACACCGGCCAGGACTACCGCACGGTTCCCGGCTTTCCGCAGAACGCGCCGAACGCGCCCTACGACGACGGCACCCTGCAGGTGCAGCCGCGCCATGGCGGCGGCGGCAACAACGTGTTCTCCGGGGAGGACGTCGCCTACCGCCTGGCGCTGGGCTGGCGCCCGACCGACACCGTGGACCTGCTCGCCGCCTACGCCTATCGCGACCGCGGCAACTACTACGCCGGCAAGCATGGCGCCGGCTACTACAGCCGCTCGCGCGGTTCCTCCGCCGACGACTACATCCTGTCGATGGCCAACTACTGGCGGCCCGGCGACGAGGTCGCCAACACCTCCAGCACGATGGAATCGTGGCTGTTCAAGGTCGGCTGGCGGCCGAGCGAGGCGCAGGCGCTGCAGTTGGGCTATCGCGACAGCCTCTCGCACTACGGCGAGGTGATGCCCTCGCGGATCATCGAATCGGCCAATCGCGCCGCGATCCAGTGGCCGCTGAGCCGGGTCGACGCGCAGGCCTGGAACCTGCGCTACACCTGGCGCCCGGCCGACAGCCGCTGGCTCGACCTCGACGCCACGCTGTGGCGCACCGACACCACCAGCGACACCTACACCGCCGGCGGCTTCCCCAACTATGCGCAGGGGCCGGACAACCCGCTGCTCAGGAACACGGCCCTGGCCAACGCGCGCAACGACCGCACCGGATTCACCGCGAGCAACCGCTTCCGCCTCGCCGAGGGCCTGGACCTGACCCTGGGCGGCAGCGTGCAGCACGAGCGGCTGCGCTCGGACGATGCCTACTTCGGCGTCAGCGACGGCTGGCGCATGTATCCGCGCGCCGGCCGGCGCCAGGAGCGGCAAGCCTATGTCAACCTCGAATGGCGCCCGCTGGAACGGCTGGCGCTCAGCGCCGGCGCGCGCTACGCCACGTATTGGGCATTCGACGATTTCCTGGCCGCGCATGCCGGGCAACTGCGCCAGTCGGTGGTCGACGGCTACAAGATCAGCTATCGCACCACCCAGACCTATACCCAGGCCGAGCGCGAGGCGTTGATCGCCGACCAGCTCGCCGGCAATCGCGAACTGCTGGACCTGGAGATCATCACCCAGGAAGAGTACGACGCCATCGCCGCCGACCTGTTGCAGAACGTGCCGACCCAGTACGACGTGCAGCACACCGTGCCCTGGCAAGCCGATGCGCGGGGCCGCTACACCAAGGCCGGCAATGCCTGCCTCAACGGATCGCTGGAGGCGCAGCCCGGCGCGCCCGGCCAGCTCTGCCTGGCCAGCCCGGTGGTCAGCACCGGCGACGCCAGCGCGCGCCGCCGCAAGGACAACGGCTGGATGCCGTTCTTTTCGGCCACGCTGGATTTCAGCGATACCAGCAGGGCGTATCTGCGCTACAGCGAGACCTTGCGCTTCCCCAGCATGTTCGAGAGCACGGTGGCGTTCTCCGCCGCGCTCAACCCCTGGGACCTGAAACCCGAACACGCCCATACCTGGGAACTGGCCTATGTCCATGACCTGGGCGCGCTGCTCGGCGCGGACACCCTGGCCGATGTCAAGCTGGCCTACTACGCCAGCAAGACCCGCGACGTGATCGAACGCGACGCGCAGTTCAAGTTCGACAACATCGACAAGCAGAGCATCCGCGGCCTCGAGCTGCAGGGCCGCTACGACGACGGGCGCCTGTTCACCGATCTTGGAGTGAACTACACGCTGAAGAACGAGGTCTGCGACGAGACCACCGCGGCGCTGCTGTCCAGCAACAACGGCTATGTCATCGGCAGCGGCCGGATCGTGCCGACCTGCGTGGACTACGGCTTCGTCGGCGGCTACCTGCTCACCCAGAGCACGCCGAAGCTGTCGGCGAGTTGGTCGCTGGGCACGCGCCTGTTGCAGCGGCGCCTGGAACTGGGCAGCCGCCTGACCTACTACCGGCAGTACCGCAATCCGGATCTGGAGTGGTTCCGCGAGAACTCTGTGCAGGGCGGCGACGGCCGCCTGGTCTACACCTTCAACGTGCCGTTCTCCTGGGGCACCACGCTGCTGCTGGACGCCTACGCACGCTATGCGCTGCGCGAGAACCTCAGCGTCGAGCTGGGCGCGACCAACCTCACCGACCGCTACTACGTCGACCCGGCCACGCGCTCCACCGTGGCCGCCCCCGGACGCACGCTGAAACTCAGCCTGACCGGGAGATTCTGATCTCCCGCGCGCCGTTCAAGGAGTGTGATTCGACCCGGACACGGATGTTCTTCCTCGTTCCAAACCAACCAGAAGGATCCATCGCATGAGCATGAAACGTTCCCACGCCGCACTGCTGGGCCTGGCCATCGCCAGCGTGCTGGGCAGCGCGCACGCGGCGCCGTTCCTGGGCAAGTCGAGCAACGAAAGCTACGTCAAGGTCGGCGAGTCCACCGTCAACGGCGGCCCGCACCGCGCCGGCCAGGCCGGCATCGCGGTCAACTCCACCGGCCTGGACAAGCCGGTCGACTTCAATGGCCTGTCGATGTACGGCGGCCTGGGCACGGTCAAGGTGCTGAACTTCCCGTACAGCGGCTCGCCGAGCAGCCACGACAACCTGGGCGTGTTCGCGTTCTCCCAGGTCGGCAGCCAGGACGTGTGGTTCGGCGAGTGGTACTCGCGCAAGGACAATGCCGAGGGCCTGGGCACGCACACCGTGTACTTCGTGGGCGACAAGCCGGACAGCGGCGTGCCCAACACCGGCACCGCCACCTACAGCATGGTCGGCATCAACAACTACAGCGCCGGCAACCAGCTGACCGGCACCTTCACCGCCAACTTCGGCACCGGCCGCCTGACCGGTTCGATCCAGAACAGCGCCGGCTTCGCGGTCAACATCGGCACGGCCAGCATCAACAGCAACGCCAGCGTCTCCGGCAGCAACGCCATCGCCCGCCAGTCCGGCAGCGTGGTCGCCGCCAACGGCGCGGTCTCCGGCCAGTTCTACGCCAACCAGACCGCGCTGGCCGGCATCGCCGACTTCGCCGGGGTGCAGTACGACACCGCCTTCGGCGGCGCCAAGCAATAAGCCTGCGCGGCACGTCCGCGCGTTTCGATCCGTACCCGGGCAGGACCAGCCACGACCATGCCAGTCCTGCCTCGCTTTCGCACCGGTCACTCGATGTCCTGCATTTCCTCCGCGCGCCACAGGCGCGCACCAACGCTTGCGACGCTGACGACCTGCCTGCTGTGGTGGGCGGCCGCGCCGTGGGCGACGGCGCAGTCGCAGGACGACACCCGGCGCCTGCTCGAGCAACGCGACCAGCGCCAGGCGATGGAGCGTGAACGCGCGCTGGTGCAGGAGCCAGCGGCGGGCGAACGGCCGACCATCGTCATCGACGGCACGTCGTACGTGGTCGCGCCGACCGCCAACGACGTCGGCCGCGCGTTGTACCTGTCGCTGCAGAACCGGCAATGGCCGGCGGTGCAGCGTTTCCTCACCGAATACCTGACCCTGCCCGAGCGCGATCCGCTGCTGGTGCACTACGCGCAAGGCGCGGTGGCGCGCAACCGCGGCCACTACGGCGATGCCGAGCGGGAATACCGCGCGCTGCTGGCGCTGCAGCCGGATTTCCTGCCCGGGTGCCTGGAACTGGCGCGCGTGCTGTTCGAGGACCAGCAGGACCGCGAGGCCGAACAGGCGTTCGCGGCCATCGCCGCCTCGATCGACGCCGGCGACCCCAGGACCGAGGGCGTCCGCAACACCATCGCCGGCTTCCGCCAGGCCTTGGCCGACCGACGCGACTGGAACGGCACCGTCGCGCTGGGCCCGGCCTGGAGCGACAACGTCAACCGCACCTCGGCCAGTTCCACCTGCCTGCTGCCGCTGGAAGGACGCTGCTACTTCAGCCGCAGCACGCCGGAAGCAATCGTCGCCTTCGGCACCGACTACGATGCCAGCGCCGAGCGGCGCCTGCCGCTGCGTGGCCACCACGGGCTGTACCTGCGCTCGCTGCTGTTCGGGCAGCGTTACCGCGACAACAGCGCCTACAACGAACTCACCGCGCTCACCCAGGCCGGTTACAGCTATCGCAGCGGCCGCCAGGGCCTGGCGCTTGCCCCTTCGTTCGACTACTACGCGCTGGGCAACCAGGCACTGTACGGCGCCTGGGGCCTGCATGCGGAATGGAGCTGGACCCTGTCGCCGCGGTCGCTGCTGAAGCTGGAAGGCGACTGGAAGGACATGCGCTACCGCCGCCGCGCGTACGCCGCCAGCTACGACGCGATCGTGCGCAGCGCCTCGGCCACCTATTTCCGCAGCCTGGATGCGCGCTGGACCGTGTTCGCCGGGATCGACGCCAGCGACAACGCCGCGGTGCAGGACGCCGAGGCCTACCTGCAGCGCGGCGTGCGCGTGGGCGGTTCGCGGCAGTGGGAAGCAGGCGTCAACGCCACCGTGTTCGCCTCCTACCGGCAGCGCGACTACGGCGCCTACAACGCGGTGCTGCGCGCCCGCCGCCACGATGCCGAGCAGGGCTACACCCTGCTGTTGCGCGCGCCGCGCCTGGCCATCGCCGGCTTCGTGCCGCTGCTGACGCTGCGCCACAACCGCGTGCGCAGCGACATCGACTGGCTGTACAGCTACGAACGCAACACCGTCAGCCTGAAACTGGAGCGCGCGCTGTGAGCGCGCGCCTTCGCCACCCGCCATGGGACCTCGCATCGCAATGACCGATCTACTTGCCCACCCGAGCCGCGCGCAGCGCCTGAAGGCCGCCACCACGCAGGCGCACAGCCGCCTGGACCGGCGCATCATGGCCGGACAGCCGTTCGCCTCGCGCGCCAACTACGCCGGCTTCCTGCAGGTGCAATACCGCTTCCATCGCGACATGGAACGCGTCTACGCCAATCCGGTGCTGGCCAGCGTGGTGCCGGACCTGGCGCAACGCCGGCGCCTGCCGGCGATCGTGGCCGACCTGCGCGATCTGGGCCTCGCGCCCCCCGCCGACCACGCCGCTGCGTCCGCCGGCGCCGACTATCCCACGCAGGTCGACGCGCTGGGGTGGCTGTACGTGGCCGAGGGTTCCAACCTGGGCGCAGCGATCCTGGCCAAGCTGGCGGCGAAGCTGGGGCTGCACGCGCAGTTCGGCGCGCGCCATCTGGCCGGACACGAGGACGGACGTGCGCAGCACTGGCGCCAGTTCGTCGCCGCGCTCGACCGCGTCGCCCTCGACGCCGGGCAGGAACAGGCGGTGATCGCGGCGGCGCGGAACGCGTTCGCGCAGGTCCAGGCGTACGTGGACCTGCATCTGCCGGCGACACTGCGATGAGACCGTCGCTGCAGCGGAGGCCGCGGTGCGCCTGAGCCGCGCGCTGTGGTGCGGACTGGGCCTGCTGATGCTGGCACTGGGCCTGATCGGCGCACTGCTGCCGGTGATGCCCACCACCATCTTCCTGATCCTGGCGGCGTACTGCTTCTCGCGCTCCTCGCCGCGGCTGGACGCCTGGCTGCTGGCGCATCCGCGCTACGGCGCGACGCTGCGCCTGTGGCGCGAACAGGGCGCCATCACCCGCCGCGGCAAGTGGCTCGCCATTGCCGGCATGGCGCTGGGCTACCTGGTGTTCTGCTGCGGCGCGCATCCGGGCGCCGCGCTGGCGCTCGCCGTCGGCGCGCTGATCGCCGCCAGCGCCACGTTCGTGCTGACCCGTCCTTCGCCGCGCGAGGCGCCACCGCCGCGCTGAGCCGTGCTTCGTCCTCCGACCGCACCGTCCCTCCAAATCAATGACCGCCATGCCGATCACCATCGCCCCCGCCGCAACGCTTCCCTCCGACCTCAGCGCCTGGCAGATGTTCCTGCATGCCGATTTGGTGGTGCAGACCGTCATGGTCGGCCTGGCCATCGCCTCGATCGCGACCTGGACCGTGCTGCTGGCCAAGCACTGGGAACTGGCGCGGGCCGGCATGGCGCTCCAAGCGGCGCGGACGGCGCTGCGCGACGCGCAGCGGCTGCTCGAGGCCGAGGCGCACGCGGCGCTGGACGCGCCCGCCGCCCGCGCGCTGCTGCACGAGGCGCACGCCGAACTGCAGCAGTCCGGCGGCCTGCGCGAGAGCGCGGGGATCAAGGAACGGCTGGCCTCGCGCCTGGAGCGGGTGGAACTGGACTACGCGCGACAGTGGCGCAAGGGCATCGGGCTGCTAGCCAGCATCGGCGCCACCGCGCCGTTCGTGGGCCTGTTCGGCACGGTGTGGGGCATCATGAACAGCTTCGTCGGCATCGCCCGCGCCAATACCACCAACCTGGCGGTGGTGGCACCAGGCATCGCCGAAGCGCTGCTGGCGACGGCGCTGGGCCTGGTCGCGGCGATTCCGGCGGTGGTGATCTACAACCACCTCGCGCGCCGCCTGGGCGGGCTGCGCCAGCGCCTGGGCGATCTGTCGGCCGGCGTGCAACAACTGGTGTCGCGCGACCTGGACCGCCGCCACGCCGACGCGCCGGCGGTCGCCGACGTCGCCACGCGCTGAGGCCGGCCATGGCGATCCGCACCACCCGCGACGACGACGACGCCCTCGAGGAACAGCATGCGATCAACGTGACGCCGTTGCTCGACGTGATGCTGGTGCTGCTGATCGTGTGCATTGGCGCCGCACCGCTGGCGACCGTGGACGTGCCGGTCGAACTGCCGGCAAGCCGCGCCGCGGCC
>Ga0105251_10000069_pt1 | contig 98334 bp, 82 predicted proteins | sample KBSS64metaG_FD_80424 | JGI IMG/M metagenome (GOLD analysis project Ga0105251, IMG submission 80424) | Switchgrass rhizosphere microbial communities from Kellogg Biological Station, Michigan, USA - KBS S6-4 metaG | ecosystem: Host-associated > Plants > Roots > Rhizosphere > Soil | place...
AGAAGATGCACTTGCAGTCGGCAATTGTCGTCGGTCCGGCTAACGAAGAGGTCTATACCGACCAGCTCAATCGCATCAAGGTGCGCTTTCACTGGGACCGGCTCAATGACGGCGACGAAACAGCATCCTGCTGGGTGCGGGTTGCCATGTCCGATACGGGTGGCGGATACGGCGGCGTGCATGTGCCACGTATCGGCGAAGAAGTGTTGATCAGCTGGGTTGACGGCGATTGCGACAGGCCGCTGGTCACGGGCCGCCTCTATAACGGCGCGACACAACCGCACTGGCATTCCAACGGGCTGCTCTCTGGCTACAGGTCGAAGGAATATCAGGGCAGCGGCTACAGCCAGATGGTGATGGATGACTCGACGGGCCAGAACCGCGTTCATCTCTATTCGACGAGCACCAGTGCACATTTGCATCTGGGTTATCTCATCGACCAGAGCGGCAACTCACGTGGACCATACCTCGGCAGCGGCTTCGATCTGAAGTCCGACGCTTACGGTGCAGTGCGAGCGAGTCAAGGTCTGTATGTCACGACCTATCCGGCGACCAGCCAGCCGCTCGATGCACGGCAAACCACCTCGCAACTGGTGAATGCCGAAAGCGTGCTGGAATCGATGTCCGACGCCAGCACCGCGCACCAGGCGGAAAGTCTCAGGGAGGGCTACGACTCGCTGAAGGCATTCACCGACGCGACACGGAACAACGTGTCGGGTTCATCGTCAGGTGGGAACACCGCAGGCGGTGGAACAGGAAGCGCAAATGCGTTCGGAGAACCGCTCATGCTGTTCGGAAGCCCTTCGGGCATCGCCCTGTCCACGCAGCAGTCCGTTCACATCGCGAGCGATGCACAGACCAACCTCGTGAGCGGACAGAGCACGCACATCGCAACGGGCAAATCGTTGATCGCAAGCGTCGCGCAGAAGCTGAGCTTCTTCGTCCAGAACGCCGGAATGAAGCTGTTTGCGGCCAAAGGAAAGGTGGAGATTCAGGCGCACAACGACAACATCGAGCTCACCGCACAAAAGAGCGTCAAGCTCGTTTCAGCGACCGGGCAGATTCAGGCAATCGCCAAGGGCGAAATTCTGTTGACCTCAGGCGGCGCCTATATCCGCCTCAAGGACGGCAACATCGAGATTCACGCTCCGGGCAACATCGACGTGAAGGGCGCGCAGCACAGCTTCAACGGCCCGACCCGAATCGATGAAAAGTTTCCGTCGTGGAACGACAGCGCGCCGCGCCGGGCGGTGGATTTTTCGGGGTAGCGGCGTCGGCGGCCGACACAGTCTTGCAACAGCAATTTGAACGAAGGATAACGCGTGGCGCAACAACAGGAACAGCCGTCGAAAGTCGAGAGATGGGCGTATCCATTTCCTTTGAAGAACCCCGGTGCACGGCCTGCGCCGGAGGACTATCTCAGCGCTCTCAGCGCGTCGGAAGACGGTTTTTATCCGATCGGTGCGAACGGACTTTGGCACGGCGGAATCCATTTCGGGAAGGAGACGGCTGGCAAGTTGGAGCAGGACCACGGCGTCAGGTGTATTGCCGACGGTGAGGTTGTGGCGTATCGCCTTAACGCGAAGCTGCAGGAGCTCGCGTATCCGGAGGAGATCAAGGCCGGTTACTCAAGCGGGTTCACGCTCGTACGGCATCGGCTTGTATTGCCAGAGCCCGCCCTGCCGTCCACGCAACCTACGGATACCGCAAACAGCGCGCCGACGCAGAACGCAAGCCCGACTGCCGAAGAAGTCTTGACATTCTTCAGCCTCTATATGCACACGCTGCCGCTCGACGGCTACGGTGCGTCGAAGACGCTGCCCTCGTACTATGGCGCGACCGACATTTATACGGTGGGCAACAAGGCAAACGATTTCCGCAAGAATGCGGCTGGCCAAGAGGATGACAGCCAGCCCGGGCTAAGGGTGCGCGCTTCGCATGCGGCCGGCAGCGCCGTCCTAGGTTGGCTTTCGCGCGGTACGCAGATCAAAATTGGCCAGAAACACGGTTCGTGGGGCAAGATCGCAAGTTTTGTGTCAGGTGCAGTGCAGTGTTACCAGGAAGGCGCTGCAATGCCCGCGAATGCAGCGGCCGGATGGGTTTTCCTGGGAGAGTTGGACAAGCAAAGCCAGCCTTCGGCTGTGGATCAGGTGTATGTCCTCCCAAAGCCTTATAAGATTGCGGCGGGCGAAACGATCGCACATATGGGCGAATACCAGCGACTCGTGGAAGCGCGGGCGCATCATACGCTGCCGCCCAGGCTAGGTGAGCGTCCGCTGCTCCATGTCGAGGTCTTCACGGGAGACGATCTCAACGCGTTCATCTCGCGCAGCCGCGTTAGAGCACTGCAGCTCGACCCGAAAACGCGCAACCTATTGCTAATTTCGAAGGGCGCAAAGCTGGTGCAGCCGTCTGTTCCCGATACGTCGATCCCCCAGGGGACGTCCGTAAAGGACGCCCCCGGTTCGCCGAACAGCGGCGCGTGGCGGAAGGTGTTGCGGGTTGATGCAAGCGGTAATCCGATTAGCAACCAGGCGCTCTGGATCGCTCGCGAAAACGGGCATGGCAATGATGCTCGGCCGGCGTGGAGCGCGTTTCCGCTGAGCTTGCAATCAGCGGGGGGCGTAGCGGCCGCCTGGACACGTGTGATTAGCACGGCATCGGCGCCATATTGTGCCGAAGCAGAGAGCAAGATCTGGTACGCGGTCAGCATCGCCGATCAGAACAATACGCAAGTCGATGGCTGGGTGTGCGATCACGGTCACCCTCTCGTCGAGCTAAAGAGTCCTTGGGATTGGCCTGGATTCGATGTCGTGAACCTGCAGACATCGGTTTCGGACTTGTTCGAACGGGCGCTCTTCATTGCCGATAGCGGTACGCCGGATGAGATCGCGCTTTTCGAGGACTCGTTCAACAGCGCGCGCTCCGATGAGACCATTCGCAAACTTGAAGATGCCATTGACGCTCTCGAGCAGCGCGACGGCAAGATCGCTGCGCACGAACTGCAGATGGCGCTCGGCAAACCGTGGCTCGCGGATCGCATTGATCACCTGATCGTGCGATACGAGAGCGAATGGGGAGGCGAGATGGGCAAGTGGGATGCGCTGGATTCGCATATGCATGCGGGACTACCGGTATGGCAGGTGGAGAAGACGCGGATCGATGCGCTTAGATATTGGGCGGCTATCACCGGAGTGATGGGGTGGCCAACGGACGCGAACGTCTACCATATCCATCCCGCTGGCGTCGTGGGGAATTTTTTTGATCCCGACGCTTGTGCTTGCGGCTGCTGCGTGGAAGTCACCGGAACGCGCTTCAAAGTGACTACAAACACGTATTGGTACGGGCCGCAGCATTCGGGTTCGATTCAGTTGGGTGCCTGTCCGGCGTTGGCGACTATGCGGACCAACGGAACTTTAAGCGAGATCGAAGAGAGAATCTTGCGGGCAATGTCGCAGAACGAAGGCAAGGTGGATACGGTTCAGGCGATCGACAAGGCGATTATCAGCGCCGGAGCAATGCAGAAGACCATCCGCGGCGCGCAAAGCCGGGGGGAGTTGGCCACTCAGATCGCGTCTTTTCGAGACGCGCATCCGGCCGATTACCAACGGTATTTCTCCAATTGTGGCTGGACCGTCACCGGTTCGGGCGGCGATGCGTCGCTGGGGTATGCGGATTCCACATTTACGAATGGCGTTCGGATCATCGGCGACGAGCTTTACACTGCGCTGCGGCGCGACTGTTCGATCGACACCTTTGGCAAACCGGTCAAGTGTCCGCCAGTCGCATCGATGGCTCACGCCGTGTCGTCGCCGCTCTATCAGGAGCTGCAGGTCAAGGATTTCGTCGATCGCCTCAATCACGCTATCGGCAAGAAACCCAGTGGTTATGATTACCCGATCAAGGACTATTTGCAGTCGCCACTGGGCCGCGCGACCGCGCTGGACCAGGACGTCAATGCACCTGGTGCGACGGCAAACAGCATGAAAGCTTCGCTAGATCATTTTTTTCAGCAGAATCCGCACGCACCTCGTAATCCCGCAGAGTGGGGGGCAAACAGAGCGGCGTATGAAACCAGCATTCTGCAAGACTACGGCCCTTCTCGCTATATGGCGCAAGTGAACGGCGTGTCGGTCGCGCCGCAGCGATACGCTCATTTGGCTCAAATCCTGGGAATGCCATCTTGAAAAACGCGATCTTCAGATTTAGGAAGGCAAGTGTTTCTCTGGTTGAAATTTGCTCGCCTTGCACGCAAGCGCTTCGTATCGGCGCGGCGATTGCGACGGCGTTGTTGTTGACCGGTGGTGCGGTTGCGCCAGCACTTGCCGCCGCCCCGTCGTCCACGTTCCGGTTCGCTTTGCCGGGTGGGGCGGCGATTCTTTATGGCAACGCCGCGAACCCCCAAGCGCCATTGCCTCAGCGTGCATGGAAACAGGCCGTATTTTATTTCCCCACAGGCGCGACGTTCAGCCTACTGCCACGCGCTGGCGATCGGGCAGCGGGAGGAACGCAAATGGAACCACCGAGCGACAGCAATATCTCGCCATCCGGTGACTACGTTGTTATCGGGCGAATTGAGTCAGGATCGGTATCGTCGGGGCCAGGGCAGCCGGAGTCCGACTCGAGCCGGGAATATTGTTCCGCCATTGAGATTCGCACGGGGTGCATCACCGCCGACCAGACCGGTGAGATATGTGGAGCCGGCTGGCAGGCTGGTCAGCGTGCGCAATGGGGAACTGACGATCAGACCGACTTGATGCTTAGAAGCGATCGTCCGTCGGCAAGCCGGTTGTTGCACTTTATCAGCGCTGGTCAACCGCCACGCGCGCTGGTCGACGGGGATTCCGGTGCCGACAATCTTTTGCGTTGCGATCCACCGTCGTCGGCTAATCGTGAGATCTATCGGAGAATTGCAGCCAGTTTGCGTGCGGCTGGTGCGCACAGCGATGCAGGCCTGATCGACGCCGCGCTGTCAAGCGCGGACGGAGGTAACGCCGATAAGCCAACGCCGACGGCTATGGAAACGGGGCATCGTGCCATCGTATCCGCGCGAAAGGCGTCGCTTTATACGGCGCCTGATGACGCCCACGCGAGCCCGGCGTATCTGGTCCGGAACGATGCAGTGACGATATTGAAGCAATCGCCGGCGGGCTGGGCCTATGTGGACTACGTCAATGGTTCCGGTAAACATCTGCTTCGATGGATCAAGGTCGATCAGCTGGCGATCAAGCCGTAATGCGATCCGCAACCGAAATTAAATCGGTGGGGCGGCTTATCGATACCCCCCGAGCCTGGATAGCGTCAAGCAGCACGTCCGGTTTACCGACAAGCATCTTGGCGGGTCGGCCGACGTGATTGTCGCTGCGTTAGGAGGCCATGATTGTCGCTCCGTTCGGGGGCACTGGGTAATTGACGACGGCGGCGCTCTTTCTGTTTGTCGCTGGCTTTGACGAATCGCCGCTGGCCAGCGCCATCACATGCGCCTTGGTACCGCAATGACAAAGGAGCCTCGAAGCCGATGCGATATGGGGCGGCGAAGTCAGGCCGCTAACCCGTGAACTGGTCGATTGCGTCGTGACGTTGAACGCGGCGACACAAAGCTACATGGACGACTTGCGCAACGAAGGGGACAACTTCAAAGCGGATCACGAATTCGGGCGCAAGGTGAGGTCGGAGGTTTTTGCTTCGCGCGGCGCAACGAATAACGAATAACGAACTTACAGACCGGAATACCAAAGCTTTACAAGCGCTAGAGGAATTCGCGCTGCCCTCGCTTAGATAGCAGTCTATCTGTCGAGATTCATTCAACTCGGAACTGGACGCGCCGCTACAGCGGGTCCGCTCGATAGAGAGCTTAAGCCCCATGCCCCAGCTCCTGAGCGAGCCCGATCAGGATCCCTTCGGGGCCCCGGATGTAGCAGAGCCGATACGCGTTTTCGTACTGGGACACTTTGCCGACGAGTTCCGCGCCGCGTTTACCGAGACGGGCGAGCGTATCGTCGATGTCCTCCACGGTAAACATGACGCGTAGGTAACCGAGGGCGTTCACCGGTGTGCGACGGTGATCGGCGACCACAGGTGGCGCAAGGAATCGGGATATCTCGAGCCGGCTGAGACCGTCCGGCGTACGCATCATGGCAATTTCGACGCGCATGCCGCGCAATCCAGTGACGCTATCTGCCCAGTCTCCTTCGATGGGGGCACGCCCCTCGAGCTCAAGGCCGAGTTCGGCAAAAAATTCGATGGCGGCATCGATGTCTTCAACCACGATGCCGACGTTGTCCATACGCTTCACCGTCATGATGGCTCCCTGGCGCCTGGCTGAAGCGCCGATGGTAACGCTGCCGACCTGAGCTACCGCTCAAGCTCAGGGCTATCCGCGCGATTAGCTGCGAGAGAGATGCAGGCTACACCAGGGCACCGGATATCTGCCATCCGCGAACGCCCGCTTACCAGCCGAAATCGACCTCTTCTCGACAGAGGCCATGTCGAGCAAATCCAACTAAGGCCGAGCGCTCATCTGAACGCTATACGCCCCATTGAAAACAACGGGACGGTCCAGCATCGGGGGAGCAAAGACACCCGCCCAGCGCCGCAAGCCCTTCACCCGGAATTGAATAAAAAACATTGGCTGCTACCGTACAGACCTCTCCCATCGGCCGTGACAAGGTGGACTGAGACAGACCCACGGCGCCACCATCATGACCAAGTCCGTCCTCACTGCGCTCACCCTGATTATTGCAATAGGCGCTGGGTTTACCCCAGTCCTGTGCCGCGCCTACGCGCTCGACGCTCAACTCGACTGCAAATCGAACGCGCACGCGTTCATCGCTCCGCTCGTGACCGATCGATATATCGATCCGAAGCCGATGCGTGTCGAAGCGAACTCGGTCAATGCATTCAAACCGGCACACGACGGCAACCTGACGGCTTTCGGTTTTCGCGTCTACGCCGTTCTCGGGTATGAACACGGCGACACGATATTCAAACAGGGAAGCGGCCAGCCCATTACAGATTCCGCCTATGGCGCGGTGGTAGTGGGCTCCACCGAGGACGTGGAAGCGCGCGTACGGAAGGCCGGCAGCGACGCTGTCGTGCGGCAGGTCATTCCCCTTGTGCTCACGGTCATCTTCTGCAGCGCGCAATGACGCGATACACACCTTCACCCATGCGCCGGCCACAACTAAACCGCTACCGCTCCGCTTGCATGAATGCGAGCAACACCGCGCCGACTTCATCGTCGATGGTGTTGAACGAGTAGACCACGGAGATGTGATTGTGTCCCGCGAAGCGCGCCCACGTCGGGCAGCGCTTTGTAACTCAACGAACCCGTGAACTTCCCGACGACTAACCAGAACCGCGCGCCAGATGCCGCACCAACGCCTTCTCCGGCCGCGGCATCGCGTTCATGTCGCGCATGCAGATCAGCAACTGGCGCGTCGCCCAACTATCGGTCAACTCGATCATGCGGATGCCCGGCCGCCCGCGATAACGCTTCGCCGCCGTGGCCGGCACGATGCCGACGCCCGCGCCTTGCTCGACCATGCGGCAGATGCCGTCGAAAGTTCGCACATGGGTGCGGAAGCTGAGCGTTCCGCCAGCCAGTAGCGCGCGCTCGCCCAGATACGCTTGCAACGCGCTGTCCGCGCTCAGCCCGATGAATTCGCGGTCGGCCACTTCCGCCAGCGTGACGCGGCGACGCGTGGCGAGCGCGTCGTCGCGGCTCGCGATCAGCACCAGCTTGTCGACGGCGAAGGGCAGCGTTTGCAACGCGCCATGCTCGACCGCATCCGAGATGATGCCGATCTCCGCCGCGCCGGTGAGCACCGCCTTGACCGTCTCGCTGCTTTGGCGCTCCTTGAGATCGATCTGCACATTCGGATGATCGCGCAGAAAAAGGCCGATCGCCGCGGGCAGGAATTCGGTGATCGCGGCGGTGTTGGTCCACAGGCGGATGCAGGCTTTGCGTCCTTCCTGATGCTCGCCCAGTTCACCCTGCATCCGTTCGATCTGGCCCAGCACGAGCCGCGCGTGATGCGCGAGCGTGTCGCCCGTGGGCGTGGATTCGATGCCGCGCCGGCCGCGTTCGAGCAAGGGCATGCCCAGGGCGTCTTCCATGCCGCGCAGCCGCGCGCTCGCCGACGGCAACGACATGTTCGCGCGCGCGGCGCCGTGCGTGATGCTGCCGGTTTCGAGGATATACAGAAAGAGCCGCAGGTCGATCAGATCGAAGCGCATGGAGGGGCGTTTGCGTTGTCTCGGTTCGAGTTTAAGCCTAAGCCATAGCCTAAGCCACGGTAAGTATCTTACGCATTGTGGCCGGGCTTGCGGCAATCGAAAATCGTCAATATCACAACCATGAACAGGCTCCCGATGAGTTCTTCCCTTGCGATGCACGCAGGTCTGGTCGCGGCAACCTTCGTCGTCGCCGGCTTCGTCAAGGGCGTGACCGGCATGGGTCTGCCCACCGTCGCGATGGGCGTGCTCGGCACGCTGATGCTGCCGGCTCACGCGGCCGCGATGCTGCTGTTGCCCTCGTTCGTCACGAACCTCTGGCAATTGTTCGCGGGACCCAGCGTGCGGGCGCTGCTCGGGCGCTTGTGGCCGATGATGGCGGGCATCGTCGGCGGCACGATTGCCGCCGCGTCGTTCATCGCGGGCGGGGGCGGCGAATGGGCGGTCGCCGGTTTGGGCGCCGCGTTGACGCTGTACGCCGGCGCGGGCCTGACGGCGTGGCGTCTCGACGTGCCCAGGCGGCATGAGCGCTGGCTGTCGCCGGCAATCGGCGCGGTCACGGGCGTGATCACCGGCGGCACCGGCGTGTTCGTCGTGCCTGCGGTACCTTATCTTCAGGGTCTCGCGTTGAAGAAAGAGGACCTCGTGCAGGCGCTCGGTCTGTCGTTCACGGTCTCCACCATCGCGCTCGCGATCGGGCTCGCCAAAGAGCGTGCGTTTGCCGTCGACGACCTCGGCCACTCGCTGTTCGCGGTGGCGCCGGCGCTGATTGGTATGTGGATTGGACAGCGTGTGCGAGGGCGCATCAGCGCCGACACCTTCCGCCGCTGGTTCTTTGTTTGCCTGCTCGGCCTCGGCATTCAATTGATGGCGCGCGCATTCGTTTGATCAGGCATTGGCGACAGGCAAAGCGAGGAGGGCAAGAATCGTGTGGGCCACCATTCTGGATACGCTCGGTGCAATAGCCGTACTGGCCAGCTTGTCCGTGCAGATCATGCTGTGGCGCAGGCGCTGAGATCGGCTTCTCGCGCGGCGTGCATGGCATGCGCGCGGCATGTATTCCATCGGCGCCGCGTGGCTCGCGCGCGCCGCGCTTCGATTGTTCGCGCCTCCCGACGTATCTGTTCGCCTTCAGCCGCTTTATCCCCGCCGCCTGAATCCCTACATTGCATGCAGTGGCGGCGTCGCTGCATCGGAAGCTGCATCGGCTTCATGGGCGCCAACTCGCGAATCATCGCCGCACTACGTCGGCGCAACCCAATCGAAAGGAAACGATCATGAGCAAGCTCACAGGCAAAGTCGCGGTTGTAACGGGCGCATCGAAAGGCATTGGCGCAGCGATTGCGAAGGCGCTGGCCGCGCAAGGCGCCTCGGTGGTGGTGAACTATGCGTCCAGCAAGGCGGGCGCGGACAGCGTGGTCGCCGCGATCACCGCGGCGGGCGGCAAGGCGGTGGCCGTCGGCGGCGACGTCTCCAAGGCGGCGGACGCGCAAGGCATCATCGACGCCGCGGTCGAAACGTATGGCCGCCTCGACATCCTCGTCAACAACTCGGGCGTGTACGAGTTCGCGCCGATCGAGGAGATCACCGAAGAACATTTCCATAAGCACTTCAACGTCAACGTGCTGGGTCTGCTGCTGACCACGCAGGCGGCCGTCAAGCATCTGGGAGAAGGCGGCAGCATCGTCAACGTCAGTTCGGTGGTGACGCGCCTCACGCCGCCGGGCAGCGCGGTTTATACGGGCACCAAGGGCGCGGTGGACGGCATCACCGGCGTGCTGGCACGCGAACTCGGTCCGCGCAAGATTCGCGTGAACTCGGTGAATCCGGGCATGATCGCGACCGAAGGCACGCATAGCGCGGGCATCGTCGGCTCCGATCTGGAGCAGTGGGCGATCAGCACGACGCCGCTCGGCCGCATCGGCCAGCCTGACGAGGTCGCCGACGTTGCCGTGTTCCTCGCGTCGGACGACTCGCGCTGGATGACGGGCGAAACCCTGATTGCCAGCGGCGGCGCGCGTTAAGGCGTTCAAGTAGAGGCATTTGCCGCGTCGCTGTGTGGTATCGCAGCGCGCGGCGCTTGCTTCACATGCGGCATGTTTTACCGCCGCGTATGAAGCACTGCAACCGTATGTGCGTTGCATAGGGTTTGTCCTGAACCCCGTCCGCCCCCGCTTAAGTTGCTGCTGAAATTGTCGTTAGTGTGAAGGAAAGGCGCAAAGGCGCTCACCGCATTCACACTATGACCCGCGCCCATTCCAGACTCCTGGCGGTACATTTTGCCGCCGCCGTTATTTTCGTCTCGTTGTCGGTGCAAACCGACGCAGCCGCGGCCGTCGATCCGCTCGACGCGCGTAACGCACGTAACGCCCGCCACGTACCCGCCGGTGACCTACCCGCGAGCGAAGCGGCCGACATCGCGCCGGACGCCGATGCCGACACGCTCGCCACGCTGCCGCTCGAGAAGCTGATGAGCGTTCAGGTGGTGACGTCCGCGTCGAAATTCACGCAGTCGGTGAGCGACGCGCCTTCCGCCGTGGTGGTGCTGAGCGCGGCGGACATCCGCGATTTCGGCTGGCGCACGCTCTCCGACGCGCTCGCGTCGCTGCCGGGGCTCTACGTCAGCTACGACCGCAACTACGCGTATGTGGGCGCGCGCGGCTTCCTGCGTCCGGGCGATTACGACAGCCGCTTCCTGCTGCTGATCGACGGCGTGCGCACCAACGATTCGGTCTACGGTCAGGCGGTGATCGGCACCGAGGCGCTGGTCGACATGGACCTCGTCGAGCGGATCGAATACGTGCCCGGTCCCGGCTCCGCCGTCTATGGATCGAACGCGCTGTTCGGCGTGATCAACGTCATCACGAAGAAGGGCAGCGCGATCGATGGCGCGCAGACCGCCGTGGCCGTCGGCAGCTTCGGCGAAAAGAGGGCGCGCGCCACCTACGGCTGGCACGGCCAGAACGGCGCGGACCTGGTGTTGTCGGCGAGTTCGTATGTGCGCAACGGACAGGACCTGTATTTCCCCGACTTCGACACGCCGGATCAGAACCACGGCATCGCGCACAACCTCGACTACGATCGCGCGCAGCGCCTGTTCGCCAAGGCCGCGTATGGCGATTTCTCTTTTTCCGCCGCCTATGTGAATCGCACCAAGGGCGTACCGACCGGATCGTTCGGCGCGGTGTTCAACGCGCCCAACTCGACCAACGATTCGCAGGGCTTCATCAACGGCACGTTCTCGCGTCAACTGACCGCGGGACTCGCGGTCTCCGCTCAGGCCTATTGGGGCCGCGCCGACTACCGCGGGCTCGGCACGTATCCGTACGACACCGGCACCGCCGTGGCGAGTGTCGATGGCGATCATGCGCTCTGGTACGGCGCCGACACGCACGCGACGATCACGAGCCTGCCGCGGCAGAAAATCGTGGTGGGCGCGGATTTTCGTCGCGACGCGCACCGCGACCAGTACAACTACATCGTCGAGCCGTACTCGTCGCAACTGAACGACAAGCGCTCCAGCAATCAGACCGGCGCGTATATCGAGGACGAAATCCGGCTGCCGGCGAACTTCACGCTGAGCGCGGGCTTGCGCTACGACTGGGACAGCGTGACGGCGGGCAACCTCAACCCGCGGCTCGCGCTGATCTACAAGATCACCGCGCGCGACACCGCCAAGCTCATTTACGGCACCGCGTATCGCGCGCCCAACGCTTACGAGCTGTATTACAACGTGCCCGGCGAGGGCGGCCAGGAGGCGAATCCGAAGCTCAAGCCGGAACATATCTCCACGCGCGAAATCGTGCTCGAGCATCTGTTCGAATCGAGCGGCCGCGTGACGCTGTCGCTGTTCCAGTACGCGGTGCGCGACCTGATCTCGCAGACGGTGGATCCCGACAACGGCCTGCTGGTGTTTCAGAACATCGATCGCGCGGACGTGAAAGGCGCGGAACTGGCCGTCGAGCGCGATTTCTTCGGCGGCGTCCGCGTGCGCGCGAGCTATTCGTGGCAACTCGCGCGCGACGGTCAGTCGGCGGTGCTGGCCAATTCGCCGCGTCATCTGGCGAAGATGAACCTGCTGGTGCCGTTGTTCCATCACGCCGCGCGCCTCGGCACCGAGGTGCAATGCACCTCGTCGCGTTCGACCGGAGCGTCCACGACGGGCGGCTTCTGCATCGCCAATCTCACGCTCGGTTCGTCGCGGCTCATCAGTCATGCCGAGGTCTCGCTGAGCGTCTACAACGCGTTCAACAAACGCTACGCCGACCCGGCCGGGCCGGCGTTCGTCCAGCAGACGATCGAGCAGCAGAGCCGTACCGTGTACGCGAAGATGGTGTACGGGTTCTGACATGGGACCGACCCGAAACGTATGTCTCGCGATGGCCGTGTTGCCGTGGTGGCTGCTCATGCCGCTGTGGTGCGTGGGCCAGGTGCAGGACGTCGCGCTGAAGGCCGCCTACATCTACAACTTCGCGCTCTTCACGACGTGGCCCGCGAGCGCCGCGCCCGCGGCCTCGTTCAATGTCTGCGCGACGCGCGGCAAGCCCTTGTGGAACAGCTTGCAGAAGCTCGACGGCAAGATCATCGACGGGCGGCCGTGGACGACGGTGGACAGCGCCGCGTCGCCCAGGCCGGGCAAATGCGACATCACGGTGCTGCCGGAAGGCGCGCCCGCGCCGCCATCCTGCGGCCAGGCGAGCGCGCTGCTCGTGAGCGACGGCGGCCTGTCCGGCAGAAGCAGTGCGGCCATCACGCTCGTCACCGAGGACGAACACGTGCGCTTCGACATCGATACGCAAGAGGCGGCCCATTGCGGCCTGAAATTCAGTTCGAAGCTGCTGCGCCTCGCAAGGAACGTTCAATGAAAAGCCAGATACGACCGGAACCTTCGCGGCTCTCCAAAACGTTCGAGACCGGCCAACTCATCGCGGCCATCGCGGCCTTCGTGATCGTCGGTTGCGTGATGCTGGCTTACGAGTTCGTCTCGCTGCGCCAGGCGCTCGTCAAGGACGTCGAGATCGAAGCGGCGATCGTCGCCGACAACATCTCGGCTTCCGTGATGTTCGAGGACCATGACGCGTCGATGGAAACCCTGCGCGCGTTTCGCCCCGACCCGTCGCTGCTCTCGGTCACCGTGTACGACCGTGCCGGCTTTCTCTATGCGCAGTATCTGACGCGCAACGCCGCGCCGCCTCCGGAGCCGTCCGCCGCGGCGTTTCAGTGGCTGTCGTCGACCATCACGGTGCATCAGGAGATCCGCTATCGCGGTCATCAGCTCGGCGTCGTGGAGTTCGTCGCCAGCACGGCGGACGTGCGAACCGGCATTCTGCGCTTCGCCGGCTTGCTCGGAATCGCGTCGCTCGGCGCGATGCTGGTGGCGGCGCTCGTCATGCGGCGCGCGCGTGCGCGCATGGACAAGGCGGAGCGCGAGCTCGACTACCTCGCGCACACCGATCCCGTGACCGACCTCGCCAACCGGCGCGCCACCTACGAAACCCTCGAACGCGCGATGGAAGTGCACGCGCGCGCCGATCGCAGACTGGCGCTGCTGCTGATCGACCTCGACAACTTCAAGGGCGTCAACGACACGGCGGGGCATGGCGCCGGCGACCGGCTGCTGCGGCAGGTCGGCGCCACGCTGGTTTCCGTGGTCCGCAAACACGACGTCGTGGGCCGGATCGGCGGCGACGAATTCGCGGTGATCGCCGCGCCGGTGCGCGACAACGCCGAAGCGCTGGCGATCGCCGGGCGGATCACCGAAGCGCTGCGGCGGCCGTTTCACGTCGACGGCATCGACATGCTGGCCACCGCGAGCGTCGGCATCAGCATGTTTCCCGACGACGCCACCGCGTTGACCGAACTCGTCAGCAACGCCGATATCGCGCTCTACCAGGCGAAGGTATCGGGCAAGAACCGGCTGGCCGAGTTCAGGCCGGAGATGACCTTGCGCACGCAGCGGCGCGTGCGGCTCGAACGCGATCTGCGCAAGGCGATGGAGCGCGGCGAGCTCGACGTGTATTACCAGCCGCAATTCCGTTGCGATTCGGAGCGCATGGTGGGGGTGGAGGCGCTGCTGCGCTGGCCGCATCCCGAGAACGGCTTCATCGCGCCGTCGGAGTTCATTCCGGTGGCCGAGGAGTGCGGCTTGATCGGCGAACTGGGCCGCTGGGTGCTGCTGCGCGCGTGTTCCGATGCGGCTTCGTGGCTGCGCACGACGGGCGTCGCGTTGAACGTCGCGGTCAACGTGTCGGCGCGGCAGTTGCGCGACGGCGATTTCATCGACGCGGTCAGGCACGCGCTGCACGATACCGGACTGGCCGCGACGCAGCTCGAACTCGAACTGACCGAAAGCCTGCTGATGGAGGACATGGATTCCGCGATGGAATTCATGCACGCGGTGCGGCACCTGGGCGTGCGGCTCGCCATCGACGACTTCGGCACCGGCTATTCGTCGCTGTCGTATCTGCAGTCGTTTCCGATCAACCAGTTGAAGATCGACCGCAGCTTCATCCAGCTTTTGCCGGATGCCGGCACGACCATCGCCGGCGCGATCATCTCGCTCGCGCACGGCTTCAATCTGTGCGTCGTGGCCGAGGGCGTCGAGAACCGCGCGCAACTCGACTGGCTGCAACGGGCCGGCTGCGATCTGGTGCAGGGCTATCTGCTCGCGCGCCCGATCCGCGCGCAGGACATCAGCGCGATGCTGACGAGAAAGCGGGCTCAGGAGGACGCGGTGACGAGCTAGGCGTCGAGCGATGCCGACGCGCCGCCAGGTGAGCGGGGCGTTTGGCTGAGCGGCCCGGCGTGGCGGGTAACGCTCAACCGGCGATCAGCTTCAGGCCCGCCGGCGGCGACTCGCCGAATACGCGGCCTTCGTCGGCGTTATCGAGTTCCACGGTCTCGCTCACCATCGTGATCCACGCGCGCGGCGCGTTGGCCGCTTCCAGCCGGCGCACCACCGCATCGCGCGCGGCGCCGGGCAAGTCGCGCGAGCGGTCGCCGGTCATGCGGGCGATCTGCACGGCGGCGAACGCGGCGGGATCGACCTTCTTCCAGTCGAGCACGAGTATCGCGTCGAGCCAGCGCCCGGCGACCTCCGGCGGCACCACGCCATGCGCGCTGCCGTAGAACGGCCGCCGTGCGCCGATACGGCCCACCGCCCACCAGCCTTGATGATTTTCGGCGGGCTTCTTCAGCCGCGTCAGCACCGATTCGCCGAGTTCGATCTTGCGTTCGACAGGAATGCGTTCGAGCGACGCGCTCAGCCGGAGCATGTCGGGAAAGCCGGTTCTGGATACGTCGAACGGCAGCTTGTGGCGCGATTGCGCGGCCGTTTGCAGATACGCCATCGCGTCGAGCACGCGCAGTTGCGCGCTTTCGTCGAGACCGCCCGCGGCGCGGCGCCACAGCGTCCACCATTCCGACCACACCTGGCTCTCGTTGACGTACTGAATGCCGTCGTCGAACAGCGACCACAGTTGTTCGACGCGCCATGCGTCGAGCGGATAGCCGAAGCCCGGCCGCACGCAATAGCCGGCGAGATTCAGCCACAGCCGCTCGTGATCCGCCGAGCGCCGCCGACGCCGCGCGCGTTCCCACAGCGCGCCGAACAGTTCGCGCAGCAGCGCGCTGTTCCAGCTCTCGCGCGGGCCGAGCAGTTGTTCGAGCTGCGCGCGCAGCCGCTTGATTTCCTTCGGGCCGACGTTTTGCGAGCGCGAGCCGAAGCTGCGGTCGATATGGTCGATCGCTTCATCGAGCGCGGGATGCCGGGCCTCGCTCGCCTCGCCGGCCAGATTCACCTGCGCGTCCTCGCGGCGCAACTGGAATTCGAGCAGCCAGCGCTGCGCGGGATGGTCGAGTTCGATGCAGTGGACTTCGAGCGTGCCGACTTCGGTGAGCGAGGTCGCGATGCGCACCGCGGTTTCGCGCGCGGTGCGGGTGCCGGTGCTGGTGCTGGTGCTATCGCGGGCTTGATCGCGCGGCTGCACGATCTTCGCGATGGGCGGCAGGCGAATGAAATCGCCGTCCGCCAGATCGATCAGTTGGCCGGCTTGATACACCGTGTCCGCGCTCGACGAAACCAGGTGAAAACGCACCGGATGCCCGAGACGCAGCGCGAAGGTACGCTGCTCGATCAGGATTTCGTGGCCTTCCTCGGTGCCGCGCGGCAGCAGGCAGATGCCGCGTGGCGTAGCGTCGGCGCCGCGCTTGCCGTCGCCCGTTTCGTCGAGCACGAGGAAGTAGCTGCGCGGCGAACCGCCGCCGATCTTCGGCGCGCCGCCCGCGCGGGCCAGCGCGTAAGCGACCGCGCCGCGCGCCACGGCGACGTCCGGGTTGTCGTTGTGCAGCACGTTGAGCGGCTCGCCGCGCCACGCGCCTAGTGTGTCGGCGAGGCGTCGCGTCAGCGCTTCGGCGCGGAATACGCCGCCGTTCAGCAACAGCGTGTCGGGCACCGGCAAGGACGCGTCAGAATCGGTGGAAGCGGCGCGACCTAGCGCCTTGCGCGACTGCGCCGCGAAGCGGCTCAGGAATGCCGCGATATGACGCGTGACGGCGGCATCGGTGGCGTAAGGCAGACCGAACTCGACGATCGCGCCGCGCGGCCTGCCTGGCCGTTCGCTCGACGCCACCGCCGGGAAAAAGCCGTCGACGATGATCTGCTCGACTTCGTCACGCGTAAGCTGCGCGGTGCGCGCGCCGCCGATCAGTTTCGAGCCCGCGCCGAGCAGCGTGATGGAGGCGGAATCGGGCGCTTGCGGGCCGAGCAGTTGTTCCTTCGCGGCGCGGCAACGCTCGACTAGTTGGGAGAGGCTGGCTGCCGACAGGCGCTTGCGCTCGTTGTTGGCGCTGGCGCTGCTGCGGCTGCTCTCGATCGCGTTGCTGCCGCCGCTGCCGCCGGCGTTGCCGCGATTCACGCCATCGCCGCTGCGGTCGCCGGCATTGCCGCGGTTTCCGCCGTCGCCATCGCCACGACTTCCACCGTCGACGCCAGATAGCCGCATCTCGACGCGATGCGCGAGCGCCAGATCCATGTTGTCGCCGCCGAGCATCAGATGATTGCCCACGCCGATGCGCGTGAGTTCGGGCTCGGCGTTCTCAGGCAGGTTCACTTCGATCAGCGTCAGATCGGTGGTGCCGCCGCCCACGTCGCAAATCAGCACGAGCCGCGTGTCGGCGAGTTCGGCCGCAAGCCGCTCGCGGTGATGAAACAGCCAGTCGTAGAACGCGGCTTGCGGTTCCTCCAGCAGCCGCAAGCCTGGCAGACCCGCCATGCGCGCCGCTTCCACGGTGAGCGCCCGCGCGCCTTCGTCGAAGGAAGCCGGCACCGTGAGCACCACGTCCTGATGTTCGAGCGGCGCTTGCGCAAAGCGCTGGTTCCAGGCCGCGCGCACGTGCGCGAGATAGCTCGCGCTGGCCTCGACCGGCGAGACCTTGAGGACGTCGTCGGCGGCGCCCCACGGCAGGATGGGCGCGACGCGGTCCACCGACGCATGCGACAGCCAACTCTTGGCGCTCGCCACCAGCCGCCCCGGCACCTGGCCGCCGAGCGTGCGCGCGAGCCGGCCGATCACGACCGGCGATTGCGCCGCCTTACCGTCGCCGCCGTGCCCGCCGCTCGCCGCGCGCTCCGCCGTCGCTGTCGCCGTCGCCGTCGCTGTCGCCGTCCAGGGCAATTGCAAATCGCCCGCGTCCAGTTCGCCCGCCGCCACGTGATAGCGCACCGAGGGCAGAAGCGGCCGCGCGGCCACTTCCCCCGGACTCACCAGTTGCTCGATCTCGAACACGCGAATCGGCTCCGACGCGTTGCCCGCCTCCGCGTAGGCGAGCACCGTGTTGCTGGTGCCGAGATCGATGCCGACCTTGTACCGCTTCATCTTAGTCATGCATTGGCGTTGCCGCGCACGTCGAATTCGACTTTCCAGCGCTCGTCGGTGCCGCGCGGCATCGCTTCCAGTTCGAGCGTGCCCGCCTCGGTGACGCGCGCATGCAGCTTCACCGGCACGACTTCACCGGCGGTGCGGCCCGCGGCCGGCAGCGTCGCCTGGATTTCCTCGAGTTCCTGCAATTCCTCCGGGCCCCAGAAATCGAGCAGCGTGCCCACCTGATCCTGACGACGCACCGACGAACCGAAGAAGCGGAAGTGCACCGGCTCGCCGACCACGAGGCCGAATTCCTGCGCGGGCAACTCGGCCTCGGTGCCTTCCTCCATGCCGAAGGGCGCCACGCACAGCGCCTGCACCGGCGGTTCGAGTCCCGGCACGGCGGGCATCGCCGATTCGATCGCGATGTAATACGCGCGCGCCGTGCCGCCGCGAATCCGCACGCCCCGGCCGCGCCGCACATAGCCGTAATAGGCCGCGCCGCGCGCGACGGCGAGATCGAGGTCGGCGCCTTCCAGAAGCCGCGCGGGCGCCGCGCCTTCGGCCGCGAGCCAGTTGTTGAGCGTGCCCATGATCCGCTCGACCAGCAGCGGCGACTTGAACACGCCGCCGTTGAACAGCACGGCGGTGGGATGCAGGAAGCTCGCGTCTTGCGCGCCCGGGGTTGCGTTTGCGTTTGCGTTTGCGTTTGCGGCGGCGTCGCGCAGTCCTTCGAGTTCCGCCAGCGCGCCCACCTGACGGCCGAGGAACGCCGCCAGATGCCGCGTGATGCCCGCGTCCTGCGCATACGGCAGGCCGAGTTGCGTCAGACCGGCGCGCGCGCGGCTCACCGGCCGCGCCGCGCTGTCCACCTGCGGGAAAAAGCCTTCGAGGATGGTTTGCGTCAACTCGGCGCGCGTGAGTTCGGTGCGGATCGATCCGCCGATCAGCTTCGAGCCGCGGCTCGGCACGACGAGCGGCACCGTGTCGGTCGCCGGATCGCTGAGCAGCGTTTCCTTGGCCGAGCGGCATGCATAGGTGAGGGCGCGCAGTTGCCACGCGTCGGCCTGGGTGCCTTGCGCCGCGAGCTTGCGCGCGACGCCGTGCGCGAGCGCGAGGTCCATGTTGTCGCCGCCGAGCAGAATGTGCTCGCCGACCGCCACGCGATGCAGTTCGAGATTGCCCTCGCGCTCGATCACCGCGATCAGCGAGAGGTCGGTGGTGCCGCCGCCCACGTCCACCACGAGGATGATGTCGCCCACCTCGACCTGCTTGCGCCACTGGCCGCCGCTCTTCTGGATCCAGCTATAGAGCGCGGCTTGCGGTTCCTCCAGCAGCGTCATGCGGCCGTAGCCGGCGGCCTCGGCGGCTTCGGCGGTGAGCTCGCGCGCGGCCGGATCGAACGACGCGGGAATCGTCACCGTGATGTCCTGCTGCGCGAAGGGCGCGTCGGGGTGCGCGTGGTCCCAGGCTTCGCGCAAGTGCGTCAGATAGCGCACCGAGCTTTCGAGCGGCGAGACGCGCGCGACTTCGGGCGGCGCGTCGTTGGGCAGAATCGCCGCGCGCCGGTCGACGCCCGGATGGCACAGCCAGCTTTTGGCGCTCGACACGAGCCGGATCGGCGTGGCCGCGCCGCGGCCGCGGGCGAACTCGCCGACCGCGAACTCGCGCTCGCCGGTCCACGGCAGATGGAGGTCGCCCGAACTCAGTTCGTCGGGATGCGGCAGATAGAGGAACGAGGGCAGCAGGTCGAGATTGTCGATCGCGCCGGGTCCGGTGAGCTGCGCGATCGGCAGCACGCCCTCGCTGGTTTGCTCGCCGTCGCTCGCGGCGGTGTCCACATACGACAGCGCGCAGTGCGTGGTGCCCAGGTCGATGCCGATCGCGTAGCGTGGTTCGCGTGCGTCGCTCATAGCTCCACCTCGGCCGGGGCGATCACCTTCGCGTTGTGGCTGTCCGTGAGCTTCGGCAGACGCACTTCGTCGACCCGCCAGCCCCGGTGGCTGATGCTGCCGCTAAACGGCGCGCGGCCCACCACATTGCCGGTCAGGCGGATCGCGCTCGCGTCGAAACCTTCGGCCAGCGTGACGCGGCTGCCTTCGGCTTCGTCGCGGATCGGAAGGATCGTGAAGTGCTCGCGCAGCGTCGCGCGGCAGCCTTCGTGCACGAGGCGCGCCGCCACGCCGATGTCGGCGTCGCTGTAATGCTTGATGTCTTCCTCGACGAAATCGATGAAGCGCGCGTCGCGTTGCAGCAGGCCGAGCAATTGCAGCGCGGCGTCGGGGCTGGCTTCTTTCAGCGTGGGCGCGGGTTGCGGCGCGGGCGTGGGAGCGGGCGTGGGCATGGACGCAGCGGCGGCGGGCGGTGTGCTCGCGGCCGCCTCTCCGTTACGCAGACGCAGCACCCCGGCGGCGAATTCGCCGTCGCCGAGAATGCGGAAGAACGTGCTGACGGCAAGTGAAATCCTGCCGAGGAAGGATGGGTTCGAATCGGTCATCAATGCTCCTGAGTGGCTCTGTTCGAGGACGAGCTGTCCTGGCTGCGCCGCACGCCACGGGCCTGAAATACGGACGGGCAGTCGTCATGCGCGTTGGCGAAGGTCGGCGGCACGGCGGCCGCCGAGGTGTGGGTTTGCGGTTGCTTCATCCAGAATCGCGGCGCGCTTCGCGCGCGCGAAACCCGTATTTTGCCTTGTGACGCGCCGAACGCGGGCAAAGCCCGCGAATCGAGCGTCCAATGCGCAGGGATTGGCGGATCGGAAGGGCCGGTTTTCAGACTGCGTCGGTTGGGTGTTTGCGCGCTTTTCACCCGCTTTGCCTCGTTTTTGCCCGCTTCAACGTTCTCACCGCTCACCGTTTCCACGAAGACGTGATTCACACGCCGTGCGGCCCGAACTCCGCGACCACCTGATCGATGAACGTGCGCAGTTTCGGCGTGGCGCGGCTCGCCGGAAAGACCAGATGCATGGGCCGCGCCGGGGCTTCGTAGCCGTCGAGCAGCCGCATCAGCCGGCCCGCCGCCAGTTCGTCGCGCACTGCCACCTCGGGCGCGAGCATCACGCCGCCGTCGTTGAGCGCCGCGGCGAGCAGCGCCTTCACGTCGTTGGCCTGAAAGCGACCCGAGACCGGCACCGCGTGTTCACCGCGCGCATCCGCGAAACGCCATTCGCTCGCCACCGGCAAGCTCGTGAAGATGAAGCCCATGCAGTCGTGTCCGGTCAGCGCTTGCGGCGTGTCAGGCGTGCCGTGCCGCGCCAGATAGCCCGGCGACGCGCACACCACCAAACGGTACGGCATCAGGGGCCGCGCGATCAGCGACGAATCCGCGAGCGGCCCCAGCCGAATCGCCGCCTCATACCCTTCGTCGATCAGATCGACGAAGCGGTCGGTGAGCGTCAGTTCCACCCGCACCTCGGGATGAGCCTGGAGATAGCGCGCGATCATCGGCGCGAGACAGCAGGCGCCGAACGTAACCGGCGCGGTGATGCGCAAGCGCCCGCGCGGCGACGCCGACAGTTCCTGCGCGACGGCTTCGGCCGCTTCGGCATCCGCGAGCAGCGCCTTGCAGCGCTCGTAGAAAATCCGGCCGATCTCGGTCAGGCTCTGGCGCCGTGTGGTGCGGTTGATGAGACGCGCGCCGACGCGTTCCTCCAGCGTGCTCACATGCTTGCCGGCCATCTGCGACGAGATGCCGAACGCAAGCGCCGCCGCCGCGAACGAGCCGCTATCGGCCGTTTTGACGAACACGGCCATGCTGGTCAAACGGTCCATCATTCCCTACCCATGTTTTCGACAGTCGTCGAATTATGCCGATTTATCCCGTTGAAGTTTTGAATCATAGTGTGTCTCACCGCTGAGCGTGCGCTCGACGGCGCAATCCCAAACCTGCAACGGAGTGTGAAACATGAAGATAGGCTTTCTCGGCGCGGGCTTCATGAGCCGCGCGCTGGCGACCCTCGCCCGGCAAAACGGCCACGAGGTCATGCTCAGCAATTCCCGCGATCCGCGGACCTTGATCAGCACGGCGGCGGCGACCGGCTGCGCGCTCGGCACCGCGCAAGAGGCGGCGACGTTCGGCGAGGTGGTGGTGGCGGCGGTGCCGTTCAGCAGCATTCATGCGCTGCCGGCGGCGGCGCTCGACGGCAAGATCGTGATCGACACCTGCAACTACTATCCGCAGCGCGACGGCCAGATCGAGGCGCTCGACACGCGCGCCACGACCACCAGTCAGTTGCTCGCCGCCGCATTGCCGGGCGCGAAAGTGGTGAAGGCCTTCAGCGCGATCCTGGCGAAAGACCTGGAAACGCACGGCAAGCCGGCCGGCACGCCGAAGCGCCGCGCGCTGCCGCTCGCCGCCGACGACGAGCCGGCCAAGCGCGTGGTGAGCGCGCTAGTCGATCAGTTCGGCTTCGATCCGGTGGATGCCGGAGCGCTCGCGGACAGTTGGCGCTTGGAGCGCGCGAAGCCGGTGTACTGCATCGCGCTGGACCGCGCGGGGCTGCTCGAAGGCCTGGCGGCGGCGCAGCGGGAGGTGGAGTTGCCGCATGGGTCGTGGCGGCATTGATCGAAGCACAGGCGCCCGGCTGTCCCGCTCAGAACGACGTGCCGATCTGAAACTGGAACCGCTGATACTTGTCGTTCGCATGCTTGACGATCGGGAACCCCATCGACAGCTTGAGCGGGCCGATTGGCGAGATCCATTCGAGGCCGGCGCCGTAGCTGTAGCGCAAGCCGTTGGCGCCGGTGCTGTTGCCTTCGTTGCCCCACACGTTGCCCGCATCGAGGAACGTGAAGACACGCAGTGTCCGGTCCCATCCGCTGCCCGGCAACGGGAACGTCATCTCGACGTTGGCCACCACCATGCGCGAGCCGCCGATCGGGTCGTCGGTCGTCTTGTCTCGCGGACCCAGCGAGCCTGATTCGTAACCGCGCACCGAGCCGATGCCGCCCGAGTAGTAATTCTTGAAGATCGGATACGCCTTGCCGGCGAAGCCGTTGCCGTAGCCGCCCTGCAAATTGAGCCCGAAAATGAAGCCGCGCGAGAACGAGTAGTAATACTGCGCCTGCACGTCCGCCTTGTAGTACTGCGTGCCGCCCGCGGGTGTGCCGACCTCGCCGTTGCTCTGCACGAAGTACCCGCGGCTCGGCACCAGCGCGCTGTCGCGATTGTCGCGCGCCCAGCCCACCGTGACGGGCACGTTGTTCACCACGCGGCCGAATTCGTTGACGTAATCCTTGTAGCTCTGGGGCGTATCCGAATCGATGTTGAAACGGTCCTGCTCGAAACCGACGCCGAAATAGACGGTGTCGGCTTCCGAAAAAGGAATGCCGAACTTGAGGTCCGTGCCCACCGAGATGATGCGGAAACTCGTGTCGGAGTAGTTGTAGAGCGGATAGCTGGTGCGGTAATAGATGTCGGAGATCCGCTTGATGCCGTCCACCGTGAAGTACGGATCGGTTTGCGTGACGGACAAGGTGCGGTAGGTCTTCGCGGTGTTGATGCTCACGCCGAGACTCGTGCCCGAACCGAACACGTTCTCCTGCGAGACGCCTGCCGAGAGCACCACCTTGTCCGACGACGAGAAGCCCGCGCCGAGCGTGATCGAGCCGGTCGGCTTCTCGCTCACCTTGACGTCCACGTCCACCTGATCGGGCGAGCCTTCGACCGGAATGGTGGTCACGTCGACGTCGGTGAAGTAGCCCAGGCGATTGACGCGTTCCTTCGAGAGCGTGAGACGGTTCGAATCGAACCATGAGCTTTCGAATTGCCGCATCTCGCGGCGCACCACTTCGTCGCGGGTGCGCGTGTTGCCGACCACGTTGACATGGCGCACGTACACGCGGCGGCTCGGGTCCACCTGCAGCGTCAGGTCGACCGTGTGATGCTGCTGGTCGATCTTCGGCAGCGCATTGACGGTGGCAAACGCGTAGCCGTATTCGCCCAGTCTGTCGACCACGGCCTTGGTGGCGGCCTGAAGTTTTTCCGCCGAAAAACGCTCGCCCGCCTTGATGTTCACCAGTTTCATCAGTTCGGCTTCGCGATCGAGCAGGTTGCCCGCCAGCTTGATCGAGGAAATCGTATACGGCTCGCCCTCGTGCAGCGTCACCGTGAGATACATGTCCTTCTTGTCCGGCGTGAGCGACACCTGGGTCGACTCGATATTGAATTCCAGGTAGCCGCGATTCAGGTAATACGACCGAACGTGCTCGAGGTCGCCTGTGAGTTTGTCTTTCGCGTACAGGTCGTTCTTCGTGTACCACGAGAACCAGTTCGGCGTGGAGAGCTGCATCTCGTCGCGCAGCGCATCGGTGCTGAATACCGTATTGCCGATGAAGTTGATCTGGCGGATCTTCGCGCTCGGGCCCTCGGCTACCGAGAACAGCACCGCGACCCGGTTGCGGTCGATCGGCGTGATGGTGGTGACGACTTCGGCGGCGTAGAAGCCGCGCGTCAGGTACTGGCGCTTCAGTTCCTGTTCGGCCTTCTCGACCAGCGCCTTGTCGTAATAGCGGCCTTGCGACAAACCGACCGCGCCCAGCGCCTTGGTCAGATTTTCCTTGTCGAACTCGTGAATGCCGGCGAAGTCGATCGTGCCGAACGCCGGACGCTCCTGAACATAAACGATGACGACGCCGCCCTCGGTCGAGATCCGCACGTCGTTGAAGAAGCCCGTGGCATACAGTGCGCGAATGGCTTCGGAGGCCTTGTCGTCATTGAACATCTCGCCTTTCTTGATCGGCAGGTACGCGAACAGGGTGCCGGGTTCGACGCGCTTCAGTCCCTCGATGCGGATGTCCTGCACCACGAGCGGCTGCACGGCATGGGCCGGCGCGCTCGAAAGCGAAATGCCGGCGAGCGACAGCGCGCCCGCGATACGGCTCGTTAAAGCTTGAAGATTCATCTTGGGCTTTCAGTCCTGATGCAGCGCGCGCAGCGCGGATGAGAACGCACGAACGCAAGCGATGCATTCGAACGAGGGTCCATGCCTCTGGAAACCGCGAAGTATAGGGACGTGCCTGCCGCGCGGCGTTACTCAAAACTTTCGGCGCCTTAGCGGTAACGAGGTGGGTAATCCGTCGATGACCACGTGGCCGCGCGTGGCGGCGCTAGCCATCGAAATACTGCGTTACAGAAGCTAATGAAGCGTAGGGCGCGCGTAACCCAGCGGCGTGCTTGCACTGCTATCGTCAAATCGTCGATTCCGCTACCCGCGTAACGCGATCTGGAGAAACGGTCATGATTGAATTCTTTTCACCCGCCGTGCTGGCGGCGGTCTTGCGCGTCAGTTCGTCGCCGATCTTTTCGGTACGCCTCGCCACGGCGTCGCCGCTCAAGCCGCGCGACGCACAGGCTCGCGCGGTCGGCTGCGCGAGCCGGCCCCGCGCCGCGCACGAGGGCACGGGCCGTGTCTGATACGCCGACCTTCATGCTGAATTCGATCAGCGACATGCAGTTGACGGCGGACGGTCAATACCTGCTGATTCACGGCAATCAACCCACGGCGGCGTTGCACCGATCGGTCCTCAACGATCTGCTGGTGGCGCTGCCCAATGCGATCGAGCACGCCGACCGCGTGATTCACAACAATCAGGAGATGGGCTTCGCGCTGCACTGCCAGGGCTGGGAAGTCGGCCGGCTCAACGGCATGGAAATGGTGGTGATCCGCTTCCGGCTATCGGGCAACGCGGGGCTGTCGTTTTCGTTGCCGTCCGAGCAGATTCCTTATTTATTGCAAGCGCTCGGCGGCGCGGCGGGCGTGGGCGAGTTTCGTTCCAACGACGCCACGTTGCAGTAAATCGTGCGCGCACCCCGGCTTCCAGCCAGGCTTCGGTCCCGGCTTCTTCCCGCGGCGTTGCGTCCATCATTCTTTCCGATACTTGCCTGTTTTGATATTACCCCGTGTTTTTCAGCGTCAACGTCCGCGGTTGAGGCCGCTCGTTTCATTCATGCTGTGCGCGGCGGGATACGTGCCACTTGCCAGCCACGCGCAACTGACGGGCGGCGCCGCGCTTGCCGAATCGCTCGACGGCGTCTGGGGTCTGCGGCTCGCGCCGCAATTGAGCGAGCAGCCGCTGCGGCCGGGCGACGAACCCGCCATCTCGGCGATGGCCGATTCGGCGACCGCCACCACCGGCACGGACCTCTCGCTGAAAGGGCAGGCACAGTTGCGGCGTTACGGCTCCAGCGTCGCGGGCGATGCGCTGCATTACGACCTCGATAGCGACAAGGCCGACGCCTACGGCCACGCGCGGCTGGTCAACAACGGCAACGTCTTCGACGGGCCGGACGCGCACTTTTACGTCGAAGCGAACGAAGGCTACATCAGCGTGCCGAAGTACCGGTTTCACCTGACGGGCGGCTGGGGCAGCGCGCAACGCATCGATCTGCTCGATCGCGAGCGCACCGTCGTTCATCACGGCACCTATAGCACCTGCCTGTGCGAATCGGTTCCGGCCTGGTATCTGAAGGCATCCGAGTTCGACATCGACAGCGGCAACGACGAAGGCATCGCCCGCAACGGCGTGCTGTTTTTCCAGGGCGTGCCGCTGCTGGCGAGTCCGTGGCTGTCGTTTCCGTTGTCCGGCGCGCGGCGCAGCGGTTTTCTGCCGCCGACGTTTTCGGTCAGCTCGACCAACGGTGTCGACGTCGCATTGCCGTATTACTTCAACCTCGCGCCGAATTACGATCTGACGCTGACGCCTCGCGTCATGTCGAACCGGGGCGCGATGTTGACGGCGGACTATCGTTATCTCCAGCCGAACGCTTCGGGTTCGATCTCGCTCGCGTGGCTGCCGCACGATGCGATCACCGGAACGGATCGTTACTCGATCGCGGTGAATCAGAACTGGAAGCTGGACTCGGGGTGGGGCGCCTACGTGAACTACAACCGCGTGTCGGATTCGACGGTGGCGACCGATCTCGCCTCGGGCGTGGCGTTTCCGACCAGTTCCACCACGCTGTATCAGCAGGAAGCCGGGCTCACCTACTCGAACGGGCCGTGGAGCGTGCTCGCTCGCGAGCAGCGCTGGCAGGCTTTCGCGAACGACTCCACCTATAACCGCGAGCCGCAGGTCAATGTCCGTTATGCGCGCTACGACGTCGGCGGTTTCGACTTCGGCGCCGAAGCGGACGCCACGCGCTTCACGATCGCGTCGTCGGACATGACGCAAGGCAACCGTTTCGTTTTCAACCCTTACGTGAGCTATCCGATCGAGCGTCCGGGCTGGTTCCTCACGCCGAAACTCGCCTGGCATTTCGCCGCCTACGACCTGACGTCGATCGGATCGGACGTGCCCGCGGGCGAGCCGAAGTCGTTCAGCGTGAACGTGCCGACCTTCAGCCTCGACTCGGGCATGCGCTTTGAACGAAGCGTGCGGCTGTTCGGGCAGTCGTATATCCAGACGCTCGAACCGCGGCTTTTCTACGTCTATACGCCTTACCGCGATCAGTCGTTCGTGCCGCTGTTCGATACCGCCACAGCCGATTTCGGGCTCGCGGAACTGTTCATGCCCAACAGTTTCGTCGGCAATGACCGCGTGTCCGACGCGAACCGCGCCACGGCGGCATTGACCACGCGTTTCATCGACCCCGCGAGCGGCGACGAGCGCGCGCGCTTCATCCTCGCGCAGCAGTACGATTTCACCACGCCGCACGTGACGCTCGGCACCGGCGACCGGATCGCCACCGTCGCGCGCACGAGCGTGATTGCCGGTGCGTCGTACAAGCTGGGTCCGGGCTTCTCGGCGGAACAGGCGGTGGAGTACAGCCAGGCCAATCACTACCTCACCCACGCGGAAGCCGGGTTCGGCTGGGCGCCGGGCGCGCGCCAGGTGCTGAACGTCGCGTATCGCTATACGCGCGCCAACAGCACGCTCGATTATCAGCGGGTCAATCAGTTCATCGTCTCGGGGCAATGGCCGCTCGCGCGCAACGTGGTGAGCGTGGCGCGGGTGAATTACGACATGAGCGCGCATCGGCTGATCGCGGGCCTACTGGGGCTTCAGTACGACGCGGACTGCTGGTCGCTAGGCGTGGCGTTCGAGAAGTACACCAATGCGACCGGTTCGGGCGCATCGCCCAGCACCGGCACGCGCGTGATGATGCAGCTTCAGCTCAAGGGCTTGTCGCAGGTCGATAACGGCTTGCTCAATCAGTTCCGCGCGAATGTACCGGGTTATACGCCCGCCACGACCGTGACCGAGCCGGTGTCGCGCTTCAGCGATTACCCATGACGTGAAGTGTTTTTCGCGCGCCGGCGCGCGCACGGCCAGCCCCGCTTTCAGCCCGCCTCACTTCAATAGCTTTACTCCAATCGATATGAAAATTCATCGTTTGGCCCGCGCTTCGCGCGTCGCTACGATAGCCCGCTTGCCCACCACGCACCGCCGCCATGATGAACTCGCGCAAGCCCCAGCCGGATCCGCCGCCGTCGCGCGGCCGTCGTCGCCTGCTCGGCGGTCTCGCGGCCGGCGGTCTCGCCGCTTCGCAGGTTGCGGCGGCCGCTGAACTGCTGCGGCCGCTCGACGTCGCGCCGTGGAGCCGCACGCCCGGCGCGCCGACACTCGAACATCCGTATGGCGTGCCGTCGCCGCGCGAGGCGAACGTCGTGCGGCGCAGCGCGCGCGCATGGCCGCTGCCGGGCGCGGCGTCGTCGATGACGCCGCTCGCCGACCTGCACGGCACGCTCACGCCCAACGGACTCGTCTACGAGCGGCATCACGGCGGCGTGCCCGACATCGATCCCGAGCAGCATCGGCTGGCGCTTCATGGCCTCGTGCGCGCACCGAAGCTGTTCACGATGGACGACCTGCTGCGCCTGCCGTCCGAATCGCGGATTCACTTTCTCGAATGTTCGGGCAATACCGGCAGTGAATGGAATGGGCCGAGCGGTTTGCCCGTGCAACTCACGCATGGCTTGCTGTCGTGCTGCGAATGGACCGGCGTGCGTTTGTCGACCTTGCTCGAAGAAACGGGCGGCCTGTCGAACCCGCTCAAGCCCGAAAGCGGCTGGCTCCTGGCGGAAGGCGCGGACGCCGCCGCGATGACACGCAGTTTGCCGCTCGAACGGATACTCGATAGCGCATTGGTGGTGTACGCGCAAAACGGCGAGCGCTTGCGCCCGGAAAACGGTTATCCGTTGCGCCTGATCGTTCCCGGCTTCGAGGGCAACACGAATGTGAAGTGGCTGCGCCGGCTGAAGGTGGTCGACGCGCCGTTGCAAACGCGCGAGGAAACGTCGAAGTACACGAGCCTGCTCGCGAACGGCAGCGCGCGTCAGTTCGCGTTCGAGATGGATGCGAAGTCGGTCATCACGCGGCCTTCGCCGGGACATCGGCTCAGCACGCACGGCTATTACCCGATCACGGGGCTCGCGTGGTCCGGGCGCGGCACGATCCGCAAGGTCGAGGTCTCCACCGACAGCGGCGCGACCTGGCAGTTAGCGCGCCTGGACGGCCCCGTGGCCGATCGCGCGCTCACGCGCTTTCAGGCCGACTGGCGCTGGAACGGCGGCCCCGCCGCGCTGCTTTCGCGCGCCACCGATTCGACCGGCTACGTGCAACCGACGCGCGCCGAACTCGTCGCCGCGCGCGGCCTGAATTCGCAGTACCACTACAACGCGATCCAGCAATGGCGCGTCGGCGAAAACGGCGAGGTGCGCAATGCCTGAGAAGCGGTTCGGCGCGAACGGTGTGTTGCGGATGCGGGTGCGAACGGGGTTGCGAACGAGGGCGCGCGTTCGGCTCGCCGCATCGCTAGCGCTTTTGGCGCTTGCGTCCTGTGCGTCGATCTCGCCTGACGCGCGCAATTCAACCACGACCCACGACATCGGCACGCCGCTCAGCGACTCGCAGCTCGCCGCGTGGGACATCGACGTCGCGCCGGATGGCCGCGGCTTGCCTGCGGGCAGCGGCGACGTCTCGACGGGCGCACGGGTCTTCGCCGCCCAATGCGCGGCATGCCACGGCGCGCGAGGCGAGGGCGGTCTCGGCGACCCGCTGGCGGGCGGCCACGGCACGCTCGCGAGCGCGAAACCGAAGCGCACGGTCGGCAGCTACTGGCCCTACGCGACCACGCTGTTCGACTATATCCGCCGCGCGATGCCGTATAACGCGCCCGAATCGCTGTCCGCCGACGAGGTGTATGCGGTGAGCGCGTTCCTGCTGAATCAGAACGGCATCGTGCCGGCGAACACGCGGCTCGATGCGGCGTCGCTGCCGCGCGTGGTCATGCCCAATCGCGACGGCTTCGTGCCCGATCCGCGGCCTGGGCGACTGTGACGCGTGACGGCGGACCCACGGACCCGCGCATTGGGGCCGCGGCCGCGGAGGCATCCAACGTGCTATCGCGGTCCGCCTCGCGTTAAAGCAACGGGTTTATCACTTCAGCAGATAACCGTATCGGATTTCCTTCGTTGTGCCCGGGCCTTCGCGCCAGTAAATTCTTCTGACTACGCCTTCGACGGCGTCCTCCGAACAGATTCGACGAAGAGTTTCCTGTGACGACTGCCTTTGCACCCGACCTCGACGCGGCCAGCGCCGCCAACCCGCTCCATCCCTCCCGGCGCATCGAGATTCGCGCCTTCGACGGCCCGCTAGGCGCCGAGGTACTCGGCCTCGACCTCGACGAGCCGCTGAGCGACGACGACTTCGCCCGCATCCATCGCGCGCATCTCGATCATCACGTGCTGGTGTTTCGCGATCAGCGCATCACGCCGGATCAGCAGATCGCCTTCAGCCGGCGCTTCGGTCCGCTGCAGATTCATGTGCTGCATCAATTCCAGTTGCCGGGCTATCCCGAGGTGCTGGTGGTCTCGAACATCGTCGAGAACGGCAAGCCGATCGGTCTCGGCGACGCCGGTCATTACTGGCATTCCGATCTGTCGTACAAGGACAAGCCGAGCCTCGGTTCGCTGCTGCACGCGCAGGAGTTGCCCGCGGAAGGCGGCGACACGCTGTTCGCCAACATGCGCCTCGCGTGGGACACGTTGCCCGCGCATTTGCGCCGCGCGGTGGAAGGGCGCTTCGCCGAACACACGTATCTCGCGAAGTACGCGGAACTGCAAAAACGCAGCCCGTGGCGGCCCAATCTTTCCGCCGAGCAGATCGCGCAGGTCAAGCCGGTGGTGCAGCCGATCGTGCGCACGCATCCCGAGACCGGGCGCCGCGCGCTCTTCGTCAGCGAGCATTTCACGACTCGCATCATCGGCTTGCCCGAGGACGAGAGCGCGGCATTGCTCGAAGCGATCTTCGCGCATAGCGTGCGCCCCGAGCATCTGTACCGGCATCGCTGGTCCGCGCACGACATGGTGTTCTGGGACAACCGCTCGCTGATGCATCTCGCGGCCGGCACGCCCGACCATCTGCGCCGCAAGCTTTATCGCACGACGATCGAAGGCGACGTGCCGTTCTGACGGCAACGCCGCCCGCCTTGACCTCAATCACACGCTGACCGGAGTTCCGATGCTTGCCAGGTTTCGCCCGACCGCCGCGCGGTCGTTTTTTACCCGACGCTTCACCACGGCCGCCGCGACCGCCACGACACTGCTGGGCTTGTCGATCGGCACTGCGGGATTGACCACGGCCATGCCCGCCCACGCCGAAGGACAGATCCGCGTCGCCGAACAGTTCGGCATCGTCTATCTGCTGCTGAACGTGGCGCGCGATCAGCAATTCGTCGAGAAGGAAGGCCGCAAGCAGGGGCTCGACATCAAGGTCGACTGGGTGAAGCTCTCGGGCGGCGCGGCCATCAACGACGCGCTGCTGTCCGGCGCGGTGGACGTGGCCGGCGCGGGCGTCGGCCCCTTGCTGACCATCTGGGACCGCACGCGCGGCAAGCAGAATGTGAAGGGCGTGGCCTCGCTCGGCAATCTGCCGTACTACCTCGTGAGCAACAATCCCGACGTGAAGACGATCGCCGACTTCACGGAGAAGGACCGCATCGCCTTGCCGGCCGTGAACGTGTCGGTGCAATCGCGCGTGTTGCAGTATGCCGCCGCGAAACGTTGGGGCGACAAGGCGTACAACCGCCTCGACAAATTCACCCAGGCATTGCCGCATCCCGACGCGGCCGCGGCGATCATCGCGGGCGGCACCGAAATCACCGGGCATTTCGGCAATCCGCCGTTTCAGGAGCAGGAACTCGCGGGCAATCCGAAAGCGCACATCGTGTTGAATTCCTACGACGTGCTGGGCGGCCCCAGTTCGGCCACGGTTCTCTACGCCACCGAGAAATTCCGCGACAACAATCCCAAGACGTACCGCGCGTTCGTCGACGCGCTCGCCGACGCCGCGCGCTTCGTCGCGGCGAATCCCGAGGCCGCCGCCGACATCTACATCCGCACGAATCAGTCGAAGATCGACCGCGATCTGCTGCTGAAGGTAATCAAGAATCCGCAGGTGCAATTCAAGGTCGCGCCGCAGAACACGCTCGGGCTCGCGCAATTTATGTATCGCGTCGGCGTGATCAAAAACGAGCCGAAGTCGTGGAAGGATTATTTCTTCGACGACCCGGCGACCGCGGCGGGCAGTTGAGCATGACGCATCTGATTTTTCATCTCGCTGAATATGCATCGGCCCGCGTGGCCGGCTTCGAAGGAGCGCTCTGATGGTGGCCAATCCCACGCTTCTGTTTCCGGAACGCAACGGACAAACTCGCGGCGCGACCAGCGAGCGCTTGCTCGCGGTCGAAAACGTCAACCTCGAATACCGCACTCGCGAGCGCATCGTTCGCGCGACCCATGACGTGAGTTTCGACGTCTACGGCGGCGACCGCTTCGTGCTGCTCGGACCGTCGGGCTGCGGCAAGTCAACCTTGCTCAAGGCGGTGGCGGGCTTCATCGAACCGACCTCGGGCCGCATTTCGCTCGACGGTCAAACCGTGCGCGGGCCCGGCGCCGATCGCATCGTCGTGTTCCAGGAATTCGATCAGTTGCCGCCGTGGAAGACGGTGCTGCAAAACGTCGCCTTTCCACTGCGTGTCGCGAAGAAGCTCTCGCGTGCCGAAGCCAACGAACGCGCGCTGCATTATCTGGAGAAGGTGGGACTGGCTTCGTTCGCTCATGCGTATCCGCATACCTTGTCGGGCGGCATGAAGCAGCGGGTCGCGATTGCGCGCGCGCTCGCGATGCAGCCGCGCGTGCTGCTGATGGACGAACCGTTCGCCGCGCTCGACGCGCTCACGCGCCGCAAGATGCAGGAGGAACTGCTGCGCCTGTGGGACGAGGTGAACTTCACGCTGCTGTTCGTCACGCATTCGATCGAGGAAGCGCTGGTGGTCGGCAACCGCATTCTGCTGCTGTCGCCGCATCCGGGCCGCGTGCGCGCCGAGCTCAACAGCCACCAGTATTCGCAGGACAGTTTCGGGCGCGGCGATTTTCAGCGCAGCGTCGCGCGCATTCATCACCTGCTGTTCGAAGAGACGGAGGCCGCGCAATGAGTTCTCCCGCCACCTCGTTGCCGCCCGTTTTGCCGCCCGCTTTGCCCCCCATTCGCGACGAGTACGAACGTCCCCTCGAACCGCTCGGCGAGCTTGTTTTCGAAGCGCCGTTGCCGTTCGGCAAGCGCCTCCTCGCGCAAGCCTGGCTGCGCAAGACGCTGATCGCGCTGGTGCTGATCGCCATCTGGGAAATCGCCGCGCGCGCGGTCGACAACGATCTGCTGCTGCCGACCTTCGGCGCGACCTTCAGCGCGTTCGTGCAAGGTGTGTGGTCCGGCGAACTGCTGCGCAAGACCGCCGTGTCGATGTCGGTGCTGCTGCGCGGCTATCTGCTCGGCGCCGCGCTCGCCTTCGTGCTGACGTCGCTGGCCGTGTCGACGCGCGTGGGCCGCGATTTTCTGTCGATGCTCACGGCGATGTTCAACCCCTTGCCCTCGATCGCGCTGCTGCCGCTCGCGTTGCTGTGGTTCGGCCTCGGCACCGGCAGCCTGCTGTTCGTGCTGGTGCATGCGGTGCTGTGGCCGCTCGCGCTCAACACGTACTCGGGGTTTCAATCGGTGCCGGCGACGCTGCGCATGACGGGGCGCAACTATGGCTTGACCGGCATGCGCCACGTCCTGCTGATTCTGGTGCCGGCCGCGTTGCCGTCGATTCTCGCGGGACTGCGGGTCGGTTGGGCGTTCGCATGGCGCACGCTGATCGCGGCCGAACTGGTATTCGGAGCGAGTTCGGGCAGCGGCGGCCTGGGCTGGTACATCTTCCAGAATCGCAACGAGCTTTACACGGACCGCGTTTTCGCGGGGCTCGCGGCGGTGATCGTGATCGGCCTGCTGATCGAGCATCTGGTGTTCGACACGCTGGAGCGCGTGACCGTGCGCAAATGGGGCGTTCAGCACTAGCGGGCACGATTGCTGCACGCTTGGCCGATCGGCCGGATTGGCCGGGTTGGCGTGCAAGGCCGCTCGAATGTCGAATATTCCAGGGCCATGCCAGGGTTATGTATGACGTGAAGGGGTTTCGATTCCGCCGGGGTGGACTAAGCTTGTAATCGGGCGCTTCTGTTGGATTGGACCCGCCGCAACGGCAACCCCATTTCTCGACGGCCATGATCACGACGCAACGCATTACGGTGTCCGCCGCGCTCGGCGCCTTGCACGTCATCGCAATCTGGAAGTGCCTGCGCGCGTGCGAAACGCCGGCGTGCGGTTCGAGCATGCACGTCAAGCTCCAGGACCGCACGGAGTCGATCACGCTGTATTTCGACGAAGTGCCGATGGAACAACTGCACCGACTCGTCATCATGCTGAACAATCTGCCCGGCGCGATGACCGCGAGTCTCGCGCCGGCAACGGCACCGGGGCCGGGCGAGTCCCTGTCTCACGTCGGCTCACGTCAGCATACGTGAGCATACGTGAGCATGCATTAGCGTCATCGACTTCAAGCGGTAAAGCAACCCGCATCACTTGTCGCGATGCCCCGGCAGCACCGCGCCGAGCACCTGCCTGGCGGTCTCGACGATCACGTTGCCTTGCTCCGGGTCGCCCTTCATCAGCGTCGTGGCGAATGCCTTGGCCTGGGCGAGCGTGACATGCGGCGGCAACGGCGCAATGTTGGGATCGGCCTTCACCTCGATGACGACCGGGCGGTCCGCCGCGAGCGCCTCGTCCCAGGCCGCGCCCATCTGTTCGGCGTCGTCGACGTAAATGCCTTTCAGGCCGATCAGTTCCGCGAACCGGTGATACGGCACGGAAGGAATGTTCTGCGACGCCTCGAACTTCGGATCGCCATTCATCACGCGCTGCTCCCACGTCACCTGGTTCAGATCCTCGTTGTTCAGCACCATGCAGATCCAGCGCGGATCGGCCCAGGCTTGCCAGTACTTCGAGACGGTGATCAGTTCGGCCATGTTGTTCATCTGCATCGCGCCGTCGCCCACCAGCGCGATCACGGGCCGCTCGGGAAACGCGAACTTGCCGGCGATCGCATACGGCACGGCCGCGCCCATCGACGCGAGCCCGCCCGAGAGCGAGCACATCATGCCGCGCCGCACCTTCAGATCGCGTGCATACCAGTTCGCGCAGGAACCGGAATCGCTCGTCACGATCGAATCGGCGGGAATGCGCTTCGACAGCTCCCACACGGTGCGCTGCGGATTCACCGTGTTGTTGCCGGCTTCGTGCGCGCGCCGCTCGAGCGTTCGCCACCAGTCCTCGGTCCAGCCCTCGATGGTCCTGCGCCACGCGCGGTCCTGCTTGTGTTCGAGCAGCGGCAGCAGTGCGCGCAAGGTCTCCACGCTATCGCCCACCAGATTCACTTCCATCGGATAACGCAGGCTCAGCATGTCCGCCTTGATGTCGATCTGCACGCCGCGGGCGGCGCCTTCCTTCGGCAGAAACTCCGAATAGGGGAAGCCGGAGCCGATCATCAGCAGCGTGTCGCATTCCGTCATCAGGTCGTAGCTCGGCTTGGTGCCGAGCAGGCCGATCGCGCCGGTGACCCACGGCAGATCGTCCGGCAGCGCGGCCTTGCCGAGCAGCGCCTTGGCGACGCCCGCGCCGACGAGAATCGCCACTTTCTTGCCGGCGTTGAGCACGTCGGCCGCCTGCTGCAGATCGTCGGGATAGGGCACGAGTCGCGGCGCGCGAAAGCCCACGCCCGAATGCAGCGTGCCGTGCTTGCGGCCCGGCGCTTCATACGGCAGGTCCTGCAGATCGTTGGGCAGCACGATCGCGGTGACCTTGCGTTCGGCGAGCGCGGTCCGCACCGCGCGATCGACCAGATGGCGCACCTGCGCGGGGACGCTGGCCTGTTCGACGAAAGCGCCCGCGACGTCCTTGAACATGGAGACGAGGTCCAGTTCCTGCTGATAGTGGCCGCCGAGCGCGGCGCGCGCCTGCTGTCCGGCTATCGCGAGCACGGGCATGTGGTCCATTCTGGCGTCGTAGAGACCGGTGATCAGATGCGACGCGCCGGGGCCGGAGGTGGCGATGCAGACCCCGAGTTCGCCGGTGAATTTGGCGTGCGCGGCCGCCATGAACGCGGCCATTTCCTCGTGGCGGACCTGGATGAATTCGATGCCCTGATCCGAATCACCGGTCCTGTCGTTCCTGTCATGCTTCTGTTTCGATTGAAACCGGTTGAGCGCGCCGAACATGCCGTTGATGCCGTCGCCCGGATAGCCGTAAATCCGGCGCACGCCCCAGGCGTGCAGTCGCTCGACGATGAAGTCGCTGACGGTTTGAGCCATGAATGTCTCTCCTTGGCGAATACGCGAATGAGCATGCCTGGGGACGCAAATCCCGTTCCCATGCGGTGCGCCTATCCGGTGCTCACATGCAGTACTCACATGTAGCGGCGGCATGCGGGATACGGTTTGCCGGGCGCGTCCGTCGATGGCGCCCGCGCTTCTTCATTTCGCCTGGAGACGCGCTGGTTCGGCGCAACGCACCGGTCCGGCCGTGGCGCGTATGCAGAATGGGAAAACCTTTTGAGGGAGTCGCTACCATGGCCGTCCAGATTCGTCGCAACGCGCCGCCCGATGCCGTGCAGGGGCGCTCCGATTCACCGGATGCGAGCCGCGGGACCAGCGGCGCGCGTGGCCGGTCGAAGCGTCTTTCGGCGGGTGGCGCGGTGCTGCAAGGTCTGAAGCAGATGACCGGCTGGTCGCGCTCTTCATCGGTGAAACCGCAACGGGCACCGTTCGCCAGCCTGCCGCCGGCTTCCTCGACCGTGCAGGAAGATCTCATCGGCGATACCGTCAAATGGATCAACCGTAGCGCCGCCGCCCGGCCGCAAGGCACGCCGAAGTTGACGCGCGAGCAAGCGCTGGCAGCAGGCAAGCCCGTGCCGACGCGCGCACCGCCGCCGCCTCCGCGAGCCGGCAACGCGGCGTCTTCCATCCAACTCGACGATGACGACGATCTGATGGAACTGCACACGGCAAGCGGCAAGGTCATCACCGCGCCGCGCCCGGAACGGGCTGGCAACGCGGCGTCTCGCATCCACCTCGCGTTGACGCGCGAGCAAGCCCTGGCAGCAGGCAAGCCCGTGCCGACGCGCGCACCGCCGCCGCCTCCGCGAGCCGGCAACGCGGCGTCTCCCATCCACCTCGACGATGACGACGATCTGATGGAACTGGATACGGCAAGCGGCAAGGTCGCCCCCGCGCCGCGGTCCGCCGTGACGCAAACGCCACCGGGCAGCGCGCGAGGCGCCGCGCACCGTCAGCCAGGCCATGGACCGCTCGGGCCGCGGCGCGCCCGCAGCAGTTGGAAACCGGACCTCGCCACGATTCACGAGGAAAAACATAGCAGCGGCCCGCTCAGTTCCCTCGGGGCGCATTACGACGGCATCATGCGGCAGCTTCGGAGCGCGAACACGCAGGCGCAAAACGCATTGACGCCACCCAGAATCCCGCTTTTCGCAAGCACGAAAAAGAAACGGGCCATCCTCGAAGGCAAGCGCGGCGAGTTGCAGCAACATGCCGCCGCGCTCGGCCGTTTACTGAACGAAAGCGGCTCAGCCGCCGTCGACGAAAAAACAGTTCGCCAGCTCGGCCGTGAAGCTCATCCGGAGATACCGGTCAGCCAGATTCGCGCCGTGGATCGGGACATCGCGGAAACATTGCGGCAACGGCGTCACGTTCAGAAGACGCTGGAAACGGTTCACAAATGGATCGCCGAAATCGATAAAACGCTCGCGTGAGACGGTTCGTCCGCTGAAATCGCACGCGCGGAACGGCTTTCGCTATCTTCGCCAGAGGTTCGTTCACTCGCGCCGCGCGGCGGCGGCCCGGCGAGCCTATGAACCTCAGCGCAGCACGCGCGCGATGACGGGCAGATGATCCGACGCGACCCGCGCCAGATCGCTGCGAAACACCTGCACGTCGACCAGCCGCTGCACCGGATGCACCCACACGCGATCCAGCGCGAAGGCGGGAAAGCGCGACGGAAACGTGCGCGGCGCGGCGGCCGGCCGGAAGTGCGCCAGCAGCGCGCGCAACGGACGGCCCCAGACGAACCATTCGTTCAGATCGCCGAGCAGGATGACCGGCAGTTCGGGCGTGTCGAACGTATCGAGCAGCAGATCGACCTGGGCGCGGCGTTCGCGCGACGACAGACCCAGATGGGTCGCGACCACACGCAGCACGCCGCCGCCGGTTTCCACGTCGACGTCCAGCGCGCCGCGCGCCTCGCGGCTGCCGAACGAAAGGTCGAGCGTGCGCACCGTGCGCACCGGCAGATTGGTCAGCACCGCGTTGCCGTAGCGCCGTTGCGGCGTGTCGAGCGTCGGCCCGGGCACGCCATGCAAGCCGGTGATGTCGCTCAGCACGGGCAGCACGTCGAGGCTGCCCGTGCCGCCGAGCGGCACTTCCTGCAACGCGACGATGTCCGCGTTCAGGGCGGCGATCACTTCGCCGATGCGTTCGGCCGAGCGCCGCCCGTCCGTGCCCACGGCGGCATGAATGTTGTAGGTGGCGATGCGCAACACGTCGCTCGCATGTTGGTGCGCCGGCGCGGACCGCGCCTGCGGGCGCTCCAGGGCGATCGCGTCCGTTTCGCGCCGGTTCATCGCCGCCCCGCGAGAATGCGCCGCAGCAGCAGCGACAGGCCGACCAGCGCGACGCCGATCGCGGCCACCACCATCAGCGAGAACGGCGTCGGGTGACGCACCGCCGACACCAGTTGATGCGCGAACGACGTGGCCAGCACGACGCCCGGCGCCATGCCGATCGCCGTGCCGGCGAAGAAATCGCGAAAGCGGATGCGTGACGCGCCGGCCGCCAGATTCACGATCGAAAACGGCGCGGCCGGCACGAGCCGCAACACGATCACCGCGAGCAATCCCTTTTGATGCAGGCGTTCGCTCAACCGGTTCAGTTTCGGTCCAGCGAGTTCGCGCACCGCGTCGCGTCCGAGCCACGCGCCGACGGCCCAGCCCGCGGCGGCGGCGATCAGCGTGCCCGCCATCGCGTAGGCCGCGCCCGTGAGCGCGCCGAACACGAAGCCGGTCACGGCGATCAGCAGCGTCACGGGCACCGACAACAGCGCCGCCAACGCATAGCCCGCCACGACCGCCGCCGGTCCGAGACGGGTGGCCGCGAGTTGCTCCACACCGTGCGTGAGCGACGTGAAGCTCAGCGGATGGCCGGCCGGCGTGAAGCGCCAGATGATCGTCAGCGCGACCACCGCGAGCGCGAGCGCGCCCAGCACGAGCAGCCTGGCGGTGAGCGACCGGTGGGTCGGCTCGGGCAGGAACTGGCGGATCAGTTCGTCCGGCGCGATCGGCGCTTCGGCATCCAGAACGTGGACCTTGTCCGCGAAATCGCGAAACTCCTCGGCGACCTCGGGGGTGAGCGGGACGAGCGTGCGCGCGCCGTGCTTCAGGCTCGCGATCGCGGGGTTCAGCCGGCCGTGCCGTTCGAGCGCCTGCGCGACCTCGGCTTCGCTCGTGTCGAGATGTTCGGCGAGCAACGCGTTGCGGATGCGCGCGATCGTCGCCTGCGCCTGGGCGTTGCCGCGCGCGTCGATCGCCACGCAGCACTCGGTGTCGAGCACCATCGAGCGGTTGTTCAGGTTCGCCGTGCCGATCAGCAGCACGCGCTCGTCGACGATCATCACCTTGCTATGCACGTTGACGAAGACGCCGCGCCCGGCGTCGATCGCCGGGGCGTACATCGCATAGCGGCCGTTCGGATCGGCGTCCTGGATGAGCCGGTGCAGGCGCGCCCGCAGCACGCCCATGGTCGCCTCCTGGAGCCAGCCGCTCTGCTTGAACGGACAGACCACCGCGACGTCGGGGCCGGGCGTGCGGCCGATCCGCTCGCACAGCGCGGTGCCGATCGCCCCGGCGGTGAAATACTGGTTCTCGATGTAGATGTTGCGGCGCGCCGCGGCCACCGCTGCGACGTGCAGCGCCCGCACCTGATGCACGGCCTCGCGTCCCTCGTAGGCGGGCTCCGTGAGGGCGATGCCGAGGTCGATGTCGACGAAGTCCGGCGTCACGCTCGAAGGCCACAGGTGCGGGTTCGCGGGCCCGGGCTGGAACGGCCGCGGCGCCGTGCGGGAGCGGCGCGATCGCTGCCAGCGCTCGTGCACGAGCCGCGCCATCGCGCTCGCGGCGGGTCCGTCGAACATCATCTGCACGTCGTGGATCGGCTGATAGCGGGTCTTGCCGGGATTGCGCCGCGCGGGGTCGTCGGGCGCATGCGCGGGCGTGTCCCAGCGCGCGCTCGTGAGATCGATGCCGCCCGTGAACGCGAGGCAGTCGTCGATGACGACGATCTTCTGATGATGCGATGCGCCCAGCGGATGCCGGCCGTCGAGCCTGAACGACAGCCGCCGGTGCGTGTGCCAGCTCGGCTGATACGAGGGCAGCCATTCGCGCTCGAACGCGTAGAGCATCGCGAAGTCCCAGCCGAGCACGTGAATGCGCAAGTGCGGATTGGCGTCGACCGCCGCGCACAGGAAGTCGGCGAGACCGTCGGGCAGTCCGTCGCCCGCGCCGCCGGGCACCAGTTCGATGCGGCTGTCGATGTCCCAGCCCACGATGAAGATCGAATGGCGCGCACGGGGAATCACCTCGCGCAACACGGCGTAATAGCGCGCCGCGTCGATGAGCACGGCCGCGCGCCGCGCGCGAACCAGCCACTCGCAGGTCTCGCGAGGCCGCAGCAGTTCATCGTTGGCGTCGTTGGCGTCGGCGGGCGCGGGCTCGTGCGCTTCATCGTGCGCATCGTATTGCTTCGGGCGTCGCAGCGCCTTCCGCGTGTCGGGCGCGTCGGGCGCGTGGGGCACGGACGTATCGAAGGAATCCGACGCGGACAGCTCGGGTTTGCCCATCGGAGTTCACGCCTCCTCGTGCGGCCAATCGCTCGCGGCGATCATCGCCAGTTCCGCGCTCTCGGCGGTCAGCTTCAGATCGAAGCCGACATGCGACGCCTCCTGAACCTGCAAGGCCACGTATTTATAGGCATCGACCGGATGAGGATTCGGCGCGGCGTGGCCCGGCCAGCGCACGTTCAGCCGGAACCGCAAGCCGGCCTCGGTCGTCGCGGGTTCGCATCGCGACACGATGCAGCCGGATCTCAGGTCGAGCACCGCGTCCTCATGCAAAAGCGCCTCGAACTGCGGCAATCCCGCGAGAAACGCAATGATCGGATGTCGACTGGACATGGACGCACCTCCTGTGAGTTTCGTGAACCAGGTCTTGCTATCGAACGGCGTTCCCCACGACTTCTGGCGATTGTATTTGTGGATGCACGGCTTGAACTTTTAACAGACGTATGCGCCGTGGAGCGCGTCGAGCGGGCTTTTCGGGCGTATGCCTTAGGTGGCTCGCAATGATCGTGCACGGTCCGCGCGGTCGAGTTTGCGGGTCGATTCGAGGGCGATTCGATCGGCATGAGAAAGGCGTCGCCGTCGAACGAGGCCGCCTCGTGATGTCACCGCCAGGTATGCCGCATGCGGCAAGCGAGGCGGCCGTGAGCGGTCGCCGCAAGCGCACGAAGCCGGGGGCGTTGCGCCGCTCACGCGCATAACCGCAGGCGATGTCCCGCCGGCCTGAACCGCTTGCGGCACGTCCACCATCGACGCCGAGGCAATGGCGATTGTTCTACTTTTCAATGGAGAGATCATGTTCGTTCACAACAAGCGCCTTCAATACACAGTACGCGTGGCGGAGCCCGATCCGGGCCTCGCGAATCTGCTTCTCGAACAGTTCGGCGGACCGCAGGGCGAACTCGCCGCGGCATGCCGGTATTTCACGCAGGCCGTCGGCGAGGACGATCCGGGGCGCAGGGACATGCTCTTCGACATCGCAACGGAAGAGCTCAGCCACCTGGAGGTCATCGGCTCGATCGTGGCGATGCTCAACAAGGGCGGGAAGGGCAAACTGGCCGAAGGCGTCGACGAGCAGGCCGAGTTGTACCGCTCGCTGACGGGCGGCGGCAACGACTCGCACATCACGGCGCTGCTCTACGGCGGCGGCCCCGCGCTGACCAATTCGGCCGGCGTGCCGTGGACCTCGGCGTACATCGACACGATCGGCGAGCCCACCGCCGATCTGCGCTCGAACATCGCGGCGGAAGCGCGCGCGAAGATCATCTACGAGCGCCTCATCAACGTCACGGACGACGCCGGCATACGCGACGCGCTCGGCTTTCTGATGACCCGCGAGATCGCGCATCAGAAGTCGTTTGAAAAAGCGCTCCATTCGATCCAGCCGAATTTCCCGCAAGGCAAGCTGCCGGGCGTGGCCGAATACGCCAGCGTCTACTACAACATGTCGTCGGGCGACGACGCGCCGCGCGGGCCGTGGAACGAAGGCCCGAACTGGGATTACGTGGAGTCGCCGCAACCCGCGGTGGACGGCGGCGACGGACTGGCCTCCGTGAACGTGAGCGCGCCGGATGCCGAGACCTTGCGGGCGATGGCGGGGCGCACCGCATCCGACGTCACGGCGGACCCCGTCACCGGCGCGGACCTGGGCTCGGGGCAGCAACGCACCTGACCGTGAAGCGGGACGGAGGCGTGGCGGGAAGCGTGACGAAAAGCGGGACCAAAAGCGGGACGCGGGCGATCGAACCGCTCCGCCCGCTCATCGGCCGCGTTGCGCCGGCAACGCATGCAGCGGGCTCGAACGGCGCCCCGGACCGACCGGACTGTTCTCGCCGAGCAGCACCTGCACGATGCCGCGCGTCGAGATGCTCACCCATGTCACGCCCACGTCCTTTGCGCGAATCCAGCGGCACCGGCTGATTTCATGGTCGGGCAGGGCGACCGCCGTGGGCGGCAGATGCGCGGCGAACACGTAATGGCGAGTCCGCGCGCCCCAGAACTCGAACACATAATCGAGCGCGATCCCGCTCAGGCGCGTTTCCTCGGCCAACTCGCGCAGGGCGGCCGCGTGCGCGGGCTCGCCGGTCTTGCAGCGTCCGCCGGGCAACGCCCATCGTCCGTTGGGCCGGGCGACGAGGAGAATCCGGTTGGCGCGGACGCAGAGAACGGTGGCTCTGTGTTTCATGGCGGCGATGGCGTGGTTTGCAGGCAGGGTTTAGCGAGTTTGCTGGCCGGGTTTGCTCGCACCGAAGCATGCGGCGTGCCGTGAGCAGGAACCGCATGTGCTACTTCCAAGGCAATTTGTCTGACGCTGCGCGCCGTTCGCGCCGCCTGTGTTTTCGAACGTCTCCGGCTTGCCCGGAGCTTTTCTTCGAATGCCTTTTGCCGAGGTCACCGTTATGTCGACGCCGCGCCGCTTTCCCGTCGCTCTCGCGCTTCCCGCCATCGTGTTCATGCTCATCGGCCTGGTGGTGGCCGTCGGGGGCGTTTGGCTGATCTCGCTCGGCGGCTCCTGGTACTACCTGCTCACGGGCATCGGCATCGCGCTGACGGGGCTGCTGGTGGCGATCCGGCGGCGTTCGGCGCTGCTGCTGTTCGCGCTGGTGCTGTTCGGCTCGACCGTGTGGGCGGTGACGGAAGCGCGCTTCGACTTCTGGCAGTTGCTGCCGCGTCTGTGGGTGTGGCTCGTGCTGGGCCTATGGCTGCTGTTGCCGCCCGTGACCCGCAGGCTGGTGTTCGGGCCGCCCGGCGCGCATCGTCAAGGCGCGTTGCCGCTCGCGGCCGCCGTCGTGCTGACGGTGTTGCTGGGTATCGGCACGGCGTTCAATCACCCATACGACCATGCCGGTTGGATCGAGGTCGGTTCGGCTCCGCCCGCCGCGCCGCTGGCCGGCGACGCGAACCGGCAGGCCGGCGACTGGACCGATTACGGCGGCTCGCCGCTCGGTCAGCGCTATTCGCCGCTCGCGCAGATCACGCCGGCCAACGCGGGTCAATTGAAGGTGGCCTGGCAATTCCAGACCGGCGACAAGCCCGGCCCGGACGACCCCGCCGAGACCACGGCCGAGAACACGCCGATCAAGGTCGGCGACAAGCTGTTTCTGTGCACGCCGCATGGCATCGTCATCGCGCTCGATCCGGTCGCGGGCAAGGAAATCTGGCGCTTCGATCCGCATATTCAGAGTCCCGCGGGTTTCAAGCATTGGGAGCACATGACCTGCCGCGGCGTGTCCTATCACGACGACAGTCTTTATCCGGCGAAGGCGGACGTGGGGGCATCCGAGGCTGCTGTCGCGGGGGCAAAGGGCGGTGCGTCGGAGGCGGTTTCGGCGTCTGAAGGTTCGGCTTCTTCGGCGCCTTCAGCGGCTGCCGGTTCTGAAGCTTCGGCGCCTTCAGCGGCCGCGGCTGCGTCGGGCGCCGAGACTTCGGCGGCGGCTTCCGCCACGCCTGCCGCCGCTTCCGGCATCGAGGCGTCTTCCGCGCTTGCCGCCGCGCCCGGTCCCAAGGCTTCCGCCACGTTCGCGACCAGGCCCGCCTCGGAACCCGCCGCGCCGTCCGCGGCGGCGTCCGCGCCGAGCGTCGCCGCCGAATGCCCGCGGCGGATTTTCCTGCCCACCGCCGACGCGCGCCTCATCGCGCTCGACGCCGACACCGGCCGGCCCTGCGCGCACTTCGGCAGCAACGGTCAGATCGATCTGCGCACCAGCATCGGACCGTTCACGCCGGGCGGCTACTATTCGACGTCGCCGCCGGCGGTCACGCGCGACCTGGTCATCATCAGCGGCCATGTGACGGATAACGAATCGACCAACGAGCCGTCCGGCGTCACGCGCGCGTTCGACGTGCGCGACGGCCACCTCGTGTGGAACTGGGACGCCGGCAAGCCCGACGCCACCGAACCGCTTGCGCCGAACCAGACCTACGTGCGCAACTCGCCGAACATGTGGTCGGTGTTCAGCGTCGACGAAAAACTCGGCATGGTGTATCTGCCGCTCGGCAATCAGACGCCGGACCAGTGGGGCGGCCTGCGCACGCCGGCTTCCGAGAAAGTCGCGGCGGGCGTCGTCGCGCTCGATCTGGCGACCGGCAAGATGCGCTGGAATTACCAGTTCACCCATCACGATCTGTGGGACATGGACGTAGGCGGCCAGCCGAGCCTGATCGATCTGCAAACCGCGAGCGGCGTGCAGCCGGCGCTGATCGCGTCGACCAAGCAAGGCAGTCTGTACGTACTCAATCGCGAAACCGGCAAGCCGATCGTGCCGATCACGGAAACGCCGGTTCCCCAGGGCGCGGCAACCGGCGATCACACGTCGCCCACGCAGCCGGTTTCCGCGCTCAATTTCAATCCGCCCAAGGTGCGCGAGCGCGACATGTGGGGCACCACGCCGTTCGATCAACTGTGGTGCCGCGTGAAGTTTCGCTCGCTGCGCTACGACGGCGCGTTCACGCCGCCGTCGGAACAGGGCTCGCTGGTGTTCCCCGGCAACTTCGGCGTGTTCGACTGGGGCGGCGTCGCGGTCGATCCGGTGCGGCAAATCCTGATCGCCAATCCGAGCTACATGGCCTTCACGTCGAAGCTCATTCCGCGCGCGCAGATTCCCGTGGACAACGGCGAGAAGAAAGGCAGCGAAACGAGCGGCATCAAGATGGCGCGGGGCACGCCGTTCGGCTTCGAGTTGAACGCGTTTCTTTCGCCGCTCGGCATTCCTTGCCAGGCGCCGCCGTGGGGTTACGTGGCGGGCGTCGATCTGCGCAGCAACCAGATCGTGTGGCAGCACAAGAACGGCACGATTCGCGACAGCGCGCCGTTGCCGATTCCGATGCCGCTCGGCGTGCCGAGTCTCGGCGGCATGGTGACCACGGCGGGCGGCGTCGCGTTCCTGTCCGGCACGCTCGACTACTATGTGCGCGCCTACGACGTGCGTACCGGCGATAAATTGTGGCAAGCGCGCCTTCCCGCGGGCGGCCAGGCCACGCCGATGACCTACGCCGGCGGCGACGGCAAGCAGTACGTGCTGGTGACGGCGGGCGGCCACGGATCGCTCGGCACGAAGCAGGGCGATTACGTGATCGCGTACAGGTTGCCGTAGCGCGTCGCTTTGGTGCGCTCGCTGTGAAGCGGCGCGCGCACCCAGGCGACTTCCATCATGCCGCGCCCGCCGGAGCGACGGCGCAGTTGCGCGAATGCGATGTTCGAACGCCGGCAGCGGCGTGGCCGCGAGGGAAGCATCGGTGCGGCGGTTGCAGTGGTAAGCGTTGCCAGCGCCGCAAGCGCCGCAACCGCCGCAACCGCTCAGCGCCCGTACATCGAATAGTGTGCGACCGGAGGCTGCGCCGCCGCGCGCCGGTCTTCGAGCAAGCCTTCGTAGATGCTCAGATAATCCGCGGCCATGCGTTCGGCCGTAAAGCGCGCCTCGAACGATCGGCGGCACGCAACGCGATCGATCCGCGCGATGTTCGCCACCGCGTCGACGGCTTCGTCCACGCCGTCGACGATGAACCCGTTGACGCCGTGCTCCAGCACTTCCGGCACCGCGCCGCGGCGAAACGCGATGACCGGCGTGCCGCACGCCATCGCCTCGATCATCACCATGCCGAACGGCTCGGGCCATTCCACCGGGAACAGCAACGCGCGCGCGTTCGCGAGCAACGCCCGGCGAAGGCCGCCGCCGACCTCGCCGAGATAGTCGGTGAAATGCGCCGATTGCTTCAGCAGCGGTTCGACTTGCTGAGTGAAATAGTCGCGCTCGCCGGGATGAACCTTGGCGGCCATCCTGAGCGGCCAGCCCGCGCGCCGCGCGATTTCCACCGCGAGATCCGGCCGCTTGCCGGGCATCATGCGGCCGAGAAACAGCAGATACGATCCCGGCTCGGGCTGCACTTCGAACTCGTCGAGCGGCAGGCCGTGATAGACGGTGCCGCGCCAGTTCGCCCACGGCACCGGCCCGCGCTGATCGTTCGAGATGGAGACCAGCGGCGCCGCGGCGAATTCACGAAACAGCGGACCGTGGTCGACCGGAAGCAACTGCCCATGCAGCGTCGTGAGCGACGCGATGGGCAACGAGTCGGCCAGCGGGAAGTGCAGCGGATCGCCGTGAAAATGCACGACGTCGAACTCGTGCGCGAGATGCGCGACGCGCGCCAGTTGCCTCACGTGATGCGTGAGGGTGTCCCACACGCCGGCGTCGCGCCAGAGTCCGCGTTCGCAGACGGGCACGAGCCGCGCGCGCGTGGTCGAATCGGCGCTCGCGAAAAGCGTGACGTCATGGCCGCGCCGCACGAGTTCCTCGGTGAGATACGAAACGACGCGCTCCGTCGCGCCATAGGCGAGCGGCGGGACGCTTTCATAGAGCGGGGCGACCTGGGCGATTTTCATCGTTGCTTTCGAACTATGCGAGGGTTGCTTTCCACGGTGGTGAATCACGGCCGTCATGGCCGATAGGTCAGAGGGATGCAAGACGTGTGCGTTATCGCTGCCTTCGCCCTCGTTATCGCTGCAGCAGCATCGGCTGTGCCATCGGAAACGGGGCGATCCCTGGCGCGCACATCGCGACGCGGGCATCGCGGTTGCTGCGCTGTGTTGCCGATAGCGTGTTGACCGGAGCGAGCGATGACCACCAAGCGCAATACCGAAGCCTATCCCTACGCCTCCGGCGGATGGGGTTCGCTCAAAGCGGTGACGAGGATTCTCACGCAGGAGCATGTCGCGTTGAAAGACGGCCGCGTGCTCGCGAAACAGAACAAGCCCGACGGCTTCATGTGCGTCAGTTGTTCATGGGCGAAGCCCGCCGAGCCGCACCTGTTCGAGTTCTGCGAAAGCGGCGCGAAGGCGACCGCGTGGGACACGACATCGAAACGGGTCACGCCGGACTTTTTCGAATTGCACACGGTCGCCCAGCTTTCCACCTGGCACGACCACGATCTGGAGGCGGCCGGCCGGCTCACCGCGCCGCTGCGTTACGACCCGGCCACCGACCGCTACGTCAAGGTGAGCTGGCAGGACGCATTCGACGAAATCGGCCGCGAGCTCAACAGCATGCGGCCCGAGAGCGTCGTGTTCTACACGTCGGGGCGCGCCTCGCTCGAAACCTCATACATGTACCAGCTTTTCGCGCGCATGTACGGCACGAACAATCTGCCGGATAGCTCCAATATGTGCCACGAGAGCACGAGCGTCGGCTTGAAAAAGGCGATCGGCGCGGGCGTCGGCACCATCACGCTCGACGACTTCGAGAAGACCGATCTGATGTTCTTTTTCGGCCAGAACGTCGGCACCAACAGCCCGCGCATGCTTCACCAGTTGCAGGACGCGCGCAAGCGGGGCGTGCCGATCATCACCTTCAATCCGCTGCGCGAGCCGGGTTTGATCCGCTTCGCCAATCCGCAGTCGCCGCGCCAGATGCTCACGCCGAACGACACGCTCATCAGCACGCAATATCACCAGGTGAAGAACGGCGGCGACTCGGCCGCGATTCTCGGCATCTGCAAGGCGGTGATCGCCGCCGACGACCTCGCGCGCGAGCAAGGCCGCGAGCGGATCATCGACGTGCCGTTCATCGAGGAACATACGCAGGGCTACGAGGCATTCGCCCGTTACGCGCGCGACGCGGCATGGCGCGACATCGAGACCGTGAGCGGTTTGCCGCGCGACGCGCTCGAAGCCGCCGCGAGCGAATACATGAAGGCCAACGCCGTGATGATTCACTATGGCATGGGCCTGACCCAGCATCGGCTCGGCGTGCAGAACGTGCGCATGCTGTGCAATCTGCTCTTTCTGCGCGGCAACATCGGCAAGCCGGGCGCGGGCCCCTCGCCGGTTCGCGGTCATTCGAACGTGCAGGGCCAGCGCACGGTGGGCGTGACGGAAAAGCCGGAACTGGCGCCGCTCGACAAACTGGCGAGCCAGTTTTCGTTCGAGCCGCCGCGCGAAACGGGCATGAATACCGTGGAGGCTTTCGAGGCGATGATCGCGGGCAAGGTGAGCGCGGTGTTCAACCTCGGCGGCAATCTGGTGCGTTCGGTGCCCGACCGCGCGCGGATCGAGCCCGCGTGGCGCAAGCTGCGGCTGACCGTGACCGTGGCCACCAAGCTCAACCGCAGCCAACTGGTGCACGGCGAGATCGCCTACATTCTGCCGTGCCTGAGCCGCATCGAAATCGACCGGCAGGCGAGCGGCGAGCAAGCCGTTTCGATGGAGGACAGCACCGGCTGCATGCATGGCTCGCGCGGCATGGTCGAGCCGGCCGGCGACGACGTGCGCTCGGAGCCGTTCATCGTGGCGGGCATGGCGAAGGCGACCTTGGGAGAGCGTTCGAGCGTCGATTGGGACGCGTGGAAAGACGATTACTCGATCGTGCGGGAAGAAATTGCCAGGACCTATCCCGAGATTTTTCACGACTTCAACGCGCGCATGTGGACGCCGGGCGGTTTCTTGCGGCCCTTGCCCGCGCGCGAGCGCAAATGGCAGACCGAAAGCGGCAAGGCGGAATTCATGGTGCCCGAAACCTTGGGCGAGGACCCCGACATGCCCGAGCGCGAACCCGGCGCGCTGCGGCTCATGACCTTGCGCTCCGACAGTCAGTTCAATACGACGATCTATCATCACGACGACCGCTTCAGGGGCGTGAAGGGCAACCGCATGACGCTGCTGATGAACGCCTCCGACATGGCCGCGCACGGCCTCGCGGAAGGCGACATCGTGACGTTGCAGACCATCGCGGACGACGGCGTCGACCGGCGCGTGACCGGCTTTTCCGTGAAGACGTATGAGATTCCGCCGGGCTGCATCGCCGGGTACTACCCGGAATGCAATCCGCTGCTGCCGCTTTGGCACTGCGCGAAGGAAAGCAAGGTGCCGGGCGCGAAATCCATTCCGGTGCGGATCGTCGAGACAGGGCGGCAGCGTGAAACGGCGTGAGCGTGCCGCCGCTCGGTGTCTTCCATGTCGCTCGGTGCCGCTTAATGCCGCTCAATGCTCGCGGGCCCGCCGCGGTTCGCGCGCTTTCGGCAGGCAATGCGTGACGCCGAGCACCAGCATCGCGCCGATCAGAAAGCTCGCCACCGGGAACGTGCCCATCGTATTGAGCGCGATTTCCGCGGGGCGCTGCCCCAGCAATTGCAGCCTGCGCCGCGTCATGCTGGCGCCGAGCGAATGAAGCTGCGTCTGCAAGGCGCGCTCCGCGGCCGGTAAAAGGACCGTTTCTTCGTCCGCGGCGTGGTGAATGATCTCGCGCATCAGTTGCATGAAGAGCGCGTCGTAGGCCGCGTTTTCCGGGCCCATCGCGCGCAGCCGGTTGATCGTCGCGCGCATTTCGTTGTGTTCCGGGGCGCTTTTGGCGAGCGTTTCGTCGTCGCCCATCACGGCCGCCAGGGCCGGATAGAAAATTTCTTCCTCCAGTTGCGCGTGAATCTCCAGCGCCGCACAAGTTGAATTGACGATCGCCTGCTTGCGCCACCAGGGGCTCGTCGCGTGATAACGATGGAACGCGGCAAGCGCGTGCATGTGATCGAGGCGAATCATCGCGGTGATGCTCGGGGACATTCTGGACGTATCGGTGGGCATGGCGTTTCTCCATGATTGACGCCGGTATCGCGCGCATCGGCGGGCGACGCCAATGCGGCGTGACCAAGGACGGATGGCGTGCGGCAAGCAATGGGCAGGAGAATCCGGGGTCCGAAGTTCGCCTGCGCGGCTCGAATCCCGCATGCGCTGTACCTGCTCGCGGCGATTGGCCGGGCGCACCGCCGTGACGTCCGAAGCGGACCGCCGCGTTGGTCCGGTGCAGCAGCGGAATGTTTTTTGCTGCACGGTTCGCTGTGCCGTGACCGTGCGTAACTCGACGCGCTGCACGATTCGCGGTGCACGATCAACACCCCCTCGTGACGACAGACAGCCAACTCATGGACCCAACCCAAGCCCCGCCATCGCCCGCCAACGAGCCTGCCGCACAAAAGCTCGACATGAAAATCGACGTCAGAAAAGGACAGGTCACTGAAAAAATGTCGCGCGACGCGTTTCGCGCGCGCTTCATGGCGCGCTTTTACGACCCCGCGTTTCGCGGCGAAGACGAAGCCTTGGCGCGGCTCGAAAACATTGCGTGGGACGCTTACTCGCAAGCGCGCAAGTCGCCGGTCACCGACAAGGCCGGCCCCGGTTTTGCGGACCCCGGCTACGATCTTTCGGTCGAATGGCGCGCGGCCAGCGAGCGCATCAAGGCGGCACAAGCGCGTCAACGCGATCCTGCATCGCGCGCGCGGGTGCTGGTGGTCAACGCATCGTCGCGAAACGACTATACGTGTCCCGGCGAAATGTCGAAAAGCTTCCGGCTCGCGAAACTCGCGCAGGCCACGCTGGTGCAGCAGTCATTCGACGTGGATCTGCTGGATCTTTCGCGCCTCGCGTCGGATCGCGATCTGCACATTCATCCGTGCAAGGGCTGCGTGTCGACCGCGATGCCGCTGTGTCACTGGCCGTGTAGCTGCTATCCGAACCATTCGCTGGGCCAGGTCAACGACTGGATGAACGACATCTACGAACGCTTCGCCGCCTGCCACGGCGTGTTGTTCGTCACGCCCGTCTACTGGTATCAGGTCAGCAGTCCGCTGAAGCTGATGATGGACCGGCTCGTCTGCGCGGACGGCGGCAACCCGGACCCGACCTCCACGCACGGCAAGCGCGTCGACGAAGCCAAGCGCCTCGAACTCGACGGCTGGGGCTATCCGAAACATCTGGCGGGCCGCGCGTATGGCGTCGTCGTGCATGGCGACGTGGCGGGTATCGAGGACTCGCGGCACGCGCTGACCGACTGGCTCGACTGGATGGGATTCGTCGAAGCGGGCGCGAAGTCGCGTCTGGATCGCTTCATCGGCTATTACGAGCCTTATGCGACGAGCCACGCCGCGCTCGACCGGGACCACGACGTGCAGCGCGAAGTGGCGAACGTCGCGCGTGCGCTGGCCGAGACGGTACGGCAGGTCCGCGCGGGACGCACGAATCCGGACGAGCCTCTGGAGACGCCGCGAGCGAAGTGATGGAAAGTGATCGAAGGGACCGCGCGAACACCGGGCATACCCCGCCCCGAACACACCATTCAAACGCTCAGTCCGGAATACGCCCGAGATCTTCCAGCCACACCGTCGCCTCGCCGTCGCTCGGCGCACGCCAGTCGCCGCGTGGCGACAGCGAGCCGCCGCTGCCGACCTTCGGCGCGTTGGGAATGCACGAGCGCTTGAACTGGCTGGTGCGGAAAAACCGCTCCGCGAAAATGGCGAGATTGCGTTTGATGTCGGCCAGGCCGTACTCGTTGCGCACCATGTTCCGCCCGGCGGGCCACACGCCGTGCTCGCGCTCGCCCCATGCGGCGAGCGCGAGAAACGCGACCTTCGACGGCGCGAAGCCGAAACGCAGGATGTGATATAGATTGAAGTCCTGCAATTCATACGGGCCGATCACGCTTTCGGTTTTCTGATCGAGCACTTTCTCGACCTTGCCGGGCACGAGCTCGGGGCTGATCTCCGTGCCGAGGATCTGTTCGAGCACACGCGAACCCGCCGCGCCGATCTGCTCCGACTCGGCCACCCAGCGCACCAGATGCGCGATCAGGGTTTTCGGCACGCTCGCGTTGACGCTGTAATGCGACATGTGATCGCCCACGCCATACGTGCACCAGCCGAGCGCGAGTTCGCTCAGATCGCCCGTGCCGATCACGATGGCCTGGTGGAAGTTGGCGAGCCGGAACAGATGGCTGGTTCGCTCGCCGGCCTGAACGTTCTCGAAGGTCACGTCGTACTGTTCCTTGCCGGATGCGAACGGGTGCCCCAGGTCCTTGAGCATTTGCAGGCAACTCGGGCGGATATCGATTTCCTCCATCGCGCATCCCACGGCCTGCATCAGGTCCTTCGCCTGCTGCAAGGTGCGGCTGCTGGTCGCGAAGCCGGGCATCGTGTAGGCGAGAATGTTCGAGCGCGGCAGCTTCAGCCGATCCATCGCCTTCGCGCAGACGAGCAGCGCCTGCGTCGAGTCGAGACCGCCCGACACGCCGATCACCACCTTCGAAATTTTCGCGGCGCCCAGCCGTTGAATCAGCGCCTGCACCTGGATGTTGTAGACCTCCGCGCAACGTTCGTCGCGATTCGCCGCGTCGGCCGGCACGTAGGGAAAACGGTTGACGGCGCGCGCGAGCGGCAAGCGTTCCGCGTCGGGCAGCGATACCGGAACCGTGACCACTTCGAACTTGCCGACTTCCTCCGCATGACGGCGCGTGGACTGTCCGAAGGTGGTTTGCCGCATGCGTTCGCGCGAGAGCCGTTCGAGATCGACGTCGCCGTAGATCACGTGAGACGTGTCCAGAAAACGTTCGGATTCAGCGAGCAATTCGCCGTTCTCGTAGATCAGCGCCTGGCCGTCCCACGCGAGATCGGTGCTCGATTCGCCACGTCCCGCGGACGAGTAGAGATACGCCGCGAGGCAGCGCGCGGATTGCTGGCCGACGAGCTGATGGCGATACCCCGACTTGCCGATCACGATGTTCGACGCCGAGAGGTTCACGAGCACGGTCGCGCCGGCCAGCGCCGCGAACGACGAGGGCGGCACCGGCACCCAGACGTCCTCGCATATCTCGACATGAAAGCGCAACAGCGGCGCGGCGGGCACGTCGAACAGCAGCGACGCGCCGAACGGCGCTTCCTGTCCGCACAACGCGATTCGCGTGCACGACGCGTTCTCGGCGGCGCTGAACTGGCGCGCCTCGTAGAACTCGCCGTAATTCGGCAGATAGCTCTTGGGCACCACGCCGCAAAGCTTGCCGCCCGCAATCACCAGCGCGCAGTTGAACAGCTTGTGCTCGACCTTGAGCGGCGCGCCGATCACGAGCACGCTGGCGATTTTCGCGGAGGCCGCGATGATTTCACCGATCGCGTCTTCGCAGGCATCGAGCAGCGCGCGCTGATGGAACAGGTCGTCGCAGGTATAGGCGGACACGCCGAGCTCGGGAAACGCCACCAGCAGCGCGCCGTGTTGCGCGGCCTCGCGGGCCAGTTCGAGCGTTTGCGCGGCGTTGAAATGCGGATCGGCGACGCGGCACACCGGCACCGCCACCGCGACGCGGGCGAAATCGTGAGTGTAGAGATTGAAGAACGATCGGCTCATGTTCTGGAACACCTTCGAGGACTGCGGGCGGAAAACAGGCACGCGCCAGGTGCGGTGCGTGCGGTGCGTGCGGTGAACAAGCGCCGGATGACGGGTCGATGCGGGCTCATCGGATGCAGCGCGCCGCGCATCGGCGCGCGTTCGGCCTGTCGCACTCAAAGCGCCGCAAGAGATCGCCCGTGCCTGACGTTCGGCAACTGGTTGAAATAATGCTCGACCCGCGAGAGGGCGTAAAGCGCGGCGCATTGGCGGATCGTGACGCGGTCGCCGTCGAATACGCGCGTTTCGCTGAACGCATACTGGCGCTCGCGCTGCTTGTAGCGCCACGCGAAGCATTGCGTGCCGGGCGCGAGATCCGAGCCGTCCGGCGGCGGCCCGGCGAGCCCCGTGTTGGCGACGACGATGTGCGCGTGGCACGCTTGCTGCGCAAGCAGGCCCGCCGCCATTTCCCGCGCGACTTCCTCGCTCGTCAGGCCGAAGCGTTCGATCGTGCGCGCTTCAACATTCAGAAAGCCGCATTTGCCCGAAGGCGAATACACCACCAGGCCGACGTCGAGACACGCGCCGCTGCCGGGCACGTCGGCGAGCAGCGAGGCGATCAGGCCGGCCGTGCAGGATTCCGCGGTGGCGATCACGAGGCCGCGCGACGCCAGAAAGCCAACCACACTGCGGGGAATATTCATTGTTCTCCGGTCCTCCACGACGCTCGATGAAGCGCTCCTTCCTCGCGTAGCAAGCGCGATACCCGCGCTTGCGCGCCACCGTCACCGTGCCTGGCGATTGCTAAAGGCGCGTTTGCGGCGGCGCGGCGCTACCGTTGTGGTGCGCTTCGGATCGCTCTACCGGCGCGCCGTTTTCCGGCCCCGGTATCGCGTCGTCCTCCCAATTGCCGCAATGCGAAGATCGGTACAGCGCTTGCTGATCTTCCTATGTACGCAACGTAAAGGAGGCGAGGTCGATGCTGTTCCCGACAATCGTTGTCAGCCGCGAGGACCCGTCCTCGACCGACGCACGCATCCTGCTCGACGAACTGAGCGCGACGCTGGCCGTGCTCACCGGCGACGGCGGGCAGAGCCGCTTTTCGGTGCGCGACGTCGCCGTGGACACCGCGCGTTTCGTCGTGGCGAGAAGCGCGTTCGGCACGCCGCTCGGCTGCGGCGCGTTCAGGCCGCTGCGGGAAGACATTGCCGAGCTCAAGCGCCTCTATGCGCGCCCCGGCGCGGACGGCGCGGGCAGCGCGATACTCGCACATCTCGAACAGGAAGCCGGGCGGCTCGGCTATGCGGCGCTGTGGCTGGGCACGCACGCGAACAATCGGCGGGCCATCGAGTTCTATGAAAAGCACGGCTTTCATCCCATTCCGCCGTTTGGGCCCTACGTCACGAGGGCGAACGTCTGCTGCTTCGAGAAACGGCTCGATGGTCAGTCCCCCGGCAATCAGCGCGAAATCAGCATGCGCGGCGCGGGATGAGAGTGCGCGGCGGCCCTCCCGAACGCCGTTCGCGGCGTCGTTCGCGCCCGTGTCATTTATGCAATTTCTCCCGCAATGTGCGCACGTCGTTGGCCGTGACCGGCTGCGCGTCGTTGCCCCAGGACGTGCGAATCCACGTGAGCACGGCGGCCATCTGCGCGTTCGTGAGATCGTGCGCGAAGCCCGGCATCGACTGGCGCGGCGGTCCGTGCAGCGTGCTCGGACTATTGCCGCCTTCCACCAGTAGACGAATCAGCGACGTGGTGTCCTCGCCGATCACCGCGGGGTTGCCCGCCAGCCGCGGAAACACCTCCGTCACGCCCATCCCCTCCGATCCGTGGCAACGCGCGCAAAACGACGTATAGACGCGCGCGCCGAGCGTTTGCGGCGGGTCGACGCGGTTGCCGTTGCGCGTGGACGGATCGGGCCGCGCGTGCGGGTCGTAGCGTCCAGCCGGTTTTTGCGCCGGCAGGGATTTGAGGTAATGGGCGATGGCGAGCGCGTCGTCGTCGGTCAGATATTGCGTGCTGTCCTCGACCTGCTCGACCATCGAGCCGAAGGCCGCGAGCCCCGCGCCGTGGCCCGTCCTGAGAAACGCGGCCAGGTCTTGCGCGCCGATGCGGCCGAGCCCCGCGCCCGGATCGCCGGTCAGATTCGGCGCGAACCAGTGATCGTTGACGCCGCCCGTCAGCCAGTCCGACGACGATTCGTCATAGCCTTTTTCCTGGTAGCCGAGGCCGCGTGGCGTGTGGCAGGTGCCGCAGTGTCCCGCGCCTTGCGCGAGGTAGGCGCCGCGATTCCATTGCGCGTCGCGGCCGGGCTTCGGCTGATACGGCTGCGTCGGCAGGAAGGCCAGTTGCCAGAAATAGAGCGCCCAGCGCTGGTTGAACGGGAACGGCACTTTCGTCGGCTGATTGGTCTTCGCGACCGGCTGCACCGCGCGCATGAAGTACGCGTAGAGCGCTTGTACGTCGTCGTCGGTCAGTTTCGAGAACGACGGGTAGGGCATCGCCGGATAGAGCCGCTTGTTGCCTGGCGCGACCCCCTTGCGTAATGCGCGCTCGAAATCCGCGTAACTGTAGGCGCCGATGCCGTAGCGGCGCTCCGGCGTGATGTTCGTGCTGACGATGGTGCCGAAAGGCGAGGCGAGTCCGAGCCCGCCGGCGTAGGCCGCGCCGCCGACCGAGGTGTGGCAGCCGGCGCAATCGGCCGCCTTGGCGACGTATTCGCCGCGCGCGATGAGGGTGGCGTCGAGGCTATGGGCCGGTTGGCTCGACGCCGATGCCGCGAGCGAGCCGAACGTCAACGCAGACGCGATGTGCAACACGGCCAGCAATTCGATGCGCCGCTTGTTGGTCGATCTCCTGGTCGACTTCCTGGTCGACTTTTTCGTCATCTGTCGTGGTCGCGCGCGGTTCGCCGGGTTGACCTGCGCGCGAGCCATTGTGCCGCTTTCGGGCGTGGCGCCGCCGTCGCCGGCGCCGCGCTGGGGCAACGCTTCGCGCCGTTTCATGATGCGCCGTCCCGGCGCGCGGCCACGCCATTCGGAACGAGCGCGGCGGGTGCGCGCCGCATCAGCCAGCGCGCGCCCGTCACCAGCGCGGCGAGCAGATACGCGAGGCCGCCCGGCACCCACATCACGAGACCGCCCAGTTGCTGATCGAGCAGTGGATCGACGCCGAGCGCCGAGGCTGGTTCGACGTAGGCCGGATACCAGAGCCCCGGCGCGAGCGTCAGCAACGCGCCGAGCGCGCCGGTATGAACCATCGTCGTGAAGAGCGACAACATCGCGTAGCCGCTTTCATTGCGCCGGGCCGCTTCGCCGAACACGGTCCACCAGAACAGCAGCGCGCTCAGCACAAAGCTGGCGTGCTGCAGCGCATGCAGGCCGGGCGAGGCGAGCGCGGCCTCGAACAGACGCGGCATATGCCACGCCCACAGCGCCGCCGCATGCAGCAGCCAGGCGACGGCCGGCCGGCACAGCACACGCCAGATGCCGCGCCACGCTCGCGTGCGCACCGCCGCGCCGATCGCATGCCGCGAGCGCGGCGGCAACGCCCATAGCCAGAGCGCGAGCGGCCGTCCGAGGACGAGGAGCGGCGCGGCGACGATCATCAGCAGCTCGTGCTGCACCATATGCGCGGAAAACAGCGCGGCGCTCAGCGCATCGAGCGGCGACGCGAGGGCCGCCACGAGGGCGAGCCAGCCCAGGCCGAACGCCGCCAGTTGCCGGGCGCGGACGACGCGGCCTCGCCGGCCGCGCGTGCGCAAGCGCAGGTAGCCGAGGCCGTATAAGCCGAGGCTCGCGAGCAGCAAGGCGACGACCCACGGCTCGAAGGTCCAGTGCGGCACGAAGGACGGCGCGGCTCGGTCCGCGGCGCTCAGGTCATGCGCCTGCACGTAGGGACTTACGAATAGCGCAAGGGTAGCGGTAGCAGTAGGGGAAGCGGCTTTAGCAGTGGCACCAGCTTTGGCAACGGCAGAGGCAACAGCAGAGGCGACCGCAACAGCAGAGGCAACCGCTTTGGCAACGGCAGAGGCAACAGCAGAGGCGACCGCAACAGCAGAGGCAACCGCAACGGCAGAGCCAACCGCAACGGCAGAGGCGACCGCGACAGCAGAGGCGACCGCAACAGCAGAGGCGACCGCAACAGCAGAGGCGACCGCAACAGCAGAGGCGACCGCAACAGCAGAGGCGACCGCAACAGCAGAGGCGACCGCAACGGCAAAGCCAACAGCAACAGCAACAGCAACAGCAACAGCAACAGCAACCCCGACGCCACCCGCGCCGCAACCCGCCAAGACGTCCATCACACGCATGCGGAAATCAGCCATTGCGGAATCCACATCGCAACCAGTGCGAGCGTCGAGACGAGACCGACGAGCGTCGCCGTGCACGCGAGCATCGCGGGCCGGGCCGGCAAGGCGACGGCGGAGGCCGGCGCGATCAGGCTCGTCTCGCGCCAGCGCCGCCAGGCGAGCAGCGTCGCGATGACCGAAAAGAGCAGCGCCGCGCCGGTCACGCCGCCGAGCGGCAGCATCGTGCGCCACGCGCAGGCGGGCGGCACCAGCGCGTAGTCGATCGAGAGCGCCGCCAGCACCGCGGAGGGCGTGCCCAGAAGCGCGAGCCAGGTTCGCATGGTCAGTCTCCATCACAGCCGCGGCGCCAGGTAGATCACCGCATAGACGGGCAGCCAGCTCAACACCACGAAATACCAGTACAACGCGTTTTCGCTGACGTCGACGAGGCGCTTGCCCTCGAACGGTCCGGTGAACAGCAGCACACCGAGCACGGCGGTGTCCACCGTGTCGGTGATCAGATGCGTGGTGTGCAGGCCCAGCAGCAGCCACACGACCGAACCATACGCATTGGTGTTCCAGCTCACGTTCAGCGCGGCGAACTCGAAACCGCGCAGCACCAGAAACACCCCCGCGAACGCGAGACAGACGGAAAGCCACAGCCGCGCGCCAACGCGATCCTCGCGTTCGGCGGCGCGCTTGGCGAGCTGATTGGGCCACATGCTCACGAGCAGCACCGCCGTGTTGACGCTGCCCCACACGAGCGCGGGCGGCACGGCGTTCAGCGGCCAGATCGCAGTGAGGCTGCGCAGATAGAAGTACATCATCGCGCCGATCGCGAACACCGTGCCTTCGATCAGCATCAGGCAGACCGTGCTCCACCACATCAGGCTGCGATGACTGAAACCGAAGCTCGGCAAGCGGCGCACGTCGAGCGTCAAGGTGTCGGGCGCATCGCGCGTGGTGTGCCTCGTGTCGTTGGCGTGCGCGGCGTTCATGGCGTTCATCGCACTCGCCGGCACCTTGCGACGCTCCGTCATGGCCGCTGCTCCAGGTCGAGCGCGCGGCGGTTTTCGCCGCGATTCGGCCAGAACCAGCCGATCAGCGCGACGGCGACCGGCACCGAGCCCCACACGACCGCCCACGGCGTAAACACCGAGCCGATGAACAGCACGGTGGTGGCGACCGCGCTCACGAACGGCCAGATCGACGGCGACGGAAACAGCGGCCGCAGATCGGGGAGCGCGTCGAGCGCGGTGGTCGACAGCACTTCGCGGGCGTCGGCCGCGAGACCGCTCACATAGGCCGGCTGCGCGCCCGGCTCCCAGAGCGGATCGCGTCCGTGCACGACCGGCAGCGCATCGAAGTTATGCGGCGGCGGCGGGCTCGCCGTGCTCCATTCGAGCGTGCCGGCGCCCCACGGATCGGCGCCCGCGAGCGCGCCGCGCCGATAGCTGCGCACCACGTTGACGAGGAACACCAGCACACTCACGCCGATGGTCAATGCGCCGAGCGTCGCGCCCAGATTCAGGCCGTCCCAGCCCATGCCGTGCGGATAGGTCCACACACGGCGCGGCATGCCGTGCAGCCCGAGCACGTGCATCGGAAAGAACGCGACGTTAAACCCGATGAAGAACAGCCAGAACTGCCAGCGCCCGAGCGTTTCGTCCAGCATCCGGCCGGTCGCTTTCGGAAACCAGTAATAGAACGCGCCGAAGAGCGGAAACACCGCGCCGCCCAGCAGCACGTAATGCAGATGCGCGACCACGAAATACGTGTCGTGCACCTGCAGATCGAGCGATACGGAACCGAGCATCACGCCCGTCAGACCGCCGAGCACGAGGATGAAGAAGAACGCGAGCACGAACCACAGCGGTGTTTTCAGATTCAGGCGGCCGCGCCAGAGCGTGGCGAGCCAGCAGAAGATCTGCACGCCCGACGGTATCGCGATCATCAAGCTCGCCGCGGTAAAAAAGCTCTTGCCGAGCGCCGGAATGCTGGTGGCGAACATGTGATGCACCCAGAGCCCGAAGGCGAGAAACGCGGTGGCGATGAGCGCGAGCACCATCGCCGGATAGCCGAATACCGGACGCCGCGCGAAGGTCGCGATGATCGACGAGATGAAGCCGAGCGGCGGAATGAAGATCAGATAAACCTCGGGATGGCCGAAGAACCAGAACAGGTGCTGCCACAACAACACGTCGCCGCCGCGCGCCGGATTGTAGAAGTGCGTGCCGACGAGGCGATCGAGTATCAGCGCGGTGCTGCCGAGCATCACGGCGGGCATCGCGAACAGCACCATGAACTGCGTGACGAGCGTCGCCCACACGAACAGCGGCATGCGGTTGAGCGACATGCCCGGCGCGCGCAGCTTGAAGATGGTCGCGATCAGCACGACGGCTTCGAGCAGCGCGGAGAGTTCGGTGAAGGTGATCATCTGCGCCCAGATGTCGACGCCCTTGCCGGTCGAGTAATCGGGACCGGCGAGCGGCACGTAGCTGAACCAGCCGGTGTTCGCGCCCGCGCCGAGCGCGAACGCGACGTACAGCGTCAGGCCGCCGAACAGGAACACCCAGTAGGCGTAGGCGTTCATGCGCGGAAAGGCGACGCTGCGCGCGCCGATCATCAAGGGCACGAGCCAGATGGCGACGGCCTGCATGACGGGCACGGCGAACAGGAACATCATCGTCGTGCCGTGGATCGTGAAAAGCTGGTTGTACAACTCGGGGCCGACGAGGCGATTGCCGGGTCGCGCGAGTTGCAGCCGCATGGTGAGCGCGAGCAGGCCGCCCAGCAGAAAAAACGCGAACGTGGTGACGACGAAGCGCCGCGCGACCGTCTTGTGATTGACCGCCGCGAGCGCGCCGAACCAGCCGGGACGATCGCTCCAGGTGCGCGCGAGCGCGGCGCGCACCTCGGGCGTAGCGCCGGGGCCGTCGAACAGGCGTGTTTCGGGCGTCGCCGAAGCGGATGGAAGGTCGCTCATTGCAGGGTTCCGAGCCACGCGACGAGGGCGGCCATGTCCTGTTGCGAGAACCGGCTCGCGGGCATCGACGTGCCGGGTTTCATGCTGCCGGGCGCCGCGATCCAGGCGGCCAGATTGGCGGGCGTATTGTCGAAGGTGCCGGCCGCGAGCATCGGCCGGCTCATCAGGTGCGTGAGATCCGGGCCGAGCAGGCCCGCGGCCGACGTGCCGCGCACCGTGTGGCAATTGGCGCACGCGCCGGTCGTGAAGAGTTGCTCGCCGCGTTTGTGCATGTCGGTCACGGCTTGGGGCGCGGGCTCGCGCTGATGCGCGGCCCACGCCTCGTACCGCGCGGGCGGCTCGGCCACCACCGAGAACGCCATCAACGCATGTTCGAGGCCGCAGAATTCCGCGCATTGACCGCGATAGGTGCCGGCGCGGTCCGCGCGAAATTCGATGGTCGCGTCGCGGCCGGGGATCATGTCTTTCTTGCCGTGCAGGTTCGGCACCCAGAAGGTGTGGATCACGTCGTCCGCTTTCAGCGAAATGACGACGGGGCGGCCGACGGGCACGTGCAATTCGTTGGCGACCGCGAAGGCGTCGCCGGCGCTGTCGCCGCCGTAGCGCGCTTCCCACCACCATTGATGGCCGGTCATCTCCAGATGCAGCGCATTGGCGACGGGCAGCCGCGACAGCGCGCGGTCGGTCATCACGTCGGCGAGCAGCAGGCCGAACAGCAGCACGACGGATGCGATGCTCGCGCCGGTCACCACGCGGCGTGTGCGTGCTTCGTGGCTCGACTCGTGGCCTGCCTCGGGCCTATTTTCAGGGCTCGGCTCAGGCCGCGTTTCGGACCACTCCCACGGCGTGGGTTCAAGACCCGCCTGCCGCTTGCGAGCCGACGCGCGCAGCATCGCGATCAGCAGCGCAATCAGCACGGCGGCGAACACCAGCGAGCACACCGCGAGCGTGAGATTCCACAAGTTGAAGATGTGCAAGGCCTGCACGCCGGCGGGACGCAGCGCATTCTGAGCCGGCTCGCCATTGGCGTGGGGCGGGAGAAAGGCGGCGCAAAGCAGCGCGGCGAACCGCAAACCCGAACGGACGAGCCGCGGCTTCCGTGCAAGCGCGCAAACGAGCGCGACGAACCACGAACCCCGGCGGACAAGCCGCCGCTGCCGTAGAGGACGCCATTGCTCGATGGTGCATGCGTTGCGGGTTTTCATCGCGCCGGGGGACTGGATCGTGTGCCCGAGCGCCAGCAATTACCGTTCCCCAGCCGGGGCGCGGCGGTTTATCCGCACTGAACGCGCAATGAACGCGCGCCGCTAGACGATCCCCTGAACCCGCCCCTCGGTGCGGTTCTCCAGAATGTGCTGAAGCTTTTCCAGCGACAGCGGCTTGGTGAGGTGGTAATCGAAACCGGCCGCCAGCGCGCGCGATTTGTTGGACTCCGACGCGTAGCCCGTCAACGCGACGAGCGTCACGTCGTCGAGGCGCGGGTCGGCGCGAACCGCGCGCGCCACGTCGAAACCGTCCATGTCCGGCATGCCCACGTCGATGATCGCGACTTCGGGATGCGTCTCGCCGATCAGGCGCACCGCATCGTGTCCATTGTCCGTCGCGCTCACGTGGTGGCCTTCCAGTTCGAGCAGGACGCTGAGCACTTCCAGCGCGTCGCGGTTGTCGTCGGCGAGCAGCAGGCGGGTGGGGCGCACCTGGGGCATCGTCATGGCGGGCTTCTGGGCCGGCGCGCTGCGCAGGATCGGCAGGCGCACCGTGACGAGCGTGCCCGCGCCGGCCGCTCCGCTTTGAATCGCAATGCTGCCGTGGTGCAGTTCCACCAGACGTTTCGCCACCGCGAGCCCGATGCCGAGGCCGCCCTCGGAGCGGGCGCTGCCGCACGTCGACTGCGCGAACAGCTCGAACATGTACGGCTGGATCGACGGATCGATGCCGATGCCGTTGTCCCTGACCTCGATGACGACGCACCCCGGCTCGCCGGAACCGGCGGCATGCTCGGTACGAACCGACAGTTCGATCTTGCCGCCCGCCGGCGTGTACTTGGCGGCGTTCAGCAGCAGATTGCCCAATACCTGGCTCAGCCGCACATGATCCGCGCGCACGTGAACCGGCGCTTCGAGGCCGCTCAGTTTCAGCGTATGCCTGCGCGATTCGAGATGATGCTTGACCGCGCTGACCGCGTCGAACGTGATCTCGTTGAGCGACGTATCGCTCAGCTTGATGGCGAGCTTGCCGTGCTTGAGCCGCGCCGCATCCAGCAGATCGTCGACCAGCGTGCGCAGATGCTTCATCTGGCGTTGCGCGATGGTCAATACGGCGTCGGCTTTTTCGTTCGCGGCGCACAGGCGCTTCGCGGCCGAGATCGCGCCGTCGATCGGCGCGAGCGGATTTCTCAGTTCGTGTCCGAGCATGGCAATGAACTCGTTGTGTCGGCGATCGCTCTCGGCGCCGTCGTCGCGCACGTTCGCCATCGTCAGCGCGGCGCCCGCGACGACAGCGAGGCTCGACAGCACGCGGGCGTGCTCGCCGTCGAAGCGGCAGGCCGCGTCGTGAGACATCGCCCAGATCGCGCCGAGCTGACCGCTGTCCGACGGAATCGGAACGACGATGCCTTCATGCACGTCGATGCCCGCGAACCGCAGACACCCGAACTGTTCCTCGGGCCGCACGAAGAGCCGCGGGCGGCCGGCGTCGAGCGTCACGCCGCACGGGCACTCGTTCCACGCGGTGCTTTTGCCTTGCAGGCCCGCGCACGATCCGGCCACGGCGAGCCAGCGGAACGAGCGGTTGTGGGGCGGCCCTTCCAGCAGGCTGATGCCCGCGCTGCCCGCATTGCACAATGCCAGCGCTTCGTTCGCGATCGCTTGCAGCAGTGCATCGCGCGAGCCGGTTTGAGCGCGCGCGAGACGGAGGAGGGCAAGGTTTTCCCTGGCGTGGTCGGCCGCCCTGGCCGGGCGCCGCGCCAATTCATCGGCATCGTCGTGCATGCGATTATCCAAACGGTCGGGGAACTGGCGGCGAGCGGGCAGACGGACTTCGTTGACCGCCTCCACAAATCAATATAGCTGAAGCGGTGAAAAATTCCGGGGGTTTCGTGCGCAAGCGCACAGGGTGAACGAGGGGCTGTCGTTGCCGACGAAATGATGTCGCGTAGAGCGCGCGAGCAGACGTCGTATGTGAAGAGGAAACCGCGGCCTGGCGCCGTTCGAAAACGGTGGGCTCTGCGTGGTCGCGGCCTTGTTGCCGGCGTGTCGATCAGCCGGCGCACGCGGGGAAGAAACTACAAGCTTGCAGGCAGGAACTGCGTCGCATGTCACCGTTGCCGCCGTTGCTGCCGTTGCTGCCGTTGCTGCCGTTGCTGCCGTTGCCGCCGTTGCCGCCGTTGCCGCCGCGCGGCCGGCCCGGTCATGCGCCTCCATCCGCATGATCTCCGCGCGGCCACGGCGGCTACGGGTTCTTCATGCCTCCTCGTCCGACTCTGGAGACCCGGTTTCCGACAGATCGTCGTCCCGAACTTCGGCTTCGCGCACACTCGTGCCTTCGTCGTCGGTCTCCGACACATCGGTCTTGAACGTGCCCGGTTCGCCGGCCTCTTCATCGGGGGATGCACGCCCTGGTTGACCGGTCTCCACATCGGGCGATGCACGGCCTGGCTCATTGGGTTCAGCGGGCTCAGCGGGCTCAGTGGGTTCATTGGGCTCATCGGGCTTTTGTGCTTGCGTGGCCATGATTCTCTCCTTCGAGATTGAGGGTGCCTGCGCTGCGAGCAACGATCAAGCCCGCCTTTGCGGCGGCGCGGCGCGCGGCTTGGCGCACCGGGCATGGGCAATGCGGCCTTGTCGTCAAAAGGCCCACGAGGCAGGAGGTTCACATGCGAGTACAGACGATAGCCATTGCGAACCTGCTGGTGACCTCGACTGCCGTGCCCGATTCCGACGGCGGTTTTCTATGGGCCGTGTTCGTCACGGAAAGGAATCCGGAACACCGGTCGATTCTCGAACGGAGAGGAACCTGTGGACATGTGCCGAGAGGCGATGCGCTCGACATCGCGGCGCGCATGGCTCGCGAGATCGCCATCGGCCTGGCCGTGCTGGCCGACGATGCGCTCGCGTCCAGAACAGCCGGCGGCGTGGCGCCGCTCGCCCGCTCTGCGGCACCGCCGCCGGCCACCGCGCTCACTGAATAGGCGGCACGGTGCCGGTCTTCTGCGCGAGCAGGCGTTCATAGACGCCGAAGCGCAGTTCCACCTCCTGCTCGCTCAACCGTTCGATGCTCAACGTGACCTTGTCGGCCGGCAGGCCGAAGACCGTGGAGAGCGCGACTTCGATCGGCGCGGCGCTCGCCAGATCCTGCTCGACGGTGGTGGCGACCGTGATCTCGAAGCTGCCGTCCTCGTCTCTCAGCAGAACCTCGACGAGCCGGGCGCGCGCGCTCATGTTGTTCTCGATCGCCAGCTTCGCGACTTCGGCGAGCGTGCGCAGCGTGGCGGTCGGAAAGCCGCGGGTCGCGCGCAGGCGAGTCCGGTGTTTGCCGAAAGTGACCCATTCCGCGTCAAAACTCATGATGCCTCCAGGGGTGAATCGGGTTGCAAGGGAATCGGGAGAGAGTGTAGGGATGGGCCAACGATTTTCAAGGGCGGCGAGGGCCGCTTTCGCTCAAAAAATTTCGCCGGGCGAGCTCTTGAAACCGCCTGGCCTCGACCTATTTTCCGGTCATCATCGTGCAGTCGCGTCTCGCGTTCGCATCCTGCGTTGCGTGAATCGCGCTGCGTGTTTAACTCGTGTTTCGACTCGTGTTTCAACTTATTTGCCGGCGGTGAGGCGGATGAACCCGGAGCGCGTTTGCCCGTTCGTCGCCTTGCCTTAATTAAGGAGCTTACGGAGGACCCAAGCCATGAGTGACTTCTTTTTTGGACTTCCCCTGTTCGACGATTTCGAGCGTCTGCAACGCCAGATGACGAACCTGCTGACCGGCGCGCCCGTCAGCATTCGCGCGGGGCGCTTCGGCGCGTTCCCGCCGATCAACCTGGGCAGCACGGACGATTCGGTGGAGATCGTCGCCTTCGCGCCGGGCATCGACCCCGCGAAACTCGAAGTGACGGTCGACAAGGGCCTGCTCACGATCAACGGTGAACGTGAAGCGGCACCCGACGCGGAGGGCGAGAGCCGCAGCTACGCGCGCGAGCGTTTCACGGGCAGTTTCCGGCGCGCCGTCGAGTTGCCGCGCGACGCCGATCCCGACAACGTGCGGGCGCGCTACGTGAACGGTTGCCTGATCGTCACCGTGGGTAAGCGCGAATCGTCGAAACCCCGCTCGATTGCGATTCAGTGAGCATTGCGATTTTCATCAAGGAGCTTGCCATGAACGACAAAACTCAAGTGACCGAGCGCGACACGAGCGCAGTCGCTCAACGCACGGGCGAGCGCTCGTCGAAGACGCCGGCCGTCGTGCCCGCGGTGGACGTGGTGGAGGACAAGCACGGCATCACGCTGTGGGCCGACTTGCCGGGCGTCACGCGAGAAAATCTCGACCTGCGCGTGGAAGGGCCGAACCTTTTCATCGAGGCCGAAGCCACCGTGCCCATGCCCGCCGAATTGCGCGTGCATCACACCGAGATGCAGCAGCCGCGTTTCGCGCGCGCGTTCACGCTGAGCGCCGACTTCGACACCGCGCAGATCGACGCCAGCCTGAAGGACGGCGTGCTCAAGCTGACGATTCCGCGCAGGGAAGAAGCGCGTCCGCGGCGCATCGACGTGAGCGTCGATTGAAGCCGGCGGCGCTAGTGCGTCGAGGTCGCCTCGTTGCGTAGTCTTAGCCGCGAGGCGGTGGGGTCCGTCGCAGGGTTTAACGCTGCGACGGACCGCCGCTCAACCGCGTCAACCGCGGCTTCTCCTTCCAACCGACACCCGATTCCCGGCCCGCCGACGCTGATCCCGCGCTGTCTTCTTCTCGCGGCCGATTCGCGGCCGATAACTGTCCTCTTTAGCAACACATCCGCCTTTTGCTTGCGCCAGCGTGCAACACCGCGAGGCACGCCGCGGCAAGCTGTCACACGATAGTCCCTGTTCCTTTTCACGCGCCGTCAAGGCTTCCCGAGACGCCGCGTCCCAATGGCATGCGACTTGCCTTGAACGGTCAGCAGCCAGTCTGCGTTCACTAGACGATGACGCCGCCCGCATGGCCTCGCGTCGAATAATTCCACAGCAATCTGCATGGGACCGGCGTCACGCTCCAAAGCGCGAACGCCGGTCCACACAGGAGACAAGGATGAAAGCACGTCCAATTTCGGCGACGCGGCCCACGGCGCTCGCGATGAGCATCGCCACGGCGATCGGTCTGATGCTCGCCTCGGCAGCGGGATCAGCGGCGGGAGCGGCCGACTATCCGCCGGTCACGTACGAGCGGTTGACGGCGGCGCAGAGCGACCCCGGCTGGCTCACGTATTACCGCACCTATAACGGCCAGGCGCATTCGCCGCTCAAGCAGATCGACACGTCCAACGTGAAGGGACTCAAGCAGGTCTGGAGCTACAAGTTTCCGGCCGATCTGCAGCAAGGTTTCGAGGCGACGCCGATCGTCAATGGCGGCTATCTCTTCGTGACCACGCCGAAAGACAACGTGTACGCATTCGATGCCGCGACCGGCAAGCAGCTCTGGAAATTCGAGCCCAAGCTCGGCGCCGAGTCGTTCAAGACCGCATGCTGCGACGTGATCAACCGCGGCGTGGCGCTGTACGGCAAGAACGTTTATGTCGCGATGCTCAACGGCGAGGTCGTCTCGCTCGACGCGCAAACCGGCGCGCTCGCCTGGCGCAAGTCGATGTTCGAGCCGGGCCTCGGCTACGCGTTCTCCCTCGCGCCGCTCGCGCTCGACGGCGCGCTGGTGGTCGGCAGCGCAGGCGGCGAATACGGCGCGCGCGGCTTCATCGCCGCGCTCGATCCCGCCGACGGCAAGGTGCTGTGGAAGCGCTTTACCGTCCCCGCAGCCGGCGAGAAGCACGCCGACACATGGCCGAAGGGCATGCAGGAGCATGGCGGCGCGCCGGCCTGGCTGACGGGCACTTACGACGCCGCATCGAAAACGCTCTACTGGGGCGTCGGCAATCCTGGGCCGTGGCTCGCCGATCTGCGTCCCGGCGACAACCTGTACTCCGACTCGCTGCTCGCGCTCGATCCGAAGAACGGCGATCTCAAATGGCACTACCAGTACACGAAAAACGATACGTGGGACTACGACGGCGTCAACACACCGGTGCTCGCCAATATCAAGTATCAGGACAAGGATTACGACGCGATCATCCACGCCGACCGCAACGGCTATTTCCATGCGATCGATCGCGGCACCGGCAAGCTGATCTACGCGAAGCCCTTCGTCAAGGCGACCTCGGTGACGGGCTATACGGAGGACGGCGCGCCGATCCAGGACAAGTCGAAGTATCCGAAGGCCGGCACGACGATCGAAACCTGCCCGAGTTTCCTCGGCGGCAAGAACTGGTGGTCGGTGTCATACGATCCGCAAAAGCACATCGCGATCGTGCCCGCGCTGCATGCGTGCATGTCGCTGTCCGGCAAGTCGGTCAATTACATGGAGGGGCTGCCGTATCTCGGCGAGGGCTTCGAGATCAAGCCTGAGCCCGGCAGCAAGGGTTATGGCGAGTTGCAGGCCATCGACGTCGATACCGGCAAGAAGCTCTGGAGCCACTGGAGCAAGCTGCCGTGGAACGGCGGCGTGGCGACCACCGCGGGCGGCCTGGCATTTAGCGGCTCGCTCGACGGCTACCTGTATGCGTTCGACGTGACGACGGGCAAGGTGCTGTGGAAAAGCCCGAAACTCGCGAGCGGGATCATCGCGCAACCGTCGGTGTTCGAGGTCGACGGCCGCGAGTACGTCGCGATCCTCGCCGGCTATGGCGGCGCCAATCCGATCTGGGGCGGCCCGATGTCCAAGGCGGCGGACAAGGTGCCACGCGGCGGCACGCTGTACGTGTTCGCGCTCAACAAGGGTTGAACTCCACATGGCCGCCGCGCCGGTTTGCGCCACGCAGCTTGCGTGCGCCCTGCGGTCGTGGCGGCCGGGCCTTTTCCGGAAAGCAGGATCATGAAGACTTCACTCCATTCGTTTGCTCTCGCCAGCGCGTTGCTGGCGATTGGCGCGCTCGCGCCTCAATCCGTTCTTGCCGGGGCGGCCAGCGTGCGCGTCTGCACGTTCCCCGGCAGTCCCTCCACGGCGCTCGACGAGGCGGTGGCGCGCGAAGCGTTCCGCACCGCCGGCATCGCACTGTCGCTCGCGCCGGGCGGCTTCGCCAGCAGCGACGACGACGGCGTGTCGCTAAAGGAACTCGACAAGGCGTTGGCGCGCAAATGCGACGTGATCGCGGGCTTCCCGCGCTCCGAGGTCGCGGACGGCGCCGCCAGCAAGCTCACGTTCTCGCGCGGTTATCTACAGTCCGGGTATGTGAGCGTCACGTCGCGCGGCTCGTCGGCGCAGGCCGGCGACGCCGAAGTGGTCGCGGCGACTTACGCGAGTCCCGCGCAACTGATCGCCGTGCAGCAACCCGGTGTCGAACTCGACCTGGAGAACACGGCGGAACTGACCGTCGATGCCGTGGCACGCGGCCATGCGCGGCGCGCGATCGTCTGGTATCCGGCGGTCGTCGCTTATTCGATCGCGCATCCCGAGCGGCATTTCCAGATCGCCGGCACGCACTCGCCGTATGCGGACTGGCATCTGACCTTCGCGTTCGGCACGAACGGCGCCGCGTTGCGCCCGCGTATCGACGCCGCGCTGGAGAAGATGACGACCGACGGCAGGCTCGCCGCCTTGACCCGCGCATGGCGTTTGCCGGAAACGGCGCTGGTCGACGCGCGACCGGCGGCCACGTTCGCCTATCGCGACGGCCCCGCGCGCGGCAACGACGTGGGGCGGATGATGCGCGCGGGCGGCCGTGAGTCGCCGCAAGGCCGCTTCATCAAGGTCGATGCGAGCGCACCCGCCGAGGCGCCCGGCTTCGACCGCGCCCAGGTCGCGCACGGCAAGACGCTGTACTCCAGTTCGTGCGCGAAGTGCCACGGTCCCGATCTGCAAGGGCTGAATGCGCCCGCGCTGCGCGGGCCGTCGTTCGCGCCGGCCGCGAATGCGAAGCTCACGATCGGCGGGGTGTACGGCTACATGGCGAGCAATATGCCGGCGGATCGTCCCGGCAAGATGAAGCCGCAGGATTACGCCGACATCATGGCGTTCCTGCTGTATTCGAACGGCTATGGAGCCGGCAAGACGAAGCTGACGGACGACGCCGCGAAAGCGTCGACGACGCCGCTCAACGCGCGCGCCGCGCAATAGTGCGAAGGCCCGGCGCTCGCCGTGTGGTTGCGCGGCGAGCGCCGGGGGTCGGGTTCAAGAGCGATTGCGTGTTAGAGAAGATGCCGTGCGCGGCGCATGAAAACACACGCGATGCGAGAGGTCGGTTGAGCCGTACCAACAGCCATGACGACCTGCCCGCTCGGCCCTCCCACGATGCCCGCATCAACCCCTGTCAATCGAGTCAATCGAGTCAATCGAGCCAGCCGCGTTGCCGTGCATGGTCGATGAAGCGATAGATATCGGCGGCCAGATCGGACGCGCGAAACAGATCCTCCAGTTCACCGATGATGTCGTCCAGTTCGCGCGTGCCATCGCAGCGCGAGAGAATTTCGCCCGCGCTCGGGTTGAGCGTCACCCGACCTTCGGGATGGAGCAACACATAGGCATGCTGCCCGGCTTCCCATTGCAGGCGGAATATCGCGCGTAGGCGCGGCCGCAAGCTGAGGTAGCGCCGGATGTTCGGGGCGGTCATGGGAAGCGGGGTGTGGCTGAACGATGAGCAGGGCGCCGCCGCGCACGATGACGACTTGCAACGTGCGCGCGGCGCTTCATCGTTGCTTCAGCGAACGGCGATGTACATCGTGACTTCAAAACCGAAGCGCAGATCGGTATAGGCGGGGGTGGTCCACTGCATGGCTGTCTCCTTGGGTATGACATGTGATGGGAAAAACCGCATGGTTAAAGCTAAGCGGCCGCGTCATTAAACGCAATGTCCATGCCGGATGGAGCGAAACGGCGTATCGAAGCGGTTAGCCGCGCAGTGATGACGCGGCCGTTGAGATCAACGCGGCATCAACCGCTTTTGCCTGCTGCTTGCGCCGATCTGGCGCATCGAACAGCGCAGCGCTGAACCGCGCGCTGTTCAATCGAAGAACACGCCTGTTGCAATATGGAACACCGTTGAACACGTGCCGTCGCGCCACGTCCGTACCGCTCGGTCCGTTGTCAGGCCTCGCCCGCGGTGCCGTCCGTGCTGGCTAGCGCCGGCAATTTGCGGTAGATGGTATTGCGCGACACGCCCAGCGCGCGGGCCGCCGCCGACACGTTGCCGCGATGCTGCGCGATGGCCGCGGCGATCGCGCTGGTGGTGACGTCGCGCAAGCGCTCGCCCTGCAAGGGAGCGGCTTCGGCGGGGCGCGCGCTGGGCGACGGGGCGCTGCGCAAGTCGTCGAAGAAGTCGTCGGGCAAGTGCTCGCGGCGAATCTCGCCGTCCTCGTCCACCATTGCGGCCGCGGTGCGCAGAAGATTGCCGAGCTGACGAAAGTTGCCCGGCCACGCGCACTGCTCGAACAGCGCCATCACGTCGGCGGCGACGCTCAGACGCCGGCCGTCGGGCTCATCGAGCGATGCGCAATGCAGCATCTTCTGGATCACGGCTAGCAGGTCCGTGCGCTCGCGCAGCGGCGGCAGTTTCACCACCAGACCGTTCAGGCGGTAGTACAAGTCCTCGCGGAAACAGTTCTGCGCGATCATCTCGCGCAGATCGCGATGGGTCGCGCAGATGATCGCGATATCCACGGGAATCGATTTGGTCGAGCCGAGCGGATTGACGAGACGCTCCTGCAACACGCGCAGCAGCCGCACCTGGAGCGGGTAGGGCATGTCGCCGATCTCGTCGAGAAACAGCGTGCCGCCGTTCGCCTGCAGCAGCTTGCCGGCCGCGCCCTTGCGGCGCGCGCCGGTGAAGGCGCCTTCTTCATAGCCGAACAGTTCGGATTCGATCAGGCTTTCCGGTATCGAAGCGCAGTTCACCGCGACGAACGCCCCCGACCTGCGCGGCGAATCGTTGTGGATCGCCTGCGCGAGCAGTTCCTTACCGGTGCCCGTCTCGCCGGTGATCAGAATGGGGATGTCCTTGCCGAGCACCTTGCGGACCTTGGTGATGACCGTGGCAATCTGCGGATCGCCGGTGTCCAGATAGCTCAGTCTCGACAGCGCGCCCGCGGCCACCGCCGGCGGCGGCGCGTCGGGGCGCGGCGCGGGCTTCTCCGCGCGCGGCGCAGGCGGCGGCACGCCGTCCTCGGCGAGCGTGGCGCGGCGGAATTCGACGCGCGCGCAAACCACCGCGCCGTTATGCAGGTTCAACGACAGATTCCGGTCGCCGCCCGCACGCAGACGGTCGATCAACTGCGGACTCGTCAGGCCGAACAACGAGAACAGCGTATGCGCGCGCAAGGCGGTGAGCGGCAGGCCCAACTGGAATTGCGCGCTGCGGTTGGCGGACAGGAAGCGGCCATCGCAGGTGAACGCGGCGATGCCTTCCATCAGCGTGCCGAGAAACTCCGTCCGGCCGTGAAAGGCGATCCGCAAGGTCTCGCGGAAGGTATTGGTGAACAGATGATTCTCGATCATCTGCACGGACATCTTGGCGAGCGCCATCGTGTGTTGATGGTAGCTGCGATGGTCGCCGCTCACGTCGAGCACGCCGATCAGATCGCCATACGGATCGAGGATCGGCACGCTCGAACAGGTCAGAAAGCGGTTGGCCGCCAGATAGTGCTGCTCGCCATGCACGACGGTCGGCGAGCATTCGGCGATCGCGGTGCCGATCGCGTTGGTGCCCTGGCGGTCCTCGGCCCAATTCGCGCCGGGGCGCAGCGCCACCTTCTCCGCGCGGCGCAAAAACTCGTCGTCGCCGATCGAATGAAGAATCAGCCCTTCGGCGTCGGTCAGCACGATCATGCTTTGCGTGTTGACGATCTGCTCATGCAGCGTTTCCATCACCGGCGTGGCATGCGCGCACAGAATGCGGCTCTGTTCCAGCCGCAACGCGAGTTCCGCGGCCGGCAGGACGTCGTAGTCGGGCCGCATCAAGGCACTGAGGCCGAACGTCTGCGAACGCTCGTGGGACTTCTGAATGGATGGCGTGAGCCAGCCCGCTTCATGCGGGGCGATTGGGGTCATGGCGTGATGAACGGCATCGCGCATTTGTCTCCTCCTGCTGGTCAGGTCTGGTCGATCGCCAGAACCGTATGGGCACATCGCTTAAAGCAAATCGCGCGCCAGTTCGCGATTTTTTGGGCCGCGCATTGGGGTCCATGCGCGGCACAAGCGTGGCTCAAACGTGGCACAAGCGTGGCCCATGCGTTGCATGTTGTTCCTGAACGCAACCCAGGGATTGACCTGAATCAACGCAGCGCGCATTGAATGCGCCCGAGGCGGGGCACTCAATGCTGACGCTGCGTCGAGGAGGTGCCCGTCGCTACGCGGACATCAATGCCGTGATCTGCTCGGCGCTGAGCGCGTTGCGATAGACGCGGAACTCGTCGATCGAGCCGTTGAAATACGGATCGGCGAATTGCGAACGGCCGATCCAGTTCTGGCTCGTGCTTTCCAGGCGGAACGGCGCGAACGACATCGCCGTGTTGGTGCCGATCGCGGCGCCGTTCAGGTACAGCGTGCCGACGCCGCCCGACAACGTCACCGCGACGTGCGCCCACTGTCCGGTGGGCAGGGCGACATTGCCGTTGATATCCTGCTCGCCGGCCCCACCGTTCAAGGTGATCGCAAAGCGCGCGAGCCCGTTGTTGGCGCGCGGCGTCAGCATCATGTAGCGGCCCGTGCCGGCGCCGAAGTCGAACACGCGCTCCCAGGTTCGCGCCGCGTTCCAGTAGACCCACGCCGCGATCGTGAAGTCGGCTACGTCGGCGACCAGGTCGCCGGGCAAGCTGACATAGCCGGTGCTGCCGTCGAGCGAAACGGCATTGCCTTTCTTGCCGGGCACCCGGCTCGCTCCGCCGACGAGCGTGCCGGCATGGCCGTTGCCGCTCGAATCGGCCGCGCTCGAGCCGCTCGTTTCGTCGAAGGCGAGCCACGTTTGCAGTTGCACCGCGGTGACCGCCACCGCCTCGTTCGACGCGGCCGTTTCGCCGGACGGCGTCGTGGCCGTGACGACGTAGTACCAGGTGCCGGCCGCCACGGCGCTGTCCGTGTAACTGAGCAGATCCGTGACGCCGCTCGCGATCGACGTGTACGGACCGCCCGCCGTGCTGCCGCGCTTCACGTTGTAGCTCGTCGCATAGGCGGTCCCCCACCACGACAGGATGACTTGCCCCGCGCTGACGGTCGCGGTGAGTCCGCTCGGCGCCGCGCCGCTCGCGATCGGATCGCGCGTGCAGGTGAGGCTGCCGTAGCCGAGCTGGTCGTAACCGCCGCTGTTCGGGCCGTAGTTGCCGCCGCCGCCTTCCGGTTGAACCAGCGCCGCGAATTTCTGCGTATACGGCGCGGCCAGGCCCTTGCGGTTGACGTAGTGGTTGTACACCAGCGCCCAGCAGGGCCGGATCGTGCCTTGAGAGGCGGTCGAGAACACCGTCTGATTGACGTTGTCGACATTGTTGTAGCGCACATAGGGCACGGTGTAATACGTCGTGCCCGATTCGATCAGGTTGCCTTTGGCGACGTATTCCGCGCCCATCAGGAAGCGGTTGTTGTCGTAGCCGTAGAGGTCCACGCCCTGGTTCCAGGCCATCTCGCAGATCGCGCCGCCGAGCGCGATGCCGAGCGTGTTGTGCCCCTGGTCGCGTCCCGATTCCTGCCATTGACCGAGATAGCCGGGGTGCACGTAGTACACCGCGTTGAAGATCGCGCCGTTGCCCGCGCCGCTCTTGAAGTAGGACACGGCTTCGTCGAACAGGGCCTGGTCGTCGCATAGCACGCCGATCGCCATGATCGACGCCATGTTGCACAGATCCCAGTTGGCCCAATAGTGGGTCGCCTGGGTGTTGTTGTGCCGGTTGAGGAAGTCGTGATTGATCGGATAGAAGATGTTGCGCATCATCGCCTGGAAGCGCGCGAGGTCGGCGGCGGCCCAGCCTGAATACGTGCGCATGACTTCGCCGGCGTTGGCGAATTCATAGCCGTAGATGCCGGCCGCGAGATCGACGTCCGTGGAGCCGCCGAGGCCGGTCAACGTCGAGGACCACGCGTTCATGATCTGCACCGACTTGTCCGCATACGCCGTGTTGCCCGTCACTTTCCAGCGCAGCGCGCACGCGTAGGCCGCCGCGATGTCGTTGAACAGCAGCGAGTAGTTCTGCGGGTGAACGCCGTCGTCGCCGCGGTAGACCACCGCTTGCGGACGCGGCGTCCACGACAGGCTCGCGTGACTGTTCGCGATCAGGATGTTCCAGCTATCGACCCACGGCGACGCTTGCGCCGCGACCTTCTGGCTCATCCGGTCGAAGTCGGCCTGGGTATGCAGCAGGCCGGGATGCACGAATGCGCCGGATGACGCGCTGTTCGCCACGGCTTGCGTCGACCGGGTCGACGCTTGAGCCGATGATTGGGTCGACGACTGCGCCGAGGCCGCTGCGGACGCGCCGCCTTCCGCGCCGCCGCCGCAGGCGGACAGCGCCAACGCGCCGAGGCTATAGAGGAAGGTGCGGCGCGACATGCCTTCGGCGATGTCCGCCTCGTTGGCGAGGCTGTCCGATGGTTCAAACCACGGTTCAGGCGAAGCTGAATTCATGTGTGCCTCTGGTGCAACGGCCTTGCTCGATTTCGCCCGCTTCATGCGCTTCTCCGCTCCTGATTGGGACGGCTCCGGGGTGGGTTCGTGAACCCTTGCGGTGGCCGCCGATGGTTGGCAAACGTTTGCTTTTGCGGCCGCGATCCGTGTTGCCGGCATGCGCCGGCGAACGACATCATCGTGGCTTATTCGTGCTGCGGTTCAATGACTCGCGATTTGCGACATACGCGTTAATTCGTATAAAACTGATTTGCCGGCATTCGCTTTCCATTCGCTTACATGAATGCGCGGCTCGGGCTGCTGCGATGAATGGAATTCGGATATCGCTCCAATCCTGTCGAGCGATAAGAGGCGCGTATCTCAAGCGTGTATCCAAGCGCATATCCAAGCGCATATCCAAGGTATACGGCCACGACGAGGGGTTCTGAAGAGCAAAACCGGACGCTATTTTATTGGATCGGGCCGGTCGCCGATTTTCAATTGCATTAATACAAAGGTGCAATGAAAAAAACAGGGATTCCCTATATGGGAATCAGGATTGCCTTACACGGAAAAGCGGCCAATTGCTCCGCGATGCGACGAGCGCATCGAGCTTCGCGAGGTCATCGGGGAGACGCCATGGCCTGCCGGTTTCGCGTTCTTTGCGGCGCATGCCGACTATGTTGATATCGGTCAAGCGAAATCAGCCCGCGAGAGCGATGATGTCTTTATCACTCCGTCCAGGCTCCGTGGAGGGCATCATGGTCCGCTCAGAAAGCAGAATCGTTTTTTCGGCCATTGCCGTATTCGTGGCGTTGGCGGGCATTGCTGCGTCGATCCGCGGTTTGCTGTTCGATGCGCCGCAGTTCTTCCACTACGGTGTCGCGGCCGTGATTGGCGGTGTCGCGTGCTTTGTGCTCTTGCTCAATCCGACGCGCAACGGCGATACGTAAACGTAGGATAAGCGCGGCGATCGTCACCGCGCCGCGAGCGGGTGGTCGGCGCCAGCCGGCGTTTTACGCTGCTTCGTTACGCTTCCTCGCCGGCAGCGAACAAGCCGTGTTCGGGCTGCGCCTGCTCGTTATCGACACACTGCACATGCCAGTGGCCGGTCATCAGGAGGCGGCCGCGTTCCGCGCAGCATTGCGCGCGTCCGGTCTCGCCTTCGAACGGCCCGCTGCGGTCTTTCAGATCGAGGCCTTCGAGCACGCAGAGAGGCGTCGCGTCGCGCGGGCCGCACATAAGGGTATTGCCGCCATCCACCCGCAGCGTGCCCCATTCGGGCAGGTCGAGCCCGTGGTGGCCTTCGCGCGACCATTGCCGCGTGTCCTTGTCCAGCCAGAGGATTGCAAATGCCATCGGGTGGGTGCAGTCGAAGGCGTCGAGGTGGACAGTGAGGCGCATGAAAATTCTCCGAAACGGGCGGTCCGGTTCAGGCGGAGCAGACCGCGGAAGTCATGATTCAAAAGCGGGTCATTGACTCAACACCCACTGCACCAGCGTGTGCGCATCCTCCGGGGACAGCGGGCCGCCGCGGTCGGCCGGCAGCGGCATCGGCGTATCGCCCCAATGCGCCTTGCCGCCGAGCCGCAGCTTGTGTTCGAGCATGAACTGCGCGTTCGGCACGTCGCGGTAACGCTCGGCGATCTGCTGAAACGACGGCGCGAGGAACGGCGCATCGCGCGTGTGGCAAAACATGCAGTGATGCTGATCGACCAGCGCGGCCGGCTCCGGCGCGGCGTGCGCGGCGGCGGCCAGCACGAACCCGGCACATGCCACCAGACAGTTTCTGGACAGGACGTTCACGGCACGCGCTCCTTGGCGACGGGGATGAGTCCAGTGTAAGGGCCGCGCTCCGGGTGCGATTGACCTCGGTCAACGAGGACGCAGGGGCTGAGTTTGACGAATCGCGCCAGGCTCCTATGCTGATGACAGGCGGTGCAGAGCGGGGCGACCCACGGACCGGGCCGCCTCGACGCGTGGTGCGCGATGCGCGGGTGGGCGGAGACGCCGCCCAAGCCTCGCATTCTGCGCAAGGAACCAGGTGGTGATGATGAAGATTCATTTTCCCGAGGAACGTCCGGAATATTGCGCGCGCGATCTCGTCGTCGCGTTTCCGGCCGAGGTGGATGGCGTGCGCGTGCAGTGCGCGATCACCGCGGAAGCGCTCGAGGATCATTTCGGCGCCGCGTCGCTGCGTGAGGACGATCTGATCGCCGCATTCGACTCGAACCGGCATCCGATCGAACACGCGGCAAGGCAACTGCTGAACGAAATCGGCGCCAAGCCGGTGCTCATGCACAGCGGGTATTTCCGCTTTTGCGACTGACTTCGCGTGAGGCGGCCGGGCGCGCGGCCTGTTTCAATGCGTTCGGATGCGTTTCGATGCGCCGGCCGCCCCGGTTCGAGGAGACTCTGATGCGTGCGATGGTATTCGACGGCAGCGCGTCGTCGCTGCGTGAGCGGGATATGCCTGATCCGACGCCAGGCCCTGGGCAGATCCTGATCGATGTTCATACCTGCGGCGTGTGCCGCACCGATCTCCATCTGATCGACCATGAGCTGGAGCACCCGAAACAGCCCGTGATTCCGGGCCATGAAATCGTCGGCACGGTGGCCGAACTCGGCGCGGGCGTGACGGGCTTCGCCGTCGGCGACCGGGTGGGGGTGCCGTGGGTGGGCCGCACCTGCGGGCATTGCCGCTACTGCCTGTCGGCGCGCGAAAATCTCTGCGACGAGGCCGGCTTCACCGGTTATACGATCGACGGCGGCTACGCCGAGCGCACCGTCGCCGATAGCCGCTACTGCTTTCATCTGCCGGAGCACTACACGGATATCGAGGCGGCGCCGCTGCTGTGCGCCGGCCTGATCGGCTATCGCACCTTGAGCATGGCGGGCGACGCGCGGCGGATCGGCATCTACGGTTTCGGCGCGGCGGCGCATATCGTCGCGCAGGTCGCGCGTCATCAGCAGCGCACGGTGTACGCGTTGACGCGTCCGGGCGACGATGCGGCCCGGCAACTCGCGCTGCGTCTCGGCGCGGCCTGGGCGGGCGGCAGCGATGAGACGCCGCCCGACGAACTGGATGCCGCGTTGCTGTTCGCGCCGGTCGGCGCGCTTGTTCCGCAAGCCCTGCAAGCGGTGGCGAAAGGCGGTGTGGTGGTGTGCGGCGGAATTCACATGAGCGATATTCCGTCGTTCCCGTACGCGTTCCTGTGGGGCGAGCGGCGCGTGGTGTCGGTCGCCAATCTGACGCGCGACGACGGGCTCGCCTTCATGCGCATCGCGCACGAGACGCGCCTCGCGATCGAAACGACGACGTATCCGCTGACGGATGCCAACCGCGCGCTGAGCGACCTGCGTGACGGCAGACTGACGGGCGCGGCCGTGCTCAGCATTCGCTAGCGTGAGCGGTTCGGATGTGGTCCGCATCGCCCCGCGTTTTGCGGTGCGTTCGGGCGAAAACCGCACCGCGGATCAACCCCGGAATCACACCCGCACGAGGCCCGCGTGATCCACGATCCGGATATCCTTGCCGCGTATGTCGACCAGTCCGTCGCGCTGGAACCTGGAGAGCATCCGGCTCACCGTTTCGAGCTTGATGCCCAGGTAGCTGCCGATCTCCTCGCGCGTCATGCGCAGATGAAATTCCGCCGGCGAATACCCGCGCAGCCGCAGGCGGTCCGACATGTTCAGCAGGAACGTCGCCACCCGCTGGTCGGCGGACATGGTGCCGAGCAACAGCATCTGTGACGACTCGCGCACGATCTCGCCGCCCATCATCCGGTGCAGGTGCTGCTGGACGGCCTTGACCTCGCGGCACATGGCTTCGAGCAGATGGAACGGGATGATGCAGACCTTGCTGTCCTCGAGCGCCACGGCGTCGCAACTATGGTGGCCGGAGCACACTCCGTCCAGCCCCAGCGAGTCGCCGGCGAGATGAAAACCGGTCACCTGCTCGCGGCCGTCGCGATGCATGACGACCGTCTTGAACGAGCCGGCGCGCACCGCATAGATGCTCTGGAACGAATCGTTCGCGCGGTAGAGGGTCTCGCCCTGTTTGATGGTCCGCGACGGGCAGATGAGCGATTCCATCCGTTGCAATTCCTCGGATGTCAGCCCTTGCGGCATGCAGATGGAGCGCATCGAGCAGGCCGTGCAACGTACCGCGTCGTTGCGCGGCGCCCGCGCGGTTGCCGGCTCGGCTGCGGGAGCGGGAGCGGGCGAGGCTTGCCGGGTCTTAAGCGAGGGCGACGTGACGGAATAGACGGCAACGTCAGACATGATGTGCTCCAGGTTGAGGAAGGGTGCGCGCGCGATGTTCGCCGGCGATCCGCTGGATCGCGTTGCGCGCTAGATTGAATTCGCTGGTCTTGTCGAAAAAGTAGTGAGCGCCGCTCGCGAGGCATGCGCGCCGGAACCAGGCGCCTGAACGGTTCGTCAGCACCATGACGATCACATGCGGCATGCGTTGGGCAAGCAACGCGAGCAACTCCATGCCGGTGCCGCCGTTCAGATGCAGTTCCGTCACGACCAGATCGACCGCGCCGGCGGCGATGCCCGCGAATGCCGCGCCGGGCTCCTCGGCTTGGCCGACGATCTCGACGCCGTCGAGCGCGCCGAACAGCGCGGCGATACGGTGCCGCACCAATGCGGCATCGTCGACGAGAAAGACGCGCAGGGCGGGGTGGTCAGTGCTTGAGTTCATGGCTCGAAGTATCGGTCGCGCCGTATCTAAATGAAATCGGCGTCGAATGAACTTCGAGTAGGCGAGAGGGAGGTGCTGTAGGGCGTTTCCTACAGCGGGTGGAGCGGAGCGGGGATCGGCGAGTGCGCTAAGTGGGCGGAGTGCGCAATGGGCGTGGTGGGCGGCTGGCGCGGCAGGTTAGAGCGGGAACGCGCGGCGGCGGGGTCCGTGCGCGTCGTGACCCGCAAGCCGATGCGAATCACGCGGGCGTTTAGATGTCGTCCTCGTCGCTGACCAGCTTGTGACGCATCGCATAGCGCACCAGCGCGGCGTCGTGCGGCATCTGCATTTTCTCGAGGATGCGCGTCTTGTACGTGCTCACGGTCTTGGCGCTCACGCACAGTTCGGCCGCGATCTCGGTGATCGTCTGACCGGTGGCGATGCGCTTCAACACGTCGAATTCCCGATCGGACAGACGCTGATGCGGCAGCAGATCGGTGGGTTCGTTCAGGCTCTGCGCGAACCGCTCGGCCATCGCGAGGCTCACGTAGACACCGCCCGCGGCGACCTTGGTCACGGCGGCCACCAGCTCGGCGCTCGCGCTTTCTTTCGTCAGATAACCGGACGCGCCGGCCTTGAACGCGCGCACCGCGTATTGCTGCTCGGCGTGCATGGTCAGCACGAGAATGCGCAGCGTCGGCTTTTCTTCCTTGATCTGCTTGATCAACTCGACGCCGTTGCGGCCGGGCATGGACAGATCGAGCACCAGCACGTCGGCGGCCCGCTCGCGGATCAGCGCGACGGTGCTCGGGCTGTCGTTCGCTTCGCCGACCACTTCGAAGCCGCTTGCGCCCTCCAGGATATGGCGCAGACCGTCGCGCACCAGCGCATGGTCGTCGGCGATCAGGACGCGGGTCATGTTTGCATCTCCTGCATTTGCACGGTTTCCGCCGGAATGGTGACGCTCAGCACGAAGCCTTCGCCTTGCGCCGTATGAATGTCGACCGCGCCGCCGAGCATGTGCGCGCGTTCGCGCACGCCGAGCAAGCCGAACGACTTGCCGGCCGGCTCGGCTGCCTGCTGCGCGCCCTGGCCGTTGTCGGCGATGCGCAGCACGAAGGTCTGTTCCGCCGCGCGCAGGCTCAGCGTGACCAGCGTGGCGTCGGCATGGCGCGCGACATTGGTGAGCGCTTCCTGCACGATGCGGAACAGTGCGGTGGCGCCCGCCGGCGTGAAGCGCGCGTCGCCGGTTTCGATGTCGCGCTCCACGTCGATGCCGTAGCGGTTGGTGAAGTCGTTCGCGAGCCATTCGATCGCGGGAATCAGCCCGAGGTCGTCGAGCATGACCGGCCGCAGATCGGCGGCGATGCGCCGCACCGAGGCCACCGTCATGTCGATCAGCCGGCGCATGCCTTGCAGTTGTTCACGCACCGGCGCGCTCGCCGACGCATCCAGCGCCTGTTCGACCGACGAGATGTCCATTTTCAGCGCGGTGAGTTGCTGGCCGAGATCGTCGTGCAGTTCGCGCGCGATGCGCGTTTTCTCGTCTTCACGGATGTTCTGCAAATTGGCCGACAGTTCGCGCAGCTCCTCGCGCGCCTGCTGCTGCGCGCGCTCCGCCCTGACGCGTTCCGTGACGTCACGCAGCATCACCGTGTAAAGGCGCGTGTTGCCGTCGCGGATCTGCGAGATCGACGCCTCCAGCGGGAATTCCTCGCCGTTGGCGCGCAAGCCCGATAACAGCCGCTGCCTGCCCATCTGCCGGTCCGACACGCCTGTCTCGCCGAACTGCTCGACATGCCGCGCATGAACCGCGCGAAACCGTTGCGGGATGAAGCGGTCGAGCGAGGAGCCGATCGCGTCCATCGCGGAACAGCCGAACACCTGTTCCGCCATCGGATTGAAGATGACGATGCGCTGCTGTTCGTCGATGGTGATGACCGCTTCCATCGAGGAGCGGATGATCGCCATCATGCGAGCCTCGTTCACGCCGGCGTGGCTGCTCCCGGGGCTTGCCTCGCTGCGTGCGGACGACCCGTCGCGACGCGCGCGCACGAGCAGGAACGCGCTCGTGGCCAGAAGCAGGGCGGCGGCGACGCAAATGAACAACACCGGGTCGAACCAGCGCCGCGCCGCCAGCATCGCGGCCAGCGTCACGACGAACGCGGCCGTGGCCGCGACCGCGGGCCGGGCCGCCAGCGAGCCCAGGCGCTCGCGTGAAGCGGCACTGGGCGGCATGGGCGTCTTACCGCTAACGGGCATGTGCGCCTCTTTGGAATGACAACGGACAAGAATGGGGCGCGCCGCCCGACGAGCTCGGTGCAGCGGTGCGCGCGGCAAACACGCTTGTTCCGGGTGATTCCGTGATTCATGTGGCCGCAGGCCGCGGAAACACCGCGCGGAAAGTGTGTGTTTGCGTTCATTGTCCGTGAAACGCCCGCTTCATGCCAGCGCGAGCGCATAGCCCGAGCCGGGCAGCGGCATGGGCGCTGTCGTCGAGATGCGCCAGCAGCGTTGTGCGGTTCATGACGGCTCCCTGGACGATTCGCTCGCGGGCGGGGTGGCGTCAGCCGCGCTCGCCGCGGGCGATGCGCAATGCGCGGAGATCAGCAGCACCGGACGGTTGGCGATGCGCACAAAACGTTCGGCGACGCTGCCGAGCATCAGCCGCCGCACGCCGCGCCGGCCGTGCGTGCCCATCACCACGAGGTCGGCGTCGAACTCGTCCGCGGCGAGCCGGATGCGGTGCGCGATGTCGTCACCCGTCAGGTCGGTTTCGATCATGCGCGGCGAGCCTTTCACGCCCGCGCCGGCCATCCGCGCGGCGGCGTCGGCGAGCACGCGCCCGCTTTCCTCGACGAGCGCGTTGCGCACGTAGGACGGGTCATAGGAGGGCACGTCGTAGACCATCAGCGGCACGTCGACCACATAGAGCGGCTGCAATTGCGCGCCCGACTCGCGCGCCAGTTCGACGGCGGCCGCCAGCGCGCGCGACGAGGTGTCGCTGCCGTCGACGGCGACCAGAATCCTGTTGTACATGGCGAACACTCCTGAACCGGAAAGCAATCTGCCGTGCTCAATGCGACATCAGCACGGGCACCGTCATCGACTTGAGGATCGTGCGCGTGGCGCCGCCCATCACGAGTTCACGCCAGCGGGCATGGCCGTAGGCGCCCATCACCAACAGATCGACGCCGCCGTCGGCGACCTGCGAGAGCAGCACCTCGCCGACCGAGCCGCCCGCTCCGGTTTCGGTATCGGCGACCTCGACCTGCACGCCATGCCGCGCGAGCACCGTGGCGATGTCCGCGCCGGGAAGACGGATGCGCTCGTCATCGTCCCGGCCCGCGTGCATCCCGTTCACGGTGAGGATCGTGGTGCTCGCCGCCGCGCGCAGGAACGGCAGCGCGTCGTGCACGGCGCGCGTGGCTTCGCGGCTGCCGTCCCACGCGACCAGAACGCGATTGCCCGTGGTTCTGTCATTGCCCGCATACGGCACCAGCAACACCGGCCGGCCGCTCGTCAGAATCAGGTTTTCCGGGAAGAAGTCGCCGACATACGACTCGGGATCGGCGGGGTTGTCCTGGCCGGCCACGATCAGGTCGGCGCAGCGGCCCGCGCGCGGAATCGCGAGACTCGCGGGCGCGTCGATGGCGATCCACTCGCCGGGCACCTCGGCGCGCCGGAGTTCGGCGTGAAAGAGGCGCTCGAGCGCCGCGCGCCGCTCGGTGCGCCGCGCTTCCTGCTCCCGGTAATACTCCGCGGTTCCCGCCATCACATGGAGCGAACGCGGATCCGGCGAGAACACGGCATAGGCGCCCGTCAAATGCGCGCCGAACTGTTTGGCGAGCCGCAGGGCGATTTCGAGCCGCGGATGCGCGCGCTCGCTGGTGTCCAGGTGAACAACGATGGTTTTGTAGTTCATGGCAGTCGCTCCGGAAAGAGACGGTGACGCACGGATCGTTGAGCCTGAGTCCAGCAACGATCGCGGCGGCCCCGTTGATGCAGATCAATGGCGGCAGGGGCGGCGCGCATGGCCCGCTCAGTGCCCGCGCAACGCGGACGCCGCGCCGTACACCACGCGCGCATCGTGCTGGCCTTTGTACACGGGCGGCGCCGACCGGTTCAAACCGAGCAGCGTATAAACGGCGGTCTGCGCGGACCGAACCGAATATTCGACGGTGAACACGACGTCGTTCGGCAGCTCGCAAAACTGTCCGATGAACGCGAGGTTCGCCCAGCCCTCGGGCACGACTTGCGGCCGGTCGCCGCGCTTGCGCCGCAGGAACTGGCTGGTCACGAACGGCATCAGGCACGGAATGCAGATCGCGTCGTCGAGAATGCGCGGGGCTTCCGCCTGAATGTGCAGATGGCCGAGCAGTTCCGTCATGATCTCGCGGCCCGTGCACTCGGCCATCGGCTTGCCGACGAAGTTGCCGGGCCGGTCGATGAAGAGCCCATAACCCCAGAACACCTGGACGTCCTGCGGCTGGCCGATGAAATGCGGCTGATGAGGCAGCACGATCGAGGCGAGCCAGTTCGATTGCGGGAAGGTGATCAGGCCGCCTTCGCCGGGCACGTTGCCGGTCAGATCGCGGACCAGGCGGAACAGCGTCGGATCGCGCAGCGTCGCTGTAAAGGACAGCCATTTGGATTCGTCGACATGATCGGCGAACACCGAGGGGTGGCCGAATTCGGCTCGTCCCGCCGCGATGGTTTTCCACAGCGCCCACGCGCCGCTGCTGTCGGCATGATCGAACACGGCCGGGCGGTGCGTGCCGCCGAGGCTCGATCCCGCCGTCATCGAGCCGAGCGTGACGATGACCTTGTCCGCCGCGCCGACCGGAATCTCCACGCGCCGCTTGTCGTGTTCGCAGACGATGCCCGACACGCGGTTCAGTTCGCCGCTTTCGTCATACCGCAGATCGACGACGCGCGTGTTGGCGCGAAACGCCACGCCATGCTCGTCGAGCCATTTGCGCAGCGGCCGCACCATCGAGTCGTACTGGTTGTAGACCGTGCGCATGATGCCGTGCAACTGGTTGAAGCCCGAGGTCATATGCGCGAAGCGCAGCAGGTAACGGCGGAATTCGGCGGCGCTGTGCCACGGCTGGAAGGCGAACGTCGTGCACCACATGGTCCAGAAGTTGGTGTCGAAAAAGTCCGGTTCGAAGTGGTCGGAAATGCGGCTGTCGCCGAGCAGAATTTCCGGTTCGAGCGACAGGCGGCCGAGCGTCAGCAGATGCGTGTCGGCGAGCCCGTACGCGGGCGCGTCCTCGCGCCGGCCGTCGCGCACGAGCCGCGCTTTCGACGAGGTGCGCAGCGTCTCGTTCCAGTCGAAGATTTCCTTCGTGACGCTGCCGTGGCCGTCGAGCGTGGGAATCGAGTCGAACAGGTCGTAGGTGCACAGATACTTGCTTTCGAGCATGCGGCCGCCGCGCACGACGTAGCCTTCCCGCGACGAACCGGCGCCGTCGAGGCTGCCGCCCGGCTGGTCCAGCGCTTCGAGAATCGTGATGCGGCAGCCGGGCATATCGGCGTCGCGAATCAGAAACGCCGCGGCCGCCAGCGACGCGATACCGCCGCCGATCAGATAGACATGGCCGGCGGCGCTCGCGTCGTCGCGGGCCTGATCCGCGAGCGGATGAGCAGGGAGAGAGTTGGAGTCGTTCATGTGATGCTCCCCGAAGGGTAATGGCCGTGGACGTATTACCCGGACCATACGCGCGCGGCGCAAAGGCGCGTTGCGTTGGATCAACCGGAGCGCGACCTTGCCGCGCCGTTGACGCATGTCAATCGCATGGCGCGAATAGCGCCGATCATGTATTCATCGGCTCGCTGTCGTTCGCGGCTTCCGTTCCGGCGACTGACGCCGCGACGGCCGATGAGTATCAAGGCACGCTCGGAGGCGGCATGGGAATCGATATGCAGATCGTGTACTTCGGGTTTGCGGGGTCCGCGCAAATCGAGGCCGAAGCCGCCGTTCAGTTCGTGCGGCTCGAGCGCTTCGGCAAATCCATCTCTGGTTGCCATCTCGCGATCGAGGCGATTCGCGAGCGTGCGCCGGATGGCACCTCACGCGGGGTGTTCGACGCCACACCGAATCACCTCATGTTCGATGCGCGACTCGATCTGGTTCTGCGCAACGGCGAACTGGTGCCGCTCGAACATCGGCAGAGCGCCGACCCCGACGCCGCCGTGCGCGCGGCTTTCGATGCGGCCGAACGCCTGCTCGAACGCGGCGTTACGCGCGTCTGATCGTCCAGCGCCTGTCGCAACGTTTTATTCCTAGTCCCGGAGGCAGTCATGTATTCGAACATCGTGGTGGCCATCGACGGCAGCGCAGCCGCGAAGCGCGCGCTCGCCGAGGCGGTTCAGCTCGCGAAGCTCTCGCGCGGCAAGTTGACGGCGGTGTACGTGCTGGATCAGTCGGCGGCTTTCACCTACGCGGGCGCCTGCGATCCGCATCTGCTGACGGACGCCGCGCGGCAGGTCGGCACGAGTTTGCTGCATGACGCGCTCGCGCAGATGCGCGAGTTCAATGTCACGGGCGATATGGAGATCGTGGAGACACAAGGCATCGGCGAGGACATTGCCGGCGCGTTGCTGCGCTGCGCGCAACGGCGCGGTGCGGATCTGGTCGTGATGGGCACGCACGGACGCCGCGGCTTGCGGCGCATGGTGATCGGCAGCGTGGCCGAGCGGTTCGTCCGCTTCGCGACGTGCCCCGTGCTGCTGATCCGTGAGGCGGGGGATACGGGTCAGCAGGCGGCGGCTTGATGAGCATTTGTCCGGTTTGCGCGGGTGCGGGCTGACGCTTCTTTCAAGTGAAATGGCCGGTGATGCCGCGACGGATGCGTTGCTTGGCATCATGCAGGGGCGGCGCCGCTGCCCGGTGGGGGGCGCGCTCGTGCGTCAGCGCGCGATTTGGACAAGGCGATTCACAACACCGGGCGACAACTCAAGCACCGACTTGCGGCCGTGCGTCCCGCTTGCACCACGACACGATACCGCTCAGTAAACAGCCCCGGTCTCACGGCATGCCATGCAGACACCGACCGTAGCGCGGCCCAGTACGCGCACGCGCGCTCGGCTCGCGCACTCCTCAGGAGATATCGTCCGCATCCCCAGGCTCGGACCGATCGAAGTGCCCGACGGTTTGTGCGAGAACCGGCACGCTGTCGCGCGACAGATGCATCTCGACCCCCAACGCGCTGCGGTTGAGCCAGCTTCGGGCGGCGACCGCCAGCCCCGCGGCGGCGCAGAAAAGATAGACGTTCTCCACGATCGCGCCCGCGCTCGCATACGCGAACGGCTCGCGCTGCGACGGCGCGATGTCGTGCATGCGCGCGAGGTCGGCCACATAGACCAGTTCGACCGGCGCTTCGCCGACGAAGTCCTGGTAGCCCGTCAAGCCGCGCAGATCGGCGGCTCTCACCAGATCCAGGCAATGCTGCAACGGGTCGTAGCGGTATAAGCCGCAGGCGAGCGCCGCATAAACGTCGATCTCGTGCAAGGCGAGCACGGACGGCGCCGTGCGTCCGCCGTTGCCGTCCGAACCGCCGCGGTTGACGCCGTTGGCGGCCCAGAGCAACTGGCCGAGGGTCGCTTCGTCGAGTTCCGTCGCGGCGAAGCGGCGCGTCGTGCGCCGTTTCGAGAAGGCTTCCATGATGGGCAGGCCGCCGCTCGACATCGGCGCGGGCAGGGCGATACGCGGCGCCGATGGGCCCGTCACCGGGCGGGGGCGAGCCGGGTCGCGCGTTGCCGTGCCGAGTCTGAAGAAGTGTTTCATCGCGGTCTCATCGAACACGTATGGGGCAGCCGCCGGGCGTTCATGTCGTGGTCTCCTGCACGCTGTCATACGCCCACTGTGTCAGGCTGCGCCGCGCGCGGATTGATCTGGATCAGTTCGAATTCAATGGAGCGCCGCTCGCGGCATCGGGCGCCGGCATGCCGCACACCGTCGCCGCATTCGCGACGGCGACGCACGGATCGACGCCCGCGTATTCCGCGGATGCCGGCAAGTCGACGCTTTCCAGGTAGACCGGCACGTCGCAGCGCCAGTGATACGTCTCTTCGATGTGACGGCGCATCGCATCGGCGGCGGCCGGCTCGCCGTGGGTGACGAAGGTGCGCCGCGGCGGCTCCGGTATCGAATGCAGCCAGGACAGCATCTCGGCGTAGTCCGCGTGGGCCGACAACGACGACAGGCTCACCACCGAGGCGCGCACCGGCACGTCGTCGCCGTGAATCCTGATCGTCGGCGCGCCGGCCGCCAGCGCCGCGCCGCGCGTGCCCGCCGCCTGGTAGCCGACCAGCGCGATCGTGTTGCGATGATCGGGCGCAAAGGCTTTCAGGTGATGCACGACCCGGCCGCCGGTCGCCATGCCGCTGCCCGCGATGATCACCATCGGGCCGTGCCGCGTCAGAATCGCCTTCGATTCGTCGACGCTGCGCACCCTCTGCGCGGCGTGGCTGATCGCGTTGGCCTCGGTCGAGCTCAGCCGGTGTTCGCCGACATGATGCAAATAAAGCTGCGTGACGCTCGTCGCCATCGGGCTGTCGAGAAAGACCGGCACGTTCGCCATCCGGCCGGTGGTTTTGAGTCGCGCGATGTGATGAAGCACCGATTGCGCGCGCCCCACCGCGAAACACGGAATCACGACGACGCCGCCGCGCCGGAAGGTCTTCGCGAAGACTTCCGCCAGCTCGGTGGCGGGATCGGCTGTGTCGTGCAGACGGTCGCCGTAGGTGGATTCGACCACCAGGTAGTCGGCGTGCGCGAGCGGCATCGGCGCGCGCATGATCGGGTCGTCCGGCCGGCCGAGATCGCCCGAGAACGCGATGACCTTGCCTTCGACGCACAGCACCACGCTCCCCGCGCCGAGAATGTGCCCGGCCGGCAGCAGGCGAAAACACGCGTGCTCGTTCAAGCGCTTGGGCACGTCGAAGTCGCGCGGCTCGAGCAGTTCCAGCGCGCGTTCGGCGTCGTCCAGCGTGTACAGCGGCAACGCCGGATGATGCTTCGACAAGCCGTGGCGGTTCGCGTAGGCCGCTTCTTCCTCCTGCAAGCGCGCGCTGTCGCGCAGCATGATCTGGCACAGGTCGCGGGTGCCGCGCGTGCAGTAAATTGGTCCGCGATAGCCCGCTCGCACGAGCACCGGCAGGTAGCCGCTGTGATCCAGATGCGCGTGGGTCAAGACCACCGCATCCAGCGTGTGGATATCGACGGGCAGGGGGCGCCAGTTGTGCAGACGCAGATTCTTCGTGCCCTGAAACAAACCGCAGTCGATCAGAATCCGCAGCCCCGCGCCTTCGAGGAGATATCTCGAACCGGTGACGGTTTCCGCCGCACCGAGAAAGGTCAGCTTCATGTCGCGCACCTCGCAGTCGGGAGTGGCCGCATTGGCCGGGAGTTCCTTCAGCGCGCCGAGGCTTGCAGGGAGGCGTTGCGAAGCGCCTGCGCGACGCGCCGGAACGCGTTGGGCGAGCCGGCGACGCTTTGGTACTTCTCACGGACGATCCGACCGTCCAGCGTGACCAGCATGCCCGCCTCGCGAGCGAGCGTGAAGCTGCGATTGAGATCGTCGCCGGCGTCGAGCGCATCGCGCAACTGGCCGTCAGCCGGCGCCTTCCCGGCATCGAAAGAAGCGTGGGTCGTCATGATGGTCTCCTGAAGCGCTCGACAGGAATGGCGCGGCGGTTTTTACCGCTGCGCGGATGGGCCGATTGCGGTCTCCGATGAATTCAGTATTGGTCATCGAACAGGCCGGATAAATCAGGTCTCGCTGAGACTGCGGTAGGTGTTCCTGCGCGGATGTCAGCGTTTCCCTACACGGTGGCCCCTCTCACGATAGATCATGATCTACGTCAAATGTCTCGACACGTCCTGCCCATACTTTTGAAAACAGACGAGTGGTTGCAACGGCATCCGTGACGTTGCACCTGAAAACGGGCGGACTGTGATGAAAAACCGATGGCGCGCGGCGCTTGCGCTGCTGACGATCCGTGTTGCCGGCTGCAGCACCGAAGCCCGCATCGGAGCATATCGCGACACTGAAATCGCGCTTGAGAAGGCGCGCGATCTCGCGCGCGTATAGAGACGGTGTCGTCATGAACGAAAGCTTGCGCGTGGCGGGTCTCGCCGGGGTCGATCCTCACGACGACGCGCGCGCCGTGCACGCATGGCGCTGGATGCAGTGGGCGCTGTTCGCGCTCAGCCTGCTCGCGATTCCGGCGTTCTATTTCGAACTGGCTGCCGCAGCCGGGTTTCATCTCGCGGGACGTGCGCTCTATGCCTGCATGTCCGCCGGATTCGCGGCGGTCCTTGTCCGCATGGCCTGCCTGAGCCGCAAACCGCGGCGCTTTCTCACGCGCAATGGCTACGACGTGCTGATTGCGCTGGCCGCGGCGGGCGGTGTGGCGTGGGGCATGGCGCCGTGGTCGTCGGCCGAATGGGTGCTGCGCATCCTGTTCGTGGGGCTCGTGGCGGTGCGCGTCGTGGTGTCGCTGCAAGGGTTCTTCTCGCCCGGCCGCCTGTGGCTGCTGCTCATCGCGGCGGCGATACTGCTCGCCTGCGCGGGAGCGGGGTTTTACTGGCTCGAACCCGGCGTGCATACCTACGGCGAGGGCATCTGGCTCGCGTTCGAAAGCAGCGCGACTGTCGGTTATGGCGACATGGCGCCGACCACGCCCGCCTCGCGCGTTTTCGCCGCCTTCGTGGTGCTGCTCGGCTACGGACTGTTGTCGCTGGTTTTCGCCAGCATTGCCGCGATTTTCGTCGAACGGGAAGAGCGCATCCTGCGGCGCGAAATGCATCGCGACATCAAGGCGCTGCGCGGCGAAATTGCCGCGCTGAGAAAAGACGTGCAGACGCGCGGCGGCGAAACACGCGTTGCCGATCCGCCTTGATGCGCCTCGCGTCTTGCGCCACGCGCCGGCCGACGTGTGGAGAGGAGGAGGTCTCACGGCACGCGCAGACGGCTCACGTCGAGGGCAAGCCCTTGCGCGATTGACGCAAGTCAACGGGCTTCAGACGCCCGCGCCTACATTGGACGCAGTGCTGCCGCGCAAGCACTCGCCGCAGCGTCTCGCTGCCCGCATGCGGACCGCTTCATTACGTCAGGAGATTCATCATGACAGACCCATCCGTCATCCCGTTCGATCTGTACCGCGCGAATCTTGCATTCGCGCTGCAAATGCTGAGCTTCGGCCACGAAGCGCGGCAACAGGCCGGCGAGTTCCACATGCAACGCGTCCGGCGCGACCTGGCGGCGGCGCAGGCGATTCGCAATGCGGCCTCGACAGCGCGTGACTGGAATGAATTCGCGGCGTCCTGCCAGAGCGTGGCGCGCGAGTACCTGACAACCACCGCCAGTCTCTGGCAGCAAGGCCTGGGTTCCGCGGTGCGGCTGCAAAGCGGCTATGGCGAGGGACTGCGCGAAGCGTTGGCAACGTGGCAGTCGGCGTGGAGCGAGCAATGGCCGACGCACGTCCCCATGAATCCGGTCATGCAGCCGTGGCAGGAGTGGTTGCAGTACATGCAAGGCGCGGCGGCCGGCATGCCTTACCGGCGCGCGGACCGCGGCGGCGCCAGTCAGGCCGCGCCGGCCAATTCGGCCAATTCGGCGAATTCGATCCAGCCGCCGTCGTCGTCCGGCGGTCGCGAGCGGCGAGGCCAGCGACATGGCGGCTAGGGAAACGCTGATCAATTCGGCTCGGCGGTCATCGCTGACGAGGCCAGGGACGTTGTAGATAGAAGCTCACTGAACGGTCCCACGATCATGAAGCGGCAGATCGGTTTTGCAGAAGCGGAAAGCCTGGGCAAGAAGCGCGTGACGAAACGGCAGCGCTTCCTTGCAGAGATGGAGAAAGTGGTGCCGTGGCAGCGCTTGCTCTCGGCGATCGGGCCGTACTACCCGAAAGGCGAACGGGGCCGCCCGCCGGTCGGGCTGGAGCGGATGCTGCGGATCTACTTTCTTCAACAGTGGTTCGGCCTGTCGGACGAAGGCCTTGAGGACGCGCTGTACGACAGCATCGCGATGCGTGCGTTCGCGGGCATTGACCTGGCGCGCGAGAACGTACCGGACGCCACCACGCTGCTGAAGTTCCGACGCCTGCTGATCGAGCACGAGTTGACGCGAAAGCTGTTCGACGAGATCGGCATCGAACTGTGCGAGCGCGGGCTGATGATGAAGGAAGGTACGCTGGTGGATGCGACGATCTTCGAGGCACCGCCGTCGACGAAGAATGCCGAAAAGAACCGTGACCCGGAGATGCACCAGGCGAAGAAGGGTAACGAGTGGCACTTCGGCATGAAGGCCCATGTCGGCGTCGATGCCGAGTCGGGTCTGGTGCACGGCGTGGTCACCACGGCGGCCAACGAGTCGGATGTATCGCAGGCGCACGCCCTGCTGCATGGTCATGAACTCGAAGCATTCGGCGATGCAGGCTATACCGGTGTAGACAAGCGCGATGAGATGAAAGACAAGACGGTACGGTGGCATGTGGCGCTCAAGCGCGGCAAGATCAAGGCGATGTCTGAGGGCGCGCTGAAAGATCTGGTGATCGCGGCCGAGCGGACCAAGGCGCAGATTCGCGCGCGGGTCGAGCACCCGTTCCATGTGGTCAAAAACCTGTTCCGGCATCGCAAAGTGCGCTACCGGGGGCTGACCAAGAACACGGCGCAACTGTTCAGCCTGTTTGCGCTGGCGAACTTGGTGATGGCGCGCAAGCGGCTGTGGCCATGCCATGGGAGTAGCCCGTCTGGAGTGTGAAAAAAGCAGGAAGTCGGCCGCGCAGGTACTCAGAATCTGCCTCGACGGCCTTCCGGTTTTAAAAATCGCGAGCCGAATACGCCAAACCAACGGCGATCGGTTCATTGATCAGCGTTTCCCTAGGCGGCGCTGCTTGCATCACCGGCGGCATGGGGTGATTCGCCGCCGCGCTCAGCCGGCGTCTTCACGATGCGGGGTGCTTGACGCACGTCAATCGGCGTCTCGCCGCCGCGCCTAAAGTCAGTGATACGGCATGCCCGTCACGACATGAAAGAGCGCGAACGCGTGATTCGCCGCACGACGGCGCATGGCTGCACGCAAACGAGGAGCACGCAATGAAGTCGGACATGGAATTGAAACGGCAGGTCGAAGACGAACTGGCCTGGGACGCGGCGGTCAACGTCGCGGACATCGGTGTCGAAGTGCATGACAGGGTCGTGACGCTGTCGGGCCACCCGGTCAGCTATGCGGAGAAGCTCGCGGCGGAGAAGGCCGCGCAGCGCGTGGCCGGCGTGAAGGCGGTCGTCGTGGAGATGGCGATTCGGCTGCCGCACAAGGACGTTCGCACCGACGAGGAAATCGCCAGCGCGGTCCGCACCATTCTGCACTGGACCGTCGGGTTGAGCGAAGAGGCCGTGAAGGTGCAGGTCGAGAAGGGCTGGGTGACGCTGGGCGGCGAAGTCGATTGGGCGTATCAAAGCCACGTCGCCACGCGCACGATTTCGCACATGCGCGGCGTGACAGGGGTTTCGAACCTCATCCGGATTGGGGGCGACGCGGCCGCGCACGATATCGGCGAGCAGATCGGCCGCGCACTGCAACGCCACGCCGAACGCGAGGCGAAGCACATCGGCGTGAAGGTGCACGAGGGAACGGTCACGCTGGAAGGCACGGTCGGCTCCCTGGCGGAGCGCTCGGCCGCGCGCGGCGCGGCATGGTCGGCGCCAGGCGTGCATGCGGTCATCGACAATCTGACGGTGAGGTAGGCACCGCCAACTCGCCGCGACATGGCCGACGCCGCTCATGCAGCCGCCGCCGTGCGCGACGCATTGCCGGCGACGCATCAACGAGGAACGACTCATGACGATTTCGGGTAACGCGGGCGAGGGCGACTGGTCGGTCGCCGCCACCACGCATTGCGCGGCGGGCGGCTTCGATTGCTCGATCGAACTCAGCCATCGCACGCCAGCGGGAGTGTTCAGGCACGAGTTCAGGCGCAGCAGTATTTTTCCCACGGAGCGCGAAGCCGTACTGGCAGGATTGCGCGAAGGCATGCAATGGCTGGGACTCAAGATGTCGAACACGTTGTCGGCCGTGCCACGCGAGTGTTCTGCCGGGGCGGCGTGATTGCCGGCTCTCGTTCGTGATTCACCGCTTCGCCATGAGTCCATGACTTCGTGCCGGGCGCGAGCCGGTCAAGCGCTCGCGCCCGCGTTGTGCCCCGCGTTGTTCCCCTGCGAATCCACCGATCAATCGAGCTTCAGCACGATCCGGCCATCGACCCGACCGCTCTTCAGTTCCGCGAAAACATGATTGATGTTGTCCAGCCGGTCCAGATGAATCCGCGCGCGCACGCGGCCTTCGGCGGCGAATTCGAGTGACTCCTGCAAGTCCTTGCGGGTGCCGACAATGGAACCCCGCACGGTGATGCCGTTGAGCACGGTCGAGAAGATCGGCAGCGGGAAGTCGCCCGGCGGCAGGCCGTTCAGCGCGACGGTGCCGCCGCGGCGCACCATGCCCAGTGCCTGAGCGAAAGCGCCGCGCGATACGGCGGTGACGAGCACGCCGTGCGTTCCGCCGATTTCCTTCTGGATCGCCGCGGCGGCGTCGCATTCCGCCGCGTTGAACGTGAGCGCCGCGCCGAGTTCACGGGCGAGAGCGAGCTTATCGTCGGCGATGTCGACCGCGACCACGCGCAGGCCCATCGCGATCGCGTATTGAACCGCGACGTGGCCCAGGCCGCCGATGCCCGAAATCGCGATCCATTGACCCGGCCGCGTGTCCGTCATGCGGATGCCTTTGTACACCGTCACGCCGGCGCAGAGGATCGGAGCGATATCCTCGAAGGCGACATTCGACGGCAAGTGGCCGACGTAGTTCGGATCGGCGAGCACATACTCGGCGTAGGCGCCGTTGACCGAATAGCCCGTGTTCTGCTGCTCGTGGCAAAGCGTTTCCCAACCGCCGAGACAATGTTCGCAATGACCGCAGGCGGTATACAGCCACGGCACGCCGACGCGGTCGCCTTCCTTGACATGCGTGACGCCCTCGCCGACGGCGGCGACATAGCCGACACCCTCGTGGCCGGGAATGAAGGGCAGTGTGGGCCTGACCGGCCAGTCGCCGTCGGCCGCGTGCAGATCCGTGTGACAGACGCCCGACGCCTTGATGTTGACGAGGATCTGTCCGCGCGCGGGCTTCGGAACGGGGACCTCCTCGATACGCAGCGGAGCGCCGAATTCGTGAACGACAGCAGCTTTCATAACTTGGGCCATGACCTTTCTCCAGACGAAGATTGCGTGGCAACCAGTATCGTCTTCACGGATGCGGCGCAATTGACCTGAGTCATCTGTCGGTGGATGCGCGCGCCAGCGTTCGGGATGATCCACGTCAAACGGGACGACGCCGCATCGGCCTAATCTCAAGGCACAAGAGGGCTTAACCGGCGTTCGATACCGACGGCCGGTTCCGCGAATTCAAGTACCCAACCGTTGAGGAGGCTTACCATGCGCGCATCCGATGTCATGACCACCAATGTCATATCCGTCTCACCCGACATGACCGTGCGGGAGGTCGCCAGAATTTTCGTCGATAACCGCATCAGCGGCGCACCGGTCCTGGGCCCCGGAGGCGATGTCGTCGGCATGATCAGCGAAGGCGACCTGCTTCGCCGCAGCGAAATCGGCACCGACGAGCGCACGCGAACCTCGTGGCTCGATCTCTGGTCCGCGGACCATGAAGCACGCGATTACGTCAAGACTCACGGCGCCAAGGTGCGCGACGTGATGACCGCCGAGGTGCTGAGCGTTCGGCCCGACACGCCGCTCGGCGAAGTGGCCGGGATTCTGGAAACGCGGCGCATCAAACGCGTGCCCGTGATGATGGCGGGGCAACTCGTGGGCATCGTGAGCCGCGCCAATCTCGTGCAGGCGCTGGCGAGCGTGCCGGATGAGCCGGCATCGAATGTCGCGCTGTCGGACGGCGAGATCCGCGCGATGTTGATGGGCGAACTCGCGGGCCGCAAGTGGGCGTTCGCGGGCCGCAATATCGTCGTCAGCGACGGCGTCGTGCATCTGTGGGGCGTGTTTCAATCGACGGAAGCGGTCGATGCGGTTCGTGTGGCGGCGCAGAACATACCCGGTGTTAAAGGCGTGGAGGATCACACGGAGCCGTATCAGATGATGCCGGGGATTTGAGTGTGGGTGCTGCCGCGGGGATGAGGATGGGTAGTGATGGGTAGTGGGAAGAGTGCGAAACGAGCCCCGCGAGGTTTCGCGGGGCGGTCGTTGTCTCTGTGAGACGTGGGAGCGGTTGTGAGCTAGCGAAAGCTGCGCTCGGGGGCCTGTCACGGGGGAAGGGTTAGGGTTTTACGGCGGTTTTACGGCGCGTTGCGCATTGGGTTGAATCGCTATAGTTTCCGCTTCTTCAGCGTATAGGCGAACAGTGCGTATTGGGTGTTGGTATCCGGGTCGAAATAGCCGCCCTGGGCCGCGCCATCATTGAGTTCGTTCCACGATTTGCCGGAATCCTTGCTGATGAAAGTGAGATCGGCCGGCGCACCGTCGCCCGTCGCATCAGTGGCATAGACCAGCAGCACGCCTTGTCTTCCCGCGCTGAGACCATCGAGCATCAGGCGGTCGTCGAACGTATGCAACTGCTGCACGTTGGGGCGCTGGACGTTCGCCCATACCGAGAGTGCGCCCGTGCGATGCCCCTTGTCGCTCGGGTCGTCCCAGTTGCGCGGCGTGCCCAGGCGGGATAACGCATACAGCGAATAGCCGCCGGTCGTCTCCGGTGATGATTGCAGGTCGACCACCGTCTGGTTCGGCAGCACCACGTCCTGCTCGAAGTCCTGCTGGTCCCACGTCATTCGGTAGATAAGACTCGATGTTTTGAGCTCGCCCAATTGTTCGACGTAGTAGGCAACACGCAGCACCCCATCAGCGCCGAGATTGACCGCGTCGAAGGTTTTGCGCGGCTTGCCGGTGTTGGCTAGCGGCGGCACCTTTATTTCTCGCCATGACTGACCGCCGTCGGCCGTGCGCCATACGTGGGGTCCCCAGCCGAT